>Ga0315903_10004848_pt1 | contig 17763 bp, 10 predicted proteins | sample LakEriMetagenome_7_FD_203524 | JGI IMG/M metagenome (GOLD analysis project Ga0315903, IMG submission 203524) | Freshwater fungal communities from buoy surface, Lake Erie, Ohio, United States - Buoy 2 MA119 | ecosystem: Environmental > Aquatic > Freshwater > Lake | place: USA: Lake Erie, Ohio...
GGTCTTAACCCGGATACTGTAATTATTCTGGGTTTCGTAGTCTAAAAGTCCATTAACTTTGAGTTGATTTCCGTCGATGGTAAAGAGACTGTTATCAGTTGAACCTGTCCCAGTAACTAAGCTATAGGTGAAGGTATTACCCGTATCGGGGTCAGTAGTGGTGAAGTTACCGATGAGGGTATTCAGGGGTGAATTTTCCGCGACGGTATTGTTAGATAGGTTGAGATTTGTTGGGTTTTCGTTGACATCGCTAACACTGACGGTGAAAGTAGTTTCAGGTGAATCTTTATAACCGTCAGAGGCTTTAACCCCTAAGGTATAGACGGTGGGACCAGTTTCATAATCAATGATACTTGACCCGGCGGCGGTTAGGGTAATTTCCCCAGTGGCCGAATTAATGGTAAATAAAGGGTTATTGTTGTTGTCTGTGGGGACAGTCAATAAGGAGAAAGTTACCGCTTGTCCGGTTTTGTTGTCATCGGTGGCGTTAACGGTGGTAACTAGGGTATTAGCAGGACTAAATTCAGATAGATTTGTCGTTGCGATCGCATCTACAATTGGTGCATCATTAATATTGAGGGTGGTTTGGATTTGGGTGATGCTGTTAGGATCAATTACACTACCATCACTGTAACCAGTTTGGTTGGGATCAAGGTTGATTACCAGTTGGGAGTCGTCTCTGGTTCCGTTAACTTGGAAACGAAGCAAACTAAAGGTAGAGAGTTGGTTAACTCCAATAGCAGAACCTTCTCCAGTTACAGGAAAAGCCGCACCACTAAGGTTAGTAATTAAACCGCTGCTATTGTCTAGTGTGCCAAGCCGAAATAGGGGAAAGTTGGGGGTAACTAGGAGACTATTGGGATCGGTGGGATCGAAGGAGTTATCATTATTTTGGATGACATCAGCAGCGAAGTTAATATTCAGGGAGGCTGCAATTAATCCAAGGGCGTTATTACGGATGTCACCGAGTTGGATTTCGACAAAGAAGCTAGAGCCTTTGATAATATTATCGGTGATAATATTACCCGGGGTGTTGTTGTTGTCTTCTAGGAGGATTAGTTGGAAGGTGAAGTGGTTTTCGTTGACATCGCTAACATTGACGGTGAGTTGTTTTTCAGAGGACAAACCGCCTTGGTCTGTGGTTTTAACACGGATACTGTAATTATTCTTGGTTTCGTAGTCGAGAGGAGTATTAGTTTTGAGTTGATTTCCGTCGATGGTAAAGAGACTGTTATCAGTATCTCCTGTCCCAGTAACTAAGCTATAGGTGAAGGTATTACCAGTATCGGGGTCGGTAGTGGTGAAGTCACCGATGAGGGTATTTAGGGGTGAGTTTTCCGCGACGGTATTGTTAGATAGGGTGACATCTGTGGGAGATTCATTGACATCATTGAAGTCACTCACATCAATAATCTGCAATCCGCCTTCACGCGCAGCTACATAAGCATAACTACCGACTACTTTCACATCAAAAGCATAGTCATAGTTGTTTTGATAATTACCTTTGATAGTGGGATTAGTAGGGTTGCTGATGTCGATGATTTGCAGTCCACCTCCTCCAGCAGCTAGATATGCGTAATTCCCTACTACTTGCACATCAGTAGCCTCGCCGGAACTATAATAATTGCCTTTTAATATGGGGTTGGTGGGATTGCTGATGTCGATGATTTGCAGTCCTGAATCATAATCAGCCAAATATGCGTAATTTCCCACTACTTCCACATCCCTAGCATTACCGGAACTATAATAATTGCCTTTTAATATGGGGTTGGTGGGATTGCTGATGTCGATGATTTGCAGTCCTGAAAAATAATCAGCTATATAAGCATAATTCCCCACTACCTGTACACCATCAGCAAAACCAGAACTATCATCATAACTGCCTTTTAATATGGGGTTGGTGGGATTGCTGATGTCGATGATTTGCAGTAATGAATTCCCATTAGCCAAATATGCGTAATTCCCCACTACTTGCACATCAACGACTGCACTAAAATTGTCATAATTACCGATGAAAGTGGGGTTGGTGGGGTTACTGATGTTGATAATTTGTAGTCCTGAACTCCCATCAGCTATATAAGCGTAATTCCCCACTACTTCCACATCCCAAGCGCCGTCAGTATCATAATTGCCTTTGAAAATGGGGTTACTGGGGTTGCTGATGTCGATGATTTGCAGTCCTGAATCATAATCAGCCAAATATGCGTAATTTCCCACTACTTCCACACCAAAAGCCCATCCAGGAGTATCATATTTGCTGATGAAAGTGGGGGTAGGGGGGTTGATATCGTCATTAATTGTTCCCGTCACTGTGGTGGTTGTCCCCACTGTATAACCAGTCCCCGAAGCGAGGGTTAAAGTTACAGTTTCATCCGGGTCAGCTATATTATCTACTGTCGGGTCAATTGTTACGGTAGCATTATTAGCATTAGCGGCGAAAGTCACTGTCCCTGTTGTCCCATTAAAACTCGCTGCACCGGTTTGGGTGTAGTCTGTATTAAGGGTAGCTGTCCCCCCAACTGTATAGTTAACTGTCAAAGCATTAGTTGTTACACCGTCGCGGTAGAAGAAGTAAGCTAAGTTGGTTGTCCCATCTTCGGTAACAAGACTAGGAGAAACCTGAAGGGTAACACGGGTATCATCATTGAGAATCGTCCCCGTCACTGGAGTAGTTGTCCCAACTGTATAGTCAGTCCCAGAAGTGAGGGTTAAGCTGACGGTTTCGTCATCTTCAACTGTGGTATCTGCTGTGGGGTCAATTGTTACAGTTGCAGTCGCAGAATTAGCAGCGAAAGTCACTGTTCCTGTTTCACTTGAGTAATTTGGGAAACTGGCTGCACCAGTTTGACTGTAATCTGTGTTAAAGATGGCTGTTTTCCACGAGTCTGTATTATCGACTGTTGTAAAATTGACCGTCAAAGGATTGGTTGTGTCTCCTGTGCGGGTGAAAGTGTAAACTAAATTAGTTGTTCCATCTTCAGTAACACTGGTGGTGGAAACTGCTAAGGTGACACTTGGTAAAGGCGATGGGTTATTGAAGTCGCTCACATCAATAATTTGCAATCCGCCTTCACCAGTAGCCACATAAGCGTAGTTGCCTACTATTTCCACACCCTCAGCATAGCCAGTAATATAATTATCCACAAGGGTAGGAGCGGCTGGATTGCTGATGTCGATGATTTGCAGTCCTGACCCATCAGCTACATAAGCATAGTTGCCTACTATTTGCACATCCTTAGCATAGCTAGCATCATAATTACCCACAAGAGATGGGAGCGGCTGGGTTGCTAATATCGATGATTTGCAGTCCTGAATCATAATCAGCTACATAAGCATAGTCACCGACTATTTCCACATCAAAAGCAATGCCAGAAGTATCATAATTACCTTTTAAAATTGGAACAAAGCCGAACATAAAGTCGTAGTTGCTGATGTCGAGGATTTGCAGTCCTGAATCACCAGCAGCTACATAAGCGTAGTTGCCGACTACTTGTACATCAAGAAACCCACTATCATTATAATCATAATAGCCGCCGCTGAAAGTGGGATTACTAGGGTTACTGATGTCGATGATTTGCAGTCCTGAACTCCCAGCTACATAAGCATAGTTACCGACTATTTGTACATCAAAAGCATAACCAGAAGTATCATAATTACCCTTGAGAGTGGGGGTTGTCGGGTTGCTAATGTCGATAATTTGCAGTCCGTAATAATCATTAGCTACATAAGCGTAGTTACCGACTATTTGTACATTCCAAGCCCAGCCAGGAGTATCATAATTACCCTTGAGAGTGGGGTTAGTAGGGTTGCTAATATCCATGATTTGTAGTCGTCCTGAACTACCATCTACAACATAAGCGTAATTCCCGACTACTTCGACACCATCAGCATAATCAGAAGTATCATAATTACCCACAAGAGTGGGAGTATCTGGGTTGCTGATGTTGATGATTTGCAGTCCTGAAGCCCAATCAGCCACATAAGCGTAGTTGCCGACTATTTCCACACCATAAGCCGAGCCAGAAGTATCATAATTACCTACAAGAGTAGGAGCGGCTGGGTTGCTGATGTCGATGATTTGTAGTCCTGAATTCCCATCAGATACATAAGCATAGTTACCGACTACTTGCACACCAGTAGCAGCGTCAGGAGTATTATAATTACCCTTGAGAGTGGGGTTAGTAGGGTTGCTAATATCGATGATTTGCAGTCCTGAAGTCCAATCAGCTACATAAGCATAGTTGCCGACTATTTGCACACCCCAAGCCCTGCCAGGAGTATCATAATTACCCACAAGAGTGGGTGCGGCTGGGTTGCTGATGTTCATGATTTGCAGTCCTCTACTATCATCAGCCATATAAGCGTAGTTACCGACTACTTGTACATCCTTAGCAAAAACGCCATAATAACGGCTCTTGAGAGTAGGTGTTGTCGGATTGCTAATGTCCATGATGTACAGTCCTAGCCCATCAGCTACATAAGCGTAATTCCCCACTACTTCCACAGCAAAAGTCTGGATAAAAGGGATATCAGTATCGGCCTGATAATTGCTTTTCAGAATAGGGTTAGTGGGGTTGCTGATGTCGATGATGTTCAGTCCTGACCAAAACTCAGCTACATAAGCGTAGTTCCCGACTATTTTCACATCCCGAGCATAGCCAGAATTATTATTAGCATAATTGCCGACGAAAGTTGGAACAGAGTTACTAATATCAATAATTTCTAATGTATCCCCTCCAATATAGGCGTAGTTACCTACTACTGTCACCGCATTGGCAAAGCTTAAACGATCCCACCTTCCAACTAAAGAAAGAGCAAATACTCCCTCATAAGTAGCTAAAGTCCCCCCATCAAACGCCAACGAAATATTCAAATCTTGCTCACTTTCAGCGCGAGAAACTATTACCTCTAATTCCCAATCTCCTCCCCATTTACTACTTCCCGTAGGTGTCGCTGAAGCCATCACCGTCGCACCCGTCAACTGATGCAACTTCTCAATAAATTCTTCTCCTGCATCTCCCGCCGCGACCTGACAACCGTACAGTAGAATACGATTAATCTTTGCCCAATTCTGTAACTGTTGGCGGTAATCGTAAATATTTGTTAAATTGAGTTGACAATTCCCTAAATATAAGCATCCCGGCGCACCATGGGAAACGAGGTGAATCGTGGTAATCTGGGGATTTTGTTGTAAAAAAGCGGATATTTGTTCGATTCCGTCTTGATTGGGAGAGAGAATAACGGTGGCGACTTCTGGAATTACTCCAGCTTGGAGACTTTGATAATCGGTAACACCAGCATCGAGGAAAACTACAGTAGCGGTTAAACGCTGATTTCTCGCACTATCCACCCGATTAGCTTGACTCAAGCCATCGGATTGAGCAAAATTGAACAAAACATCGTCAACAGCAGGAAGAATCGGCAACAGGGTAGAAGTCATGACATTAACCGCAAAGGTTTATTGCTAACAGTTTTAGCCTAACAATGGCCAATCTTTCAAGGGGGATATAACAAAAATTTACAGAAAACGGGTTTCTCAAAGGAACCCGTTTTCTAGATATTAGGATAAGATTATTGGATTCTTGCCAAAAACTGCTTAAATTCTGCGAGAGAATTAGCGGTAGCTGCTAATTTTAGTAGCTCTTGTAATGTAGATAGTACCGAAACTTTATTCAGGTATTGTTCCACATCTAAAGGAACTTCACCTAAGCGAGCTTGCAAAACTGTTTTGACAAAATCACGAGCATTTTCTAACGCTCCAATTTCCTTACCAATTTCCTTACCGCGTTCTATTCCTCGTAACTCCCCAATTTCCTTACCAATTTCCTTACCGCGTTCGATTCCTCGTAACTCCATATTACTCATTAAAGGCATGGTTCTTTCCTCCTCAAATTGTTTGATTTTACTCTCTAAACTTGACTGTAATTCAGGGGATAAAGTCATCATATTGTCGATGATTTCAAACAGTTTAATTATCTGTTCCCTCTCGAACTCCTTTTCATATAATCCCCTGATTAACTTCCACTTCCACTGTTCCCGTTGTGGCAGCTTCCCAGTAGTTGCTTTTGTTTTCAGGTGTGCCATGACTATTATAGCAAAGGGATTGCTACTTGTTTCTAGTTCTGACCAGTTTTCCTCATAGTCCAGTAATTTAACCGTTGGGAATTTCAAACTCACTTCACAGCCAGCGATAGTATAATTATAGGAATCTGGTCGCCAATTTACTCGTTCATCTCCTAATATAGCGAGACTGATAACTGGTTTCTGATACAAATCGAAGGCACGATAGTTATAAATATACATCCTCTGAGGGAAATTTTCTTCGTATTGGCTTTGAATTTCAATATGAATCAAAATCCAGACTTCTTCACCCCTGAGTAACCAGACTTTATAGAGTTTGTCAGCGAAACGTTTTTTTGTCTTAGCTGAAGCGGTAATCCGTTTGAGTTCTTTTTCTAGGGATTCGGGAATTTTTGTCCAATCAATTAATTGGTGAACTTCAGGAAAGAAGAAGTATAAAAACGCTTCAAAATACTCGCTTAATGCTTCTTTCCAGGGTTCATCATAATTGGCGGTTGTTGGGTTCATGAATTACGACAACAGTTTTAATTGTTCTCCGCTTCTGGCTAAGAGTTTAAAGGTGAATGGGTGAGCAGTGCAGCACCCTAGGGTAAGATTTTCTTATTGGATTCTTGCCAAAGACTGCTTAAATTCTGCGAGAGAATTAGCGGTAGCTGCTAATTTTAGTAGCTCTTCTAAGATAGTAGGGTTAGTCATTTTGCCGATTATCTCTTCAATTTCTGAAGAAATCTGTCCAAACCGCACAGTTAAAACTGTTTTTATGGCATCGCGGCTTTTTTGTAACGCTCCAATTTCCTTACCGATTTCCTTACCGCGTTCTATTCCTCGTAACTCCCCAATTTCCTCACCAATTTTCCTTCCTCGTAACTCCATATTACTCATTAAAGGCATGGTTCTTTCCTCCTCAAATTGTTTGATTTTACTTTCTAAACTTGACTGCAATTCAGGGGATAAAGTCATCATATTGTCGATGATTTCAAACAGTTTAATTATCTGTTCCCTCTCGAACTCCTTTTCATATAATCCCCTGATTAACTTCCACTTCCACTGTTCCCGTTGTGGCAGCTTCCCAGTAGTTGCTTTTGTTTTCAGGTGTGCCATGACTATTATAGCAAAGGGATTGCTACTTGTTTCTAGTTCTGACCAGTTTTCCTCATAGTCCAGTAATTTAACCGTTGGGAATTTCAAACTCACTTCACAGCCAGCGATAGTATAATTATAGGAATCTGGTCGCCAATTTACTCGTTCATCTCCTAATATAGCGAGACTGATAACTGGTTTCTGATACAAATCGAAGGCACGATAGTTATAAATATACATCCTCTGAGGGAAATTTTCTTCGTATTGGCTTTGAATTTCAATATGAATCAAAATCCAGACTTCTTCACCCCTGAGTAACCAGACTTTATAGAGTTTGTCAGCGAAACGTTTTTTTGTCTTTGCTGAAGCGGTAATCCGTTTGAGTTCTTTTTCTAGGGATTCGGGAGTTTTTGTCCAATCAATTAGTTGGTGAACTTCGGGAAAAAAGAAGCATAAAAACGCTTCAAAATACTCGCTTAATGCTTCTTTCCAGGGTTCATCATAATTGGCGGTTGTTGGGTTCATTTGAGTTGTTTGCTTACTCGTAGGCTGTGAAGCGCGATAGCGTAACGCACCGATTTAATAATAGAGGTGAATGGTGGTAATCTGGGGATTTTGTGGTAAAAAAGCGGATATTTGTTCGATTCCGTCTTGATTGGGAGTGAGAATAACGGTGGCGACTTCTGGAATTACCCCAGCTTGGAGACTTTGATAATCGGCAACACCAGCATCGAGGAAAACTACGGTAGCGGTTAAACGCTGATTTCTCGCACTATTCACCTGATTAGCTTGACTCAAGCCATCAGATTGAGCGAAATTGAACAAAACATCGTCAACAGCAGGAAGAATCGGCAACAGGGGAGAACTCATGATATTAACTGTAAAGGTTTATTGCTAACAGTTTTAGCTCAACAAATGCCAATTTTTCAAGACCCCTGTAACAGAAATTAATATTTATTACAAGAAAACGGGTTTTTTCGAGAAACCCGTTTTCTGCGATGAAGTTTGCATAATTATTCCCGTTTGTTCAGCGACTTGTGACGTAAAATCTTAGGAGTCACTGATAATTGCTGATTGTCAGTATTTCTGCATAAGTAGGTAGGCGTTAAAAGTTGTCAGATCCCCCCGCCTATCGGCACCCCCCTTATCAAGGGGGGCAGGGGGGATCGAACCTAAAATCCATTTTTAATTTAATTATAACCAGCTACTTAAGTGCGTAAAAGCTGATAGGATAACGAACGGAAAAAATATAGATTGTCAAGGCGCGAAAAATCGCTACAATCATTCCAGCAGAGGTGATAGTAATCCCTCGATCATCCACTGGTTAACGATCGCTAACGATGAGACAAACTTGGTTTTCTCAAGCGGTTTCGAGACAGCGAACCCCTAAGTTTCCCGGTCGATCATGGACGGTGAGCTTGTCGAATCCGTCCATGATCGGCCACATTTCCACAAGCTCAATGACCACTTGGCTTTTTTTGGAGTTGATCGAACCATGTTGCAAGGATGGATTCAAATCGCGCTCACGATCCTGATAATTGTGGCGATCACCCCCTTTTTCGGGCGGTATATGGCGAGGGTGTTCATGGAACGGAGAACCCTACTCGACCCACTGTGCGATCGAGTCGAGAGTCTTCTTTACAGCTTCGTCGGGGTGAAAGGGAAAGAGAATATGACTGGCTGGCAGTACCTCCGCGCCGTTCTCTACAGTAACGCGGTAATAGCAATTCTGGTTTTTTCCCTGATTGCGGGCCAAGGAGTCCTTCCCCTCAACCCGACGGGGATCCCCGCCCCCCCTTGGGACACCACGCTACATACGACGATTTCCTTTATCACCAACAGCGACCAACAGCATTATTCTGGAGAAACCACCCTCAGCTACGCGAGTCAGATATGGGGTCTTGGCTACCAGATGTTCACCTCGGCTGGAACCGGTCTAGCGGTGGGGATCGCCTTTATTCGGGGATTGACGGGGCGACCGTTGGGCAATTTTTATGTGGATCTGATCCGAGCGATCACCCGTATCCTCTTACCGATCTCGATCGTGGGGGCAATTGCCCTGATCATCGCCGGAGTCCCGGAAACCCTCGCGGGCCCAGCGATCTTGCCGACGCTAGAAAACCCCAACCTGAGTCAGGCGATCGCCCGCGGTCCAGTGGCCCACTTCGAGATTATTAAGGAATTGGGAGAAAACGGCGGCGGCTTTTTTGCCAGCAACTCGGCCCACCCCTTGGAAAACCCGAACGGATTCGTCAATCTGGTGCAATTAGTCGCTATTCTCTCGATTCCCACCTCCCTGATCTATACCTACGGTGTTTTCGCCGATAATCTCAAGCAAGCTCGGTTAATCTATCTAATTCCCCTCGGTATCTTCATCGGCTTTACGATCATCACAGCGATCGGAGAATATAACGGCAACCAGGCGGTTAACTCCCTACTAGGGGTCGATCGAGCGGTTAACTTCGAGGGTAAAGAAGTACGCTTCGGTTGGGCGCAATCGGCCCTGTACGCGGTAACTACCACGGCCACCATGTGCGGTGCGGTGATCGCCATGCACGATTCCTTGATGCCGAACGGCGGCTTCGTCACCCTCTCGAATCTGTTCCTGCAAATCGTTTTCGGCGGCCAGGGAACCGGCACCGCCTACCTGTTTGCCTATCTGATCCTTGCGGTATTCGTCACCGGGCTAATGGTGGGAAGAACCCCGGAATTCCTCGGGCGCAAAATCGAGAAGCGGGAAGTGGTGTTAGCGAGTTTTTTAATTCTGCTGGTTCACCCGATCGCCATCCTCATCCCCGGAGCGATCGCTCTTGCCTTTCCTGACTTTCAAGGCATCAGTAACCCCGGCTTTCACGGATTATCTCAAGTCATCTACGAGTACGCTTCCGCCGCCGCCAATAATGGATCGGGCTTCGAGGGACTAGGAGATTCCCAGCCCGCACCACTTGCGATCGCATCTGGTGCGAAACCGACGATGACCGCTCTCTGGTGGAATCTGAGCGCCTGCTTCAGTTTACTGGCTGGACGGTATATCCCGATCGCTGCCCTGCTCTTGTTAGCTGATGGGATGTCCCGCAAACAACCGGTTCCCGCCACCACCGGAACCCTCCGCACCGATACCGGACTCTTTACCGGCGTGACGGCGGGGGTGATTTTAATTCTCGGTGCGCTCACTTTCTTGCCGATATTAGCCCTCGGGCCGATTGCGGAAGCCTTTCAAATCACCAGGATGATCGGCTAGGAGTTTAGATAATTTATGAGAACGAACAAAGGAAATTCTAAATCCTCCCGCCCGTTGCGAGTGCCGAGAGGTCGCCGGGACGACCGCCGCCATACCCCCAAGGTAAACCGGACCGGTCTCTATCAAAGCGCGATCCGGCAGTCCTTCCTTAAACTCGACCCGCGCATCGCCGTGCGTAACCCGGTCCTATTCGTGGTCTGGTTGGGAACAATCGTCACGGCCCTGGTGACGATCGACCCGCATCTATTCGGCACGATCGCAGGGGATAGGGGACAACAACGGCTACTTAACGGCATCATCACCCTGATCCTCTTCTTCACGGTGCTGTTCGCCAACTTCGCCGAGGCAATTGCCGAGGGACGGGGAAAAGCCCAGGCCGATGCCCTGCGCTCCACCCGCAGCGACACGATCGCCCGGAAAATCCTGGCCGACGGCTCGATCGAGTCGGTCAGTTCCACGGCCTTGCATCGGGGCGATCGGGTGAAACTGGTGGCCGGGGACGTGATTCCCGCCGACGGGGAAGTGATCGAGGGAATCGGTTCGGTGGATGAATCGGCGATCACCGGAGAATCGGCCCCCGTCCTCAAACAACCCGGCACCGACATCGCCAGTTCCGTCACCGGCGGCACTAGGCTTCTCTCGGACGAGTTGACGGTGCGGATCGCTCAAGATCCTGGTCAGGGTTTTATCGATCGCATGATCTCCCTTGTGGAAGGGGCCGAGCGCACGAAAACCCCCAACGAGATCGCGCTGACGGTACTTCTGGCCGTGTTAACCCAAGTCTTTTTAATTGTCGTGGCCACGATTCCCTCGATCGGGAACTATATCGCCAGTTTCCTAGAAACGAGCCTCGGGCCGGCGGTCGCGGATACCTTTCGGGCCGGTTCCAGTATCGCCATCTTGATCTCCCTCCTCGTCGCCCTTATTCCCACGACGATCGGCGGTTTATTGAGTGCCATCGGCATCGCCGGCATGGATCGCGTGGCTCAGTTTAACGTCATCGCCACCTCTGGACGGGCGGTGGAAGCCTGCGGTGACGTAAATACCCTCCTTCTCGACAAAACGGGAACGATCACCCTCGGCAACCGGCTGGCTGACGAATTTATCCCCGTGAACGGTCATAAACTCGAGGAATTAGCCCGCATCTGTCTAGCGGCCAGCCTTTTCGACGAAACCCCGGAAGGACGCTCGATCGTTGCTTTAGCCCGGAATTTGGGCGCGAACCTCCCCATCGATGGCCAACCCGGCGAGGGAATCGAATTCTCCGCTCGTACCCGCATGAGCGGCACCGATATGGACGGCGAGGAATACCGTAAGGGAGCCGTAGACGCGATTAAAGGTTTCGTCCGTTCCCGCGGTGGTTCCGTTCCCGAGACCCTCGATGAGGCACAGGAAAGGGTTTCCCGTTTGGGGGGGACTCCCCTCGCCGTCTGTCGGGGTAACGATATCTACGGGGTGATCTATCTCAAGGACATCGTGAAGCCTGGATTAAAAGAGCGTTTCGACCAATTACGGCGCATGGGTGTGAGAACGATCATGCTCACCGGCGACAACCAGATCACGGCCTCGGTGATTGCGGCGGAGGCGGGGGTGGATGATTTTATCGCCGAGGCCACCCCAGAAGATAAGATCGAGGTGATCCGTCGCGAGCAATCCCAGGGCAAGTTAGTTGCCATGACGGGAGACGGAACCAACGACGCACCCGCACTGGCCCAGGCTAATGTCGGTGTGGCGATGAACTCCGGAACCCAAGCGGCGAAGGAGGCGGCCAATATGGTGGATCTCGACTCCGACCCGACCAAGCTGATCGATTTAGTGACCATCGGCAAACAGTTACTCATTACCCGCGGCGCCCTGACCACGTTTTCGGTAGCCAACGATATCGCTAAGTATTTCGCCATTATCCCGACGATTTTCGCCGCTGCCGGGATCGGTGCTTTAAATATCATGGGTTTGAAAAGCGCTCAATCGGCGATCGTCTCGGCCCTGATCTACAATGCCCTGATTATCCCCGTTTTGATTCCCCTAGCACTTAAAGGCGTTCAATTTCGCCCGCTCACTGCTGACCAACTATTGCGGCGTAATATCCTCATCTACGGCGTGGGAGGCATGATTGCGCCGTTTATTGCTATTAAGATTATTGATGAGATAATTTCAGCGATCGGGTTGAGGTAATGGGAAAATCGGCAATATTTAAGCCTAGTTTATTCGGATTGAAGCACTCGAATCGGGATTTTAGCCAAAAAGAAACCTGGGGTAAAAATCAATTTAACTCCTCATTTCCAGCTTCTTTGTGCGCTTACTTAGATTGGAAAGGACTGAAAAATGTATATCTGAAACTTGATGAAAATTTAAAAATTCAACCAGCGGAGTTAAGTACACAAGAGTTATACGGTCTAGCTCCCGATTCCGATAATTTATTTTACGCTTTCGCGAGTCAATTTAGAGGAGGGAGCAAAATGATCACAATCGATTTATTTGCTGGTTGTGGTGGTTTATCTTTAGGTTTTCAGAAAGCGGGGTTTACTATTGTGGCTGCATTTGATAATTGGATACCTGCTATAGATGTCTATAGCAATAACTTTAGTCATCCGATATTTAATGTCGATTTATCTAGAGAATCTAATCAAGAAATATTGGCTCAATATAATCCTGAGATTATTGTCGGCAGCCCTCCTTGTCAAGACTTTTCCAGTGCGGGTAAGAGAGACGAGGGTTTAGGACGAGCGAATCTAACGCTCACATTCGCTGAAATTGTAACTAGAGTAAGTCCCCAATGGTTTGTTATGGAAAATGTGGACAGAATTGAGAAAAGTAAAATACTCACTCAAGCAAAACAAATTTTTAAAAGCCATGGTTATGGTTTAACTGGAAAAGTTATTAATTCTTGTTACTGCGGAGTTCCTCAAACTAGAAAAAGATATTTTCTGATCGGTAAAATGAACGAAGAAGATGATTTTTTAATCGATGAAATCAATGAAAATCTATCAAGTCAACCTCTGACTGTATTTGACTATATGGGCAAAGAATTAGATATAGAATACTATTATAGACATCCTAGAAGCTATCAAAGAAGGGCGATATTCAGTATTTATGAACCTAGCCCTACTATTCGAGGAGTAAATCGACCAGTTCCCAAAACCTATCGACAACATCCCGGTGATGCTTGTCATCTTAATGAAAAATTAAGACCGCTAACAACGAGGGAGAGAAGCTATATCCAAACTTTTCCTAAAGACTTTATTTTTGCTGGAACAAAATCTAATCTAGAACAAATGATTGGCAATGCTGTTCCTATTAATTTGGCTAGATATGTGGGCCAATGTATTCTTAACTATGAATTGAAAAAGGGGAAAAAGACAACCTATCGACAACTACAGCTAAGTAAGTGGTTATAATTAAATTGAAAATAGATTTTGTCTTTGATCCCCCCTTAATCCCCCCTTGATAAGGGGGGTGTCGATCCCCCCTTAATCCCCCCTTGATAAGGGGGGTGTCTGATAATTTTTGACAACTACAGCTATTTTCTTGATTGACTGGCAAAAACAAATCTCCAAAAAACTCTAATTCTTATGAAAGCATCCCTTAGAAAAAACCGATTTTTCTGGTATATTTTCTTAAATTTCTGTCTAACAATTCTTTTCTCCTCCATCGTTCAAGCTTCTACGGGAAGTGCTATAAATAGGGGGCAAGCCTTCGCATTAACCCTTTTAGGATTAGTCGCCTTTGCTTTATTTATCTACCTATTCCTTGTCATCTTTGTCCCGGAGAGGTTTTAAGAGATTTCTGGCATAATTAATTTTTGAGAGTTCAAAAATGGGAAAAAGCAGAAAATGGCTCTCTTGGATTTGGTGGGTAAAATGTATTCTAAGATACATTGCCCCTAGCGAGGGGGTGGAACGAACCACAAAGACACAAAGGACACAAAGATCGATCGATCATATTGTAAGTTAAACTTATCACACAGAACCTAGAAGAGCCAGAAAATCTCTAAATAGACTCTTTAATTGATTGTGGTTTATTCCTAATTCTCCTGACTCCTGACTACTGGCTCCTGACTCCTAACTCCACCAACAAACTTTTTCAGTAAACCCTAATTATGAGTTTTGCACGCGATGCCGGTAGAGCCATCCGTTCTACCCTAGTTCTCTGGGTAATTACCGCGCTGATCTATCCTTTTGCGATGATCGCCGTCGGTCAAATTCTTTTTCCCTGGCAAGCGAACGGGAGTTTGATCACCAATAATCAAGGTCAAGTGGTGGGTTCGGCTCTAATTGGGCAACCTTTCACCAGCGATCGCTATTTCAATAGTCGTCCGAGTACCACCGCCTACAGTACGGCCGATCCGAAAAACGATCCTAACAAAGTCCTGCAAACCGGAATTTCGGGAGCGAGTAACCTAGCTCCCAGTAACCCCGCATTGATCGATCGCATTAAAGGAAAACCCAATCCCGATCCAGCGAAAGCTGTAGAGGGGGAGATTCCCCGATTAGAGAAGACGGGAATTAAACCCACCGCGGATCTGGTGTACACCTCTGGATCGAGTCTCGATCCCCATATCACCCCAGAGTCCGCCAGAGCGCAGATCGAGCGGGTGGCGCGGGTGCGGGGATTACCGACGAATCAAGTGGAGATCCTCGTTATCAAAAACACCGACGAGCGCTTTCTCGGTATCTTCGGCGAACCGGGGGTTAACCTACTGAAACTGAATCTGGCTCTAGATGCGATCGCAAATACCTGATAGGGCCTCTGATACTCAATCCTGTTTAAAAGGTATAGGAAAGTGGGAAGAGAGAGTTTGCCTTTAAAAACCCCAAGTTAGTAGATTTACAAAAATGGGATACAGCCGCTAAAAAACTAACTGGGAGAGGATTGTTTAGCTGATCTTACCTTGATATTCACATTTAAAACCTTCATCGCGCCAAGCTTCTAAATCAACGGAATTTAAGGGGATGACTTGCCAACAGGGGGGAGAGATTAATTGTCCGACAAAAGCCCAAATTATACTTCTAGTCACATCCAACCCAGTTTTTAGCTTTGATTCGTTATTACCCGGGATACCAATTTCTCGGACTGCATCGATTTCTACTGCTATACCGTGGGATTGCAAGTGAATTGCTGCTAACCATTGAGCGCGGGGTAAATGAGTAGGAGAGGTGACAACTTTTACTTTATGTACTCCCCATTGTTTTAAAATTGGCACAGCAAAGAAAAAATTGCCGAAGGTAGAATCAGCACACTTTTCTAACCAGACGTTAGTTTTTGGCGCTTTTGCCCGTTCAAATAGTAATAAAATACAGGGATCTTCCGAGCCTTGGGAAATTAAAATTGGTATATCGGGGTATTGCTGGGCTAGATTGGCTACATAAATTTCCCGACGAATGCTGCCCCCCAAAACTAAGATGGCCTCAACGGGTTTTTGTTGATTAATTGACCAGCAGATGGCTAAATTAGTCGCTAAATTAAAGATAATAAACCCAAAAACTGCGACCAGAGTTAGTTTTAACCATCTTTGCCAATGCCGGTGTTTACGCGCAACATTTTTCGGTTTTTTCGCCATTGACTTAGAGACGATGTAGGGTAGCTCAAAAAATAGATTTACTTCAGTATTGCACAGCCCGAAACCCTCATGAAATCTTGGGTTATTCTCAATTAGTGCGAAGATTTTATCAATAAGTCCAATTGATCGGGGTAAGCTAAAACGCATCTTAGATGCGTTTTAGCAAGGCAGGAGGCAGGATTAATAAGCGGTTGAGAGTTTTTTGAATTATCAAGATATGTAACTGAAGTGCCTCTAAGCTTACCCCTTAGTAATTGATCAGGGAAAAAAGTGAGAGATTTCACCCAGATTACACTGATAGACAAAATTAACAAATCAACTTTGCTTTAACTCATACTACTCAGTCCTCTATGCTAAGATGATCCAAAAAACGCAAGTTTTTAAGTTGATGGGCAAAAAAAGTTTAATTTTACTCAATAACTAGGGCGTTATTTCTAAGACAGCTCGAAAAAATCAAATTTTGAGTGACGGAGAGCCTTGTTAGTTATTTAAAATTATTCCCTCTTCACCACTGTATATCTAGGAGATTTCCTCGACCAACACTTTGTTAACAAAATCCCCTATTCGAGGTGTCCTGTAACAATTGTGCTTTGATAATTTTTTCTGTGGGGTTGAGTTTCACTAATTGTGAACCTGTCCCGTCTTTACCCGTAACCATCACAGTTTCTACCTCTAAGGGTAGTTTTCGATTCTGATTGGTACTTAATAACACTATACTCCCCGGCCGCGCCGCTACCATGGCCGCTAAACTATCCTGTTTATTGACGAATTGTAAAGCGGGTGAACCAAGATCGCCTAATTGTGATAAGCGTAAATTCTCGATCGCCAGTCTTTTCGCGTAACCCAATCCCGAAATCAGCAGCAGATTTTCCCGATGGGGGAGAGAAACACAGCCAGCTAGATGTTCCCCGTAGCGCAATCGCAAAATTGCTAAACCCTGAGCGGATTTACTCATCATTGGCAATAATTCCTCGCGCACGGGATAACGCAACACCCGACCGCTACTGGTGGCGATCGCTAAGTCCAGGCCTTCGTGAGTAAAAATAGCACCATATAGGCGATCGTCTTCTTTCAATTTCATCAGGGACAAACCCCGACTACCAACCCCCTCTAATTCATCGATGGGAAGCCGCTTTATTCGCCCCTGTTGACTCAGTAAAAGCAATTCTTGATTTTTTTGAGGTTCCGTCAAGAAAAATTGATTTAACACGGCTTCTGACTCTTTTTGTGCGGTTTTGGTCAGCAGACTGGAGATTAACACTGGTTGATTCGCTTGCGGGGGGACTTCCCGGGTAGCAATCGGGTAAGCTTTAGCATTATCGAGGATAACTAGGAAATTTTCCCGTTTTTCGATCGCCTGTTGATAGATAATTAAACCCCGCTCTGGCGCTCGCTGTTCCGGTGTCGTCCAACTAATTTTATCTTCGGCATCAAGCAATAAAATTGCATTTTCTGGGGGTTCTTGGGGCGTAAATAGGCTTAAACTCGGTGCATTCTCACTCTCAGGCTTTTTCTTAACTTTATTCTCCTGTTTTTTAACTTCTGCCTTCAAAGAGGGTGTGGGGTGTGGGGTGTGGGGTGTAGGTAAGGAAACCTCTTTCGTCTGTGGGGGTGAAAATTTTTTCATCGGGACTGTCTCCTGTTTTTTCACCACAGAATCCTGTTTCTTCCCTTCTGTCTCCTGTCTCCTGTCCCCCGACTTGCCGGTGCGAATTTTTGTCCGTCTGCTATCGGCGAATTTTTTCTTTAAAGAGCGCAATTCTTTTTTCAGAGACTTGAGAAACTCCTGACGGTTATGGAG
>Ga0315903_10004849_pt1 | contig 17763 bp, 30 predicted proteins | sample LakEriMetagenome_7_FD_203524 | JGI IMG/M metagenome (GOLD analysis project Ga0315903, IMG submission 203524) | Freshwater fungal communities from buoy surface, Lake Erie, Ohio, United States - Buoy 2 MA119 | ecosystem: Environmental > Aquatic > Freshwater > Lake | place: USA: Lake Erie, Ohio...
CGCTTGAAGGATATGTATGATAGTAAGATATCCTTGACTACAATTCTGTCACGATGTGTGCGCAGTTGTTTTAAATCATACTTTCTGATACCTGTCTTCTGACTCAAGAATAGCATGAATAACTCCTTACTGATCTTTGTTTCTGATGCACTATATAAATCTATGTCGTACTCATGAGATAGAGACCTACGTAGTCTTATTAACTCTGTTGATCTATTCATTATCTCTTTAGTACTCCTTACATCATTGATACAGTACTCTATGATCATTTCTTGTTCTTCTACAGAAGTAATCACGTGCGTATGATGAAGCGGCATATCTACAATATTATGCCAATCCATACTATACTGAATCCACTTTAGACTTGATCTCTTTGCTTTGTTATCCCAATGGTTTAATCTGAATACATCTATCTGACGTATTAATAGATTTCTCTGACCATACTTTAGAAACTCTCCCGCGTCTTTAAGTGCAATTGCTTCCTGTGCTTCAATGTATATGTTATTCACAAGTTGTTCTGCACTCATCTTTACAACGTCCCTGGCATTAAGAAGAAGATACTGAGTTATTTGACTATCGAAGTTAATCCCGTTATAACTAATGTGATACTCTCCTTTTTCTACATTGCTCTTAAGAAACTGCAGTAAAGGAACTATATCATTACGAAATCTACTTATTACAAATACTTTAGTCTCATTACCCTTATAGTCTTCAAACACTCCTACGAAACATGACTTCATTGTCTCATAGTCCATTACCCAATGTGTTCTCATAGGCTGTGTTCAGTTAAGCTGTTCCCCCATTTGATTAGACAAAAATAGAGGGAGACTTTCATCCCCCTCTACTACCAATTATCTATTTATTATTGAGCTTCTACCTCTGCAACAGCAGGTTCACTTCTCATTCTTACTGCATCAATATACTGCATGAAATTGAAACTATCTGCATTGACTGCAAAGCTTTTAATGAAGTCAATGATTTCTGATTCTTCAATAATGTAGTACTCTTGAAACGTATCAATGGTACGACGCTCTTCCTTATAAGGTTTGCCATTTTCACGTTTACCAGACTTCACGTACATCATGTCACCATTGTCATCTATCTTTGGTACATTATGAAATACTTGTTTTTTAATCTTACTGATTACTGCTAATAGTCCTGTACTTGTGTCATACATCACTTCTGCGTAAGGACAATCTTCTGTGATTGGGATGAGTTTGAAACTTTTTGATTCACCCCAATAGTTACTTAATGCAAGCATGTTCTTGCCGTAATTCTCTACTTTCATATTGAATGATTATTGTTTTAACAAATGTATACAATTATCTGATAATTCTAATAAAATTGGTTTGCTTATTAATGTTTCGCTTTCCATCTGAGGAGGAGTACATAACTCTCCTACTTCTACTAACAGCTCTACATCGCAATTTAGAATTTCTGAATATTGGTGGAAATGTTTTTCAGGATACAGATAACTATCTATATACGCAGCATTATGCGGGTTACCTGAATAAAAATTAATGACTTTAAATTTAAACTCGCTAGATAGTTGGGAGTATACTCCGTTTGCTACCTTGTAGAAGTCTCTACTATACTCTGTAAAATCAAATACATACGCAACCATATTATCTGGTAGCATAAAGTAATCATAAAACATTGGATTAGATAACAAGAACTTCTCCTCGAACTTTTTAAATTCTTGATCACGCCTATTATGGTAGACACATATGAGCTTGTTATCCCCAAGCTCATACTTGTCTTGCCATCTTAGATAAGTTTCAATTGGGACAATACTTGACCCCTGTCTTATCTTTAATAGTGGATATAAAAAGAGTTTACTCTTTTGATAATAGCTTTTATATACATCAGTTATATTCATAAATAAAGTGTTTATAATAAAACTTCTCCTGCTACGAATTTAAAAGGTAGTGTAAAATCTTGATTATCATAATGGTAAGCTGCTTCATTTAAGCATCCGATAGTTTCTTCAGTCCATTTATCCATTGTAACGTTGGTAACTCTAAATGGACATACTTGATTATACTTATCGATTACTATAAAATTAAACTCTATTACCCACGACTCATCAATTACATCCTTTAGAAATTCCTTAGCTAGCATTTTATATACTGATGCTTGAAGCCAATAGCGCCAGTACTCAATAGACTCAGGAAAGTCACTGATGGATTTACTTAGTGTTTTTAAGTCATTGATTCTTACGGTCTTTGTTTCTACATCTACAACCATATTATCAATGATACCTTTTAACCCAAAGTTATATCCCTCTAGTTTACAAATTATCTCAAGCTCGTTATAGATTCCAAAGCTTGATGTATCATGAACTCTGTCTAACCCAAGTAGTGTTACAATTTTTGGATTTGCTTTAATTGCTTCTGATGCTTTTGTACACTTATCTAGAGTTGATGCATCTATAATATCCCTGCCAGCTTTCTTCTTCAGGAACTCATAGTATTGAATTGATTGATCTGTTAGAATTTTGTCGAGTCTTTTTTCATCACCTGTTTTTTGTACTCCGTCTTTGTCTGCTTTCTTATCATCTACTAGGTTCTGATAAAAATTGGTTTCTCGCATTGCTTCTAATATAACTTCTTTATGATCTTCTAGACCATACTCGCTGTTTCCCGTAACAGCATATACAATGTCAACGATATCTTTTACGTTTGCTGTAGGAAGATTCTCTGCAGCAATAATAAACTTATCATCGAACTGTGCATTATCTAATACTAGATAATGAGTAAGCTTACCTTCTATGAGATGTTGATCTAACCTGATCTCTTTCTCTTTAAGTACATACTCTTTATAGAATATTGATGGTGCGTATAGTAGTCTATTTAAACTACTATAACTGAAATAGAAGGGAGAACTATAAAACTCTCCCTCCTTAATTAACCTTTCATTTAAATCCATATTAATCAAAGTTTACATCAGGATTTGATACTAATATTGAATTGCAAAATTTACCTACAAACTGTGTATGGGTGTCTGCGTAATATACCAATAGTCTTTCCATTGATTCTTTAGTCAACTTGTTGTACTTCTTTAGTAGTCCAGCGATATAATCTACCTCTGAATTTTGTATATGAGTATTCATATACTTTAAATTCTTACCAAAGAAATCCATCATACCTTGGAAATTCTTATGCGTACTTTCTTTTTGTTCTGAAATGAGTCTTAGATTCTTAACGAGGAGTAGATACAGATTGAGAATACTTTCTTCGTAGTTTGAGTTTGCCATCATCTCCATGGCAAGAACAATGTTTCCTTGATCTTTACTGTCGAACATAGCTTGCAGCTCGTTCATTTTCTTATCAGTAATGATTATAGAGTCTTCGTTGATTTGAGATACTAAAGTCTCTTGATACCTTAACTTGGATGTTAGACTTGGTTTTTTCAAAGATAAGAAATTTATTTTATTAAAATACCCTGTCCAAATCCATTTACCAAAATTATTACTTGCAAATTTTATATACTTTTCTAAATCATTTGATGAAATAAGAATATCCATAGAATCTTTACGTTCCTTTAACACTGCTGCTAGATCTGCATATTGATTTGTTAATTCGCTGTCTTTTTTACTATATACGTTTGCAGCATAAGATGTCAAGAATATGTCTAAATACTCATTAAGTTTGGCAAAACTATGGTATGTTACTTCTTGATTTGATAAGCTTGTATAAGATTTACGTCTATTAATTTTATTAATGATAATGTAATCTGCTTTTTCACTTGATCTAGTAACACTTACTCCTTTCTTTTCACATCCCATCTTCAGTTTAAATCTGGGTATTCCTACATCTGGTAATGGATATATAATATCTCCTTCTTTCAATTCGCATTCACGTGTTTTAGAATACTTTACTAGATCTTCATGCTCCACTAAGTATTCCATTTTAAATGTTAATGGAAAACGATGTGTATCATCATACTTTAATACTAATGCTAACTTATACATGTTACTTCATAATTAATTCAGCTACTTCAGGAATGAATGTTAGTTTCTGAAACTTAGCCTTATTACCGTTAAACAATCTTTTTGCAATGATATATTTCAAATCATTGTTAAATACACCATCTGCTTTTATCAGCTCAGTGATTCTATCCAATGTCTTTTGATCAATTGGATTCTTCTCAGCATGGAACAAAGCATAGTTAACTAAACGACTGGTTAACATACTTGCAATATCAGCTCTGTATCCTGAATGATCATACACGCTTTCTCTTATCTCCTCGATAACAGTTTCATGTGCGCCTTCAAGAAGCATGCGCTTAGGATTAATAATCTTGTCTAATCGATTTGCTATAAACTGAGTAAATAAAGTACCTACTTCTACACCTACAGAGCCCTCACCTATTTGTTGGATTAGGCCCAGTTTAGACTCGTAGTTCTCAATTGAATCAAGACAGTCAAAGAATTTAGTTACAGATCTTGCATTAACATTTTCGTTAACTACTTCAGGGTGCATTAATAAAAAGTTGATACATCTACCATCAATCTCATTTGCTTCTGCCCACTCAGCCCAGCGCTCTACACTATACTTAATCTCAGTACTAATGAATCTAGTTCTTTGAGCTGAGTCAATTGAGTTAACGAGATACTTCCCATCATCTGGGTTAGCAGTCAGAATTATATGCCAGTTCTTTGGTAGCTTCCATGAGATATACTCTTGCCTATCTACAAGCTCCATTACTGCCTGAATAAATCTAACATCTGCTCTGTTCCAGTCATCTAGTAGTAATATACCACCACTGTTCTTATCTGCAATCCACTCAGGTGGACAGTAGCTCATTCTCTTTTCACTTGTGAATTGGTATCCTTGCTTAATATATTCATCAACAGCATTCTCGTCTACCCATTTTGCTAGCTTAATACCTGATGCGGCATCTGCTTTAACTAACTTGAATTGTCTAATCGGGAATCCTACTAGATCCCCTAGTTCCTCAATCTGTGCAAGATTAAGCTTTACAAAATGTAGCCCTTCTTCTTGGGCAAGTTGGATTACGGCACTGGTTTTACCCATACCTGATTCACCAACAATTTCTACAGCAATAGGACTCTTGCCCTTCTCTTGGATGTTCTGATTATTCTTAATGATGTATCTTAAGAATTCTTTTAACTCTTTACTTTCTAGTCTAACCTTTCCCATTTGGTGTTCTTTCTTTAATAAATTCTTTAACTCTTGCTGGTACTACTACAGAGAAATTACACTTTGTACAGCACCTACCTTCATCTTTTACTGGTGCAGGATTATGCCCGCCTTGTGTTTGAAATGATTGACCTTCTATTACTAATTCTTCAATCTCATCAAACTCTTCATTACAAATACAACATATCATAGATCTAACTTAATTTGAAATCCAGGTAAGGATTCATTTATTTCACTTGAACTACTTAAGACCCATAATATATTACCTCTTGCATCAATAGGTGCAGGTGCCTCTCCATCTGTAAAATAGATAAGACAACTGATCTTATTAATACGTTCATTATAGTAATCTATTACGGGTTGAAAGCTAGTTCCCCCGCGTCCATGGATCTTGTAGTCTTCCCCAGGTTTGTATTTACCTACATGAGATATCGCAGTATCACATTGTATTATAGTAACATCATTACCTGTTTTATGTATATGATGTATCTCCTGTAGGAACTCGACTAACTCTGACTTAGATACAGATCCTGATGTATCAATTGCTACTAAGATGTGTTTGCGTTGCTTAATCTTAAGACCAGGATTATCCTCATATCTTTTGCTAAGCTTCCTTCTACTCTTCTTAGTATATATCTTAACAGACTTACCTACAAATCTTCTCATATAACCACGCCAGTCAAACTTAGGTGGCGGTATATTCTTGAGTGCTTCTATGATCTGTTTGATTTCACCAGGCAAAGTACCTCTAGACTTTTCTACTTGCTCAGCTACATCTTGTATTATAGCAGAGCTTTGTTCTCTTATTACTTTCTGAGTACCTTCATCTAGGTTTTCTATATCAGACCAATCATGTTCTGTCAATTTAACATTGGTATCATCAGGTAATGTAACATCTAACTCTCCGTTTGCTATAGCATCTTTGATTGTTTGAATTACTTCATCCTGTAGTTCCTTAAGTTTCTCATAGTAATACAGAGTACCTTCTTTCTCTTTGAGATTTAGATGTGGAAATGTACTTGGTAGTAGGCCACCTTTAGGTAGCCATGTAGGATCAATATACTGATTGATCTCGATATCCATTGCCCAGTTTGCAATCATTCTATCCGCCAGATGACTAAAATCTGTTAGATGAAAGAATGCTATGTGCATTAACTCATGTTTTAATAAACCTTTCTTCTGTGCATCATTCAAGCTATCCCAATAATCAGGATTAATTGCAAGACTGAAATTGATACCTGTGACTGTTACACCTGCAGTTTCTAATTGAGTAGTCCATGTTTTATTCATGGCAACTAACAAGAGACCATAGAAAGGTTCTGTGAACATGAGATCTTTAGTAATTTTAGCTAAAGACTCGTCTCTTAAATTCATTACTTTGTTTTATAGAATTTACCTAATATATTATTATTCAGGTAGTGCTCTTTTTCCAGAACCTCATTACAGAATAGAAACTTAGCCTCTTCATACGTAAGCTCCATTTGACTATAGCATATCTTAAGCATCTCTCTTCTAATTGGTATCCCATCTTTATGGGCCTTCTTTAGCACTTCATTACTGCTGTAATATTTATGATAATCTAATTTAGATACTCGCTTATAGTCTTTCTTACGTTTATCTGTTGGTGCAGCTTTCTTTCCAAGTTTTACTTTACGATTGGCGTAAAAGTTTTTCTTACCTATATACATTACTACATCACCATCAATAGCTGTAGTCATACGATACACGAATCCTACGGCACCTTCAGGAATTAATTCGTCGGTGAATTCCTCATCATTATATACCCAAATCATTTAACTAAATCTTTTAACATATTATACAATACAACTTTTACACTCTTTCTTCCATAATCTTTGACAGAATCTGATAAGTCCTTAGACATCTGCAGGTGTAAATACGGTATTCCATACTCATCCTGATATCTTATCATTGACTTTAAACCCGCAGAATCATCGTCCATAATGGTAAATACTTTTACATACTTTGATTTGAGTTCTTCAATGGTATCTTTTGGGATCATTATGTTCTCACTGTCAGGCGCAATGACATCTATATTGCTAAATCCTAGCGATACAAATGCCATTGCATCCTTAAGTGAACTGCATATCATAAGATACTTCTTATGCTTAAGTTGATCTGTACCTTGGATATAATCCTTGATCTTGATAAACTTCTTAGACTTCTGTCCTGGTTGATAGATCTTATAGAGCTCTCCGTCTTTGGTGAAATACCCATAGATACCTTGCTTCTTAATTTGAATAGTTTCTATAGCACCATGTTTATCAGTTCTACTTAGTGTATAACTATCTAATGGTACTACATTATATTCATTAAGTATATCAGAACCTATTCCAAATTGCGTCCAGAATAATGCATCAGCTTTATTCCATGCTCTCTTATTATGACTTGATAGTTTGTATCTACTATGTGGTGAGATTTCTGTATTAATTAATTCTATAGGAATCTCCTCATCATTTATATAATGCTCATAGTCTGATTTGATTTTCATTGCTGCGTCTTTGTATGCTATGGAAAATAGCTCTGATACTAACGCAACGCCATTGCCACCCTTTGAACTTGAGAAATCCTTAAACATGTACTCGCCCTTGTCGTTTACATATAAGCACATCGATGGGGTTTTCTCTGACTTAAATACAGAATTCATCTTAACTGATTGTCCTGTAAGTCTTTCTTTTAGTCCAAGATAGTGTTCAAATATCCATTGAGAAGGAACATCCTCTACAAAAAATACATACTTTCTTGCTACCATATTTGTAAAGAATAAAAAAGGGGAGTATTAGCTCCCCTCTCTTAATGAATCAAGAATTAAATATCGAAGTCTTTTAGATCTTCACTTTGGGTAAAGTCTATATCAACATCAACATCGCTCGTAGGAATATTGTCAATGTCAACATCTTCAGGTTTGAATCCTTCTACTGGTTCAGGATTTACTTTCTTCCAATGTTTATCTTCGTCATACTGAATAACATGCTTCTTAGTATTAAGCAAACCTTTGTATGGGTTATACCATATACCTTCATCATCTACGAATACACTTTTTGGTAAATAGAGTGTCTTCTTTGTCTTACCATCTTTAGCAACATACTCTTCTGCAGCGATGCATACTTCGAGATATTTACCTTCAGCTGGCTTCTCTTCATTGAATTTCTCAATCCATTCTTCGATTGTAACTAGCTTGTTATTGTATTTCTTAAACCAATCTACAATACCTAGTTCCATGCAAAGACTTAGCAAGTCTTTTAGAATCTTAGAGTCTCTTGTCTCTTGTTTGTTAGTTCTTGTATTGAACCCATCTTTATAAGCATATGTACTATACTTTACATTACCTACAAGACCCTCATGTTTGGGCCCGTCAGGATCATTCTCATCAATTGGGTAACCTACAAAATCTGGACTTGGTTTAGTTGTCTCCATCTTTAGTATAAAGAAGAGAGCATTTTCTTCAGGCTTCCAAAAATCACGAGCCCATAATTCAAGCTTATTAATTTTAGCTTTATAATTTCCAGGGTTTATACCTTTATAAACTCCACCGTTTCCACTAGGAATATCAATACCTAATCCCATTTTTTAAACTGTTTAAATTAATCAATATATACTCTATCCCAGTGAGTTTTAAACTCACCTTCTTCCATCTCAGAGACAACAATCTCCTGATTTCTTAAATGAACTGGTCGTGCTCCACATGCTACGTCATCCTTAGTTTTGAAAGTCAAAATGTTTTGATTTCCTTTTCTGTATAGATATCCAATAGCATCAGATTGCGAAGATATAATTCTTTTTATTTTACCTGTTAGATCTAGGTCCATAGAATTTACTTCTGCTCCTGCTTTTTCAATCATAGCATCTTTAACGTGACCCAACAGGATTACCTTTGGTGCAAACTTTTTTATTTCTTCTATGATTTTTACAATTGCATCACGCAAATATCCATAACCTTGACCATTAGGTAGATTAAGAACTGTACCATACTTAAACTTTGCAGATTCAGGATCCCATGTTTTATCTGGTAATTTCTTCAACCATGTGGACTTACCCATTGGAGTATTCATGTAAAGCTTTTCAGCTTCTTTGACACACATTGTTTCCAATGCTGTTATTGTATCTACTGCTACATACTCATATGGATATCCTGCATCTTTGATTGCTTTACCAATCTCACGGATCTCATCTACACTACTAGCTTTTACTTTTAAAGCATCTACATAATCTGAACCTGATTCTAAATCTATGATCAAACAATTAGGTAGCTCTGCAATTAAGCTTGTCTTACCTACCTTTGGTTTAGAAAAGATAATCAGATTCTTTGGGCTCTTAGTTGCTGCACTTATCTTGGCAGTTGGCAATACTATTCCTGACATAACTTATGATTTAATTATATCGTTTAACCACTGCTTCTTACTTACAGGCTTCTTCAATAGAATAGCAGCCAGATCTCTTATTGACATTTGATCAATAGGTAGATCTTGATCAGGATTAGGAATCTCATCATCGATGTCAAAGACTTCTGGCCCTGTAACTCTTTCTACATATGATGTATCAATGAGTTCTAACTCTTCAACAGGAATGATATATCTTACATTACCTGTCTCAGGATGTGGATCAGACTTCTTATATTCTGTTTCATAATATGGATTCCATTTCCATTTCCATAACCTGTTCTTAGGATCTTCAGACTCATAACTTTTACTGACAAAATGCGTATAGATATCTTTACCTTTCACAAAATCTTGTTCAAAGAAAGATACTACTTGCTCCTTTTCACCCATAGGAGTATAACATATCCTTGGTATGAACAAAGGATTGTCAATTCCTAGTTTGTCAAAAGTTGGTTTGTGTAAAGTTTTGAGATCTTCGATTTTCTCTTTTGTTGATTTTTCTTTTACCATTTTACTTTAATTAATTTACTTACTCTTCTTAGCGATTGTTTGTCGAGGTGGAGTATCCATCTCTTCAATCTCCATTGTCTTGTACTTTGATCTGAAAAAACTCATTCTTGTATCACCATTTCTACACTTTATAAAATGAAAAACTAAAACTGTATCATCTTCTATTATGAATCTGTCTGGCCCATAATACTTGATGAACTTCATTGCTGGTCTGTTAATTCCTATTACTAGGTCAGCATGTTGCATCAATGCATCAGCTCCAAAGATGTCTGTCTCAAGAATATAATTCCCATACTTACCATCTTCGTTTCTTTCATGTGATTCTACTTGCCTACCTAATTGTGACAGAACAATAAATATAATAGGGTAACGTCTTTTTAATTTGGTACAGGTTTCTCCTAGTTGATATAGCAGCTCTTGCTTGTTGAGACCCTTTAAAAGAATACTATGATCTAGTGTAATAACTGTATTACAATATATCTTTTCTCCATTAGAGTCAGACGTAGCATGAGCTTCCATGTACGCGTGAATTGTAGCTTCAAACTCCTCAATACTTGGTGGCATTTCTACTTCGTGGACTGGGTACTTACTTGCTTCTATTGCGTATTTCTTACAGACCTCAAAGTCTTCAGGTCTCAATGGGCCTTCTTCTTTACCTGCATTAGCAAGATATCTATAAGACTTCTTAGTTACGCTACAAAATTCTCTTAGTCTTGATTTTTCTGATACCATTTCAAGAGTAAATTCTAGAACCATAATGTTCTGTCCTTTATTTAACTTGAAACCTTCACGTATGATTTGATCTTTAATAAGTGTCTTACCTGTTCCAGGTCTTCCACCTATAACTACCATAGAGTTCCACTCTATACCGTCTACACCTGCATCATTTACTTTGGACCATGGAGTTTTATAGGTATGTATTGTTCCCTCCATTCTTCCCTTCATGTAATGAAGGGCGCTGATAAATCCTTCTCTCCTTGATTTCCAAGGAAGCGCTTCTACTTTACTCGACATGGTTTTGATTTAGTATGTAAATATAGCCATTAATCCCTGATTATACAACTCTTGTTGAAAAATTACTTGAGTCATCAGGGAACTCTTCATTCAATACCATCTCACAATAAGTTGCTAGATCAGAAGAGTATGACTTATCTGTGTCTTGCTTTCGTATAAAGTACTGAGAGGTTCTCATATACTTATAACCTGACATTTCATATTCATCTACATACCTTTGAGTTGCTTCTAGGATGGTATCCCACGAATAATCATGATTATTGAAGAACCATTTGAATGCATTCTTAAGATTACCAACATTAGTTCTTGCATACTTACCTGTTGGTAGCTTTACTGCAGGAAATGTTTCGTTGTATTCTTTGATCTTCTCTTCATATTCTTCACCCATAATTTCTTGGGCACCATTCCTTGCAAGCTTCTTGAATAATCCTTCGACATGATTGATAATCTTAGCACCTTTTCCTGTGATTATAATCTTATCATCCTTAGTTACAATAACATACTCGTTATATATTAAAGCTTGTAGCTCTAATGCAACATTGATTTTCTTTGTCTGGATATTATCCTTCATGCAGGCTAGCAGATAGTACTGATTAGGATTCAGATTATACTTTGCAATGGTATCAAATAACTCTTTTTGCGCTAACATCTTCTTCTATTTCTTGTCTTAAATAATATTGACGTGGCATACCACCAGTATTATGAAGTCTCTCATATTCTTTAAGACTCATTACCCAGCCTATTTCTTTTGCCGCACTAATAAATTGTTCATTAGTTAATCCATTAGCACTTGTTCCTAGCTCCTCGCAATACTCATCGAGTCTATGATCTTTTTCTAAAAGATACATTGTTACTTTTCGTGTTACCATTTTATATCATAATTAAAGTTTTGTTTAACAACATCTGTTACAGATTTGAATACTCCATTGCTATCCCACTCTCCGCCTGTATATGCTGCAGATGCAGGATGACTACATGTAAAAATATAGTTGTTATCTGCAGATATATATTGCATATACTTCTGAGATACCTTACCCATGAACACATATGTAATACCCGTGTTTGTATGATTCAATGTATCTAATAAAAATACAATGAATGGATCCCATATTTCTGCATGTGCACCTGCCTTTCCTACTTCAGTTGTTAAAGCAGTATTGAGCATTAGTATTCCTTGCTTTGACCAATCTGCAAGATCATAGAAGTGTGAATGGTTTATTCCTTCTTTTTCTAATCCTTTGTATATAGCTCTTAGACTTGGTTGTACTTGAGAAGGATGACTTGTATTCTTACAGCTGAACGCTATACCATCTGCTACTCCTTCTTTAGGATATGGATCTTGACCTACGAATACAACTTTCAATTCATCGTATGGGCACTGCTCGAATGCTCTAAATAAATTCTTTAATGTTGGTGTAAATCTTTTACCTAATATTTGTTGGTTAGCTAATCGTCTTAATATATTTAAGAAATCATTGCTTAATATAAATGTTTTTAGTTTATTGGCCCAGCCTGATTCTTTTAGCTGCTCATACAGCTTTTCTTGTACTCCCTTTAGTTTATTATCCATAAATGTTTTATATTTGTTTATAAATATTTTATATGTCAGTAGATAATGATAATCCTGTTCACGTATTTCCTCCTGATGCAGTAGTTAATATCAATGTTTCTGGTGGGTTTTACATAAGATTGACAAAACTTCTAGGAGATTTAGTAATTAAACTTACACCTGAAAAAGCTCTTGTAATGATTACGGATCTACAGAAGAGACCACCTGAAAACGATGATGAGTTTAATCTACTCACAGTAATTACATTAGTTAATGAGCTTGAGAAAGCTGCTCGTGAACAAAATAAATATGAAGTTGTTATTCCTTCTGAGTATGAAAAACCTGACGAAGATTCAAATTAAGCTCATCGCCAATTTCGATAACAGATTGTATAGCAAGATTGAGTTCCTCAATACTACAATCCGCGAAAGATTTACAATGCCCCTCCCAACAGAGTCCACTCTTTTCTTTAATAAGATTTTGCATATCTTCAAAAGAATATCCTGACTCTGAGGCTAGCTCTCGTATTGATACTTTTAGTTTTGATATCTGTGCATATGTACCATTGTCCACATGTGCATCAAAAAACACATCTACAGATTGTCCTTCTTCTAGAGAATCGACAAAAATTTTGAAGAGAGATAAGTCACTTGTATCTGTGTGTACAAGTTTCCCATCTCTCTTCGTTAGCTTAACATTTAATATTCCTTTTTTCTGTGTCATATTGCATTTTCTAAGTTTGCTTTTTCTTCTATCTTAATATCTTCCAATAGTACAAATCTTGATGACTTGAAGTACTCATATGGAAATCTTGATGGAAGTTCTAAAAGCTTGAATCCTACAATAGATTGTAACTCCATATGTGCAACGTGTATTACTGTATATTCCTGCCCTTCTACCACCCTTGCATTGGATGGTAGAATTGCAGGTTGATCAGCATCGTCTATGCACAATACTCTAAACGGTCTCATCTTTATTTATTCTTGGTCTTTTTTGTTTAACGGTTTTATCAATGACTATCTTAGCAAATCTCTTCTCAGTAGAACAAGGTTCACATGTTTGTGCCTTTCTTCCTCCACTAAAATGAGATCCACATTCCATACATATTCTAATATAATAACCTTCATCATATGGACTTGGAAGCAGGGTATAAATAACTGGCTTATTTGTATTTACTAATTTTGATTTGATGGCTGATTTCCACTGTGTAAATTTTAATTGATGGGATTTTCCATCTTTAGTTTTTACATACAGTTTTGCTAAGAACATATGATCATGCATCATACCCGCAAAGATATCACCTATAACGTAGTAATATCCTGTAGGCGTTAGATGATCTATCTTAACTATATCAATTATCTGAGAGCCAGAGCATAGTACTCCTGACATTCCCTCCCAGAGATCTGCATTTTGAAATGGATACGTAACAATCGTACCTACATTTTCTTCTTCCATTAGTAATCGATTACTTGTGTATTAAAACCTAAATCATCAAATAAATATGCTAGCTCAGCTAACTCTCCTATCTCTCCTTCTTTAACTGCGTATCTTCCTTTCTTATCGACTATTAGAGCGCATTGTTCTGCCTGTATAGGTTCAAAATCAAAGTACCTAATCATACATGCAGTGGCAACTGTATTATCAAAATTTTTATTCTTTATGATAACTAACTTAGCCATGTTATTTTTTCAGGATTTAGATGTGAGACAGCACTCTTAACCCATTCTTCATCAACAGTATTTCTATAACATAGTATATGTACACCTGCTGTATCATCTGGGTTTAGTCTTAAGAGTCGTCCTATCTTTTGAGATGCTTTACGATTATTAGAATATGCATGCATGATGATACCAGATCTTAGCTCAGGAATATTTACACCCTCGCTAAGCTGCTCAACTGCAGACAGTAATTCTATTTCTCCTTTCTTAAACATCTCAAGATTTTCTTTGGACTTGGAGTTATTACTATGATAACTATGTGGGGCAAGTCTATCTGCTTGCTCCTGGGTATTTGCAAATAAAATAGTTTTTGTTTTACGACGAGTCAATAACTCTAAAACTTTTCTTTCTTTACTTGTAAAACCCATCATAGCTTTCATTCTCATAACTCTCATGATCTGAAGACTCTTTGGTTGATCAGTTGAATTGATTCTACTTGTCCAATACTCATAGTTCTTTCTCTCTGAAGTTCTCCAGGTTTTTCCTCCTGCTGTTACTTCTAGGTCATTGACTTCTGATAGATCCACCATATGAACATAGATTCGATAATCATTTAATATCTTATCTTCAACAGCGTCATCAGTTTTATATTCATAAACCTTTGGACAATACTTGTTGCACATTTCACCCTTTTCACCACTTTTAAATTTAGGATATGTACCTGTTAAACCTAAGATATGTATTCCTTGTTTAACTGCCATGTCTAAATAGAAGTCGTGGTTATTCTTTAAGCTATGACATTCATCTAAATAAATGACGTCATAGTCATAGGATTCTTTTCTTAAAGATATATAAGTTGTAAATGTAATACTATCTAATAGATGATCGTATCCATGTTTTTTAGCATCTGATTTCCAGCTATCAAATATAGATACCTTTGGAGCAACAACTAAAAATTTTGGATTATATATTTCTTTACAAGTTTCTACCATATGCATAAGACCTAGTAAAGTTTTTCCAACACCCATTGATATTTCTACACCTGCTTTATTATGTTTCAGTATTTCCTTCAGTGCTTCCTGTTGGACCTGACTCTTGTTCTTGACTTCCTTCATTTTTTCTATACTTTAATACTAAACTAGACTTAATAATTTCATACTTATTGGTAACTGATTTAACTTTTAAATCTAATTCAATCTTTAATGTCTTAACAGAATGTAAAACAGTAGCATGATCTTTATGTAGAAACCTACCTATCTCAACGGATGTATATCCTAATTCATGGGCAATATAACAGAAGATTTGTCTTAGTAATACAATTTGATATACTCTAGTTTTTGTTCTAATCCCATCTGTAAGATGTACAGTACCATAACTAGACTTTATCTGTTTATCTGGATACTCCGCATCTAGTAGACTCTCAATCTCATCAAGTATTTCTTGTAAAGAAAGAGGTGGTAATGATTCAAAACTTTTAGTTTTAAAATGTATTGTTAGTTTAAAACCATATCTTGATTCAAACTCTCTTTTGAATTGTTCTACTAGTTCATTTGCTTCTTTCCAAACTCCTGATATTTGTGCCATTTTTTTAGGTGTTAGTTATTAACTGTCCATCTTTTAAATAGATGCATTAACAAATATAAGTCTGCCGCTTCAGTAATAGTTATATCATAACCAAGATCTCCACCTACATACCAATTGTCATCTTTTGCCTCATCACTTGCTACAGATACTAAAGTTATTGAATCACTTAGATCATATTTGTAATAGTAGTAATCTGTTTTATCTCCGCTTTCCTCTACAGGAACATCTACTTTTTCAAATCCAAAATCAACTATATCTTTTTCTTTCATGATTCATTATTTAATTCATTTAGTATTTCTATAGCTCGAGTCATACCTTCCTGACGTCCTAACATATAAGCTTTATCAATAGCTTCATTTACAATACTCATGATATCTTCTTTTAGTTCATCTGTTAGAGTTTGAACTTCAAGATTCTCAATGAAATTAGTTATTTCTTCCATCTTTTGTTGGTTTTAAATATTTCTTTTCAAACTTATCCCATCCTTCATCCATCATACAGATCATTATATCCATATAGATTTCTTCAGCATGCTCATCACACATTCCAATAGCTCTGACATCTAGATCAGGTGAGTAATTCTTTGTTGCAGGTTTACCACACTTTATGCATTGCATACTATTAATGTTGTTATAACTCCTCCAAAGAAACATACTACACCATAGATATATGTTTTTCCGCAAGACCAGTTAAGATTTTCTTTCCAAGCTTTTACAATTTGTTTCTTCATATCGATTAATCTAAAAAGTTATCTTCGTCATCGACATACATCCACCATATAATAATACCTACTCCTACCATAAAGGCTATTAGTGCGCTAGTCATTCTATTAAATCTTTAAGTTTGTAAATGTAATTAGGATCCTCAGCATAATTGTTAGCCAGGTAAGCTAAGTACTCCTCTTGATTATCTGCATGATAAAGATACGTTTGTTGATAATATAAGTAGTCAAGAATGCAATCTTTCCATGATTTAAATAATGCATGACCTCTATTCTCACCAATGTTAGTTGTTTGTCTAATACGTGCTGCTTTCATACCAAACAAATTGTTATTCTCTATGAATATGTAAGATGAATAATGGCCTGATTCAAGCTTAGCTTGGGCTAATACAACAGGAATATGTTTAATGCCTACTTCTTTCATATACAAGATCATATTCTCTTCTGAGAACTCATCACTAATCTCTTTCTTTTCTTCAACCTTAACTGTTGAATTAGCATTTACATAATTATAAACAGAATTACATACTAATGGAATAGCAACTACTACTCCGATTAACAAATACTTTACTCCCATTTTACTGTTATTTAAATGTTTTCAATTTTCTTTTTGATATCTCCACTTGCTTTTGAAAATAATAAGACCTTAGATTATTTGATTTTCTATTACATATATTAATCATATACTCACAGTAGTCAATATGCTTTTCAATTTTTCTTTTACTTCTATCTATGATTCTGAAAGGTGTACTTAATCTCATCTTATTCTGATTTAAAGGTTTCATTGTAGTATTTTTGTGCACCAATAGTTGTTGTCCTACCAGCAATAAAAGCTTCTTTAATTTGTTTTCTTTCAAGCTTTTTAAAAAATTCAAAAAGCTTTTCTTGTTGAAAATCACCAGGATCAAAACCACCTATTTCTTCCCATTCATATAGGAAGTTGTATAATAACTCTACTGCTGTTTGTTTATTTGCCATATCACTTAATTTTACGATACACAGGTTCTTGTATCAGTTTGTACTTAGATTCTTTCTCACAGGGAACACATTTCTGAGGAGTTCTGATTGATAAAAGAGCTATCAGAGAAGTTATATAAACAAAGAACCATATAACATATTTGAATGATTGTCCGTTGTTGTCAAACTTAGCAAGTGTTGCACCAAT
>Ga0315903_10004855_pt1 | contig 17754 bp, 13 predicted proteins | sample LakEriMetagenome_7_FD_203524 | JGI IMG/M metagenome (GOLD analysis project Ga0315903, IMG submission 203524) | Freshwater fungal communities from buoy surface, Lake Erie, Ohio, United States - Buoy 2 MA119 | ecosystem: Environmental > Aquatic > Freshwater > Lake | place: USA: Lake Erie, Ohio...
CTCGATTGTATCGATGGACTTTGCTACCTCAATCGTTCCGGGTTGGCATACCACTATTTTCCCTCCATACTTCGTATCGGGTGCGATTTTCTCCGGGTTTGCCATGGTGCAAACGCTTTTGCTCATTATGCGCAAAACCATGAAGCTCGAAGCTTACATTCATTTGAAGCACATTGAGTACATGAACATCGTAATAATCGTTACGGGTTCAATCGTGGGTGTTGCTTACCTCACGGAGCTATTCATTTCAGACTACAGCGGTGTTCAGTATGAAAGCTATGCGTTCATCAACCGTTTTTCGGGTCCGCTTGCCTGGTCGTATTGGTGTATGATGACGTGCAACGTAATTTCTCCGCAGCTCTTCTGGTTTAAGAAGTTGCGTACAAACCTGGTGTTCACGTTCGTCATGTCGATTATCGTAAACATTGGAATGTGGTTCGAACGTTTCGTAATTATTGTTACCTCCATTCACCGTGATTACTTGCCGGCTGCATGGGGAGAGTTCAAGGCAACTACCATTGACATTGGTATGTTCATCGGAACGATCGGAATTTTCTTCACTTTATTCCTGTTGTTTGCACGCTACTTCCCTGTACTCGCGCTGAACGAATTGAAGACTATTTTGAAGACTTCAGGTGAGAGCTATAAAAACCAAAACAATCACTAAGCAATAACGCTTTAAGCACTATGGCAAATAAAGTATTTCACGTGATGTACGACGACGACCAGAAGTTGCTGGACGCTGCTCGTGCGCTCGTTGCACAAGGCATTCGAGTGAAGGAAGTGTTTTCCCCGTTCCCCATTCACGGATTGGATCCAATTATTGGAGTAAAGCGCACACGTTTGGCGATTGCCTCGTTCATGTATGCATGCACCGGTACCGCGCTTTCCATTCTTGGAACTTGGTATTTCATGGTAAGTGATTGGGACTGGAACATTGGAGGTAAGCCAAATTTTACCTGGATTGAAAACGCACCGGCATTTGTACCGGTCATGTTTGAGTTTTCTGTATTCTGTGGAGCGCACGGAATGGTGCTTACCTATTTATTGCGCAACGGAACACTACCGGGTATGCCGGCTGATAACCCGGATCCGCGCACAACCGACGACAAGTTTGTGATGGAAATCACAACGGAAGATAACCACGTATCAGCACAAGATCTTGAAGCGAAGATTCGTGCTACCGATGTATTTGAACTTAGCATAAAGGACTATTGAGATGAAGTACACCACCACCTTTTTTGGCATTGCCTGCGTGGCTGTTTTTGCACTCTCTTCGTGCAAGCAAGACCCCAATTCACCCGGTGTGGAATACATGCCAGACATGTATCGTTCACCGGCACTGGAGGCTTATGTAGATTATGGTACCAATAAGACCATGGACTGGACTCAGGGCATGAAGGATGCTGCAGGATTGGTTGCTGTTCAGTCGCGAGTGCCTGCCGCGAATACTATCCCTTACGTGAAGCCTGAAATGATGGCCTATGTGATGCCCTATGCTCTGAATAATACTCCTGAGGATTATGAGCGAGCTGCAGCAGAGGTGAAAAGCCCCATGAAGCCAACCAAGAAGAATGTGTTGCGCGGAAAGGAAATTTATACCTACATGTGTACACACTGCCACGGAGAGAATGGCGGAGGTAATGGAGCTATCTCAAAGAATGGGCACATTCAAGGTATTCCGGACTATGCCGGTAAACTAAAGGATCTGCCGGAGGGCAAGATGTTTCATTCGATTACCTACGGAAAAGGTCTCATGGGCCAGCACGCCTCACAACTCACTCAGTTGGAACGTTGGCAGATTATAGAGTACGTAAAGCTACTCCAACAGGGAATCACAGAGCCGGAGTTTGATGCAAACGATATGTTGGTAACGAAAGCTGCTGCGGCAGCTCCTGCTGACTCTACTACAACTACCAAATAACAAGAAACTACTGCCCTATCTATATACTATGGCACAAGCAACGACACATTTCGAAATTCCGGCATCGACCAAAAAATGGTCAACCATTTTTATGGTGATCGGAGCAATTGCAGCAATTGCAGGTTGGTTCTTCGATAAGACAGATCATCATCAATACTGGTGGGCAAATTTGCTCATTTGCGGATTTTTCTTTTTTGCGCTTTCTATCGGTGCAATGTTTTTCTACGCGGTACAGTATGCTGCTGAAGTAGCATGGACCGCCCAACTCAAGCGCATTTTTGAAGCCATGTGGTCTTACCTGCCCATCGGCTTAGGAGTGGTGTTCGTAGTGTTGCTCGCTGGTCAAATGCACGTGAACCATCTTTATCACTGGATGGATCCTGCAGTGGTAGACCCGAATAGTTCTTCATACGATAAGCTCATCGCTAACAAGATGCCTTTCCTCTCGAGCTGGTTTTTTTGGCTTCGATTCGTGATTTATGCCGTTGTATTTGTTGTGTTTGCTCGTTTGTTCCGCAAATGGTCATTGCAAGAGGATAGCGCTCCGAGCCTTGAGCTCCACCTGAAACAATACAAGCGCAGCGCTCTGTTTTTGGTGTTCTTCGCTGTTTTTTCAAGCACCATCGCATGGGATTGGTTGATGAGCATCGACGTGCACTGGTTCTCTACAATGTACGGCTGGTATATCTTCTCAGGCATGTGGGTGACTACCATGATTTTTGCAACACTGCTTTTGATTTGGTTGAAGAACAAAGGTTATATGCCTAATGTAAATAGCTCACATATTCACGATATGGGTAAGTGGGTATTTGCTGTAAGTATGCTTTGGAGCTACTTGTGGTTCTGCCAGTACATGTTGATTTGGTATTCAAACATCCCGGAAGAAGTAACTTATTTCAAGGAGCGCTATGACCATTACATGTATGGCATGTGGGCAATCTTCTTCTGCAACTTCGCGATACCGTTCTACACACTTACTTCACGCGACGCGAAGCGCAATCCAAAGTATTTGACGCGTGTAGGAATTATTATTTTCATAACGCACTTCCTCGATTTGTATATGGCTGTTGTACCAGGCACTGTGCACGGACATCTCGAGTGGGGATTAGGTGACCATGGCCACCACATCACATTCGCTTGGTGGTTTGAGATTGGAATGTTTATCGGATTCCTTGGTTTATTTGTCAGCGTAGTGATGAAGGCCCTGAGCAAAGCTCCGCTGGTGCCCGTGAATCACCCGTATTTGAACGAAAGTGAGAACCATTCGATATAAGAAATTGTTGTTTTAGAGAACAGGAGTAAAACGAAGAGAAATGAAACTACTGATCATTCTGGTAATTGTTTTAGCGATCATCGCCGTCGTACAATTGACCAAAGTTTATGAATTTACGCGCGCTTTGCGTAAATCAAAGGAGGAAGATATTTCACCGGCAGACAATAAGCTTAATGCGAATCTGATGCTGGTGTGGATGCTTGTGTTCTTTATTGGAACACTCTATCTATACGGCCGTTATGGAGAGTATTTGCCCGAGCCTGCTTCTGAGCATGGTAAGGATGTAGACTGGCTCATGAGCGTAAACATCTGGATGATAACCGTGATGTTTTTTATCATGAACGCCATGCTTTTCCTCGTAGCTTGGAAATATCAGTACAAGAAGGATCGCAAAGCTCGATTCTTTGCACACGACAATCGCTTGGAGATGGTTTGGACCTTGATTCCCGGAGTCGCGATGGCCTTCATTATCGTTTTCGGATTGATTACTTGGAATAAGATTACAGGCCCGGCATCGAAGGATGCTTTGCGAATAGAATTGTATTCTAAACAGTTTGGATGGATTGCTCGTTATCCCGGAACCGACGGAGAGTTTGGTGCTGCCAACTACAATCTAATCAGCTCTGCGAATGAAATGGGTCTCGTTTCGAAAGAATTAATTGCTGCGAAGATTGAAGAACTGGATAAAGACATCGAAGGATTGAAAGCGCAGTTGGAAGAGAATGAAAAGCTCCCTGTAATGCCTGAGAGCTACGTGGAGACGCTGGAAGATAAAATCTACCGATTGGAGCGTCACAAGCAGCGTATTCTTGACTTGGGTGAATTCAAGGAGGCAAGCGGCAAGAGCAGTTGGGAAACCGGCGCTGATGATAACATCGTGAAAGGTGAAATGCACCTTCCTGTTGGAAAGGAGGTTGAGTTTGTATTCCGCTCTCAGGACGTGATTCACTCTGCTTATATGCCGCACTTCCGCGCTCAAATGAACACGGTTCCAGGCGTGCCAACGCGTTTTAAGATGACTCCAACCATCACCACAAAAGAAATGCGTGGCAAGTTGGGTGATGATAAGTTCGATTACATTCTGCTGTGTAACAAAGTTTGTGGAAACGCACACTTTAACATGCAGATGAAAATTGTTGTTGAATCAGAGGAAGAATATCTTGCATGGATGGAAAAGCAGAAAACTTTTGCGGGTGAACCTGCAAAAGAAGCCGCTCCGGCAGAAGGAACTGAGGCTCCTGCCGACACGACCAAGAATGCTATGATGCCTGCTGCTCAGGCTGGTTTAAAGATGACTCGTTAAACAAGAGATAAAATTTAAAGTTAAAGAACGATGGGAAATGCAGAACACACCGCTCATGATCACAGCCACGATCACGGGCACGCACATCACCACGAAGAATCATGGGTATCGAAATACATCTTCTCGCAAGACCATAAGATGATTTCGAAGCAATTCCTAATCACGGCCATTTTTATGGGAGTGATAGCGGTGTTGCTCTCCATTTTCTTCCGCCTTCAATTGGGATGGCCGGGTGAGAAGTTTCAGATTCTAAACTTCTTCCTGGGCGATAAGTGGGCGCCCGATGGATTATTGGACAAGAACGCCTATTTGGCCATGGTTACTATCCACGGTACGATCATGGTGTTTTTTGTACTCACAGGTGGTTTGTCAGGAACCTTCGCCAATCTGCTTATCCCATTGCAAGTGGGAGCGCGTGATATGGCCAGCGGTTTCTTGAATATGCTGTCGTATTGGGCGTTTTTGATTTCTAGTATCATCATGGTTGCTTCCCTTTTCGTTGAAGGAGGTGCCGCCAGTGGTGGTTGGACTATTTACCCGCCTTTGTCTGCCTTGCCACAAGCTATGCCGGGCTCAGGAACGGGTATGACTCTTTGGTTAATATCAATGGTGTTCTTCATTGCTTCCTCCTTGTTGGGTGGCTTGAATTATATCGTTACCATCATTAACCTTCGCACGAAGGGCATGAAGATGACACGTCTTCCATTGACTATGTGGGCTTTGTTTGTAACCGCCATCCTGGGAGTATTGTCTTTCCCGGTGTTGGTTTCAGCAGCTGTTTTGTTGTTGATGGATCGCAGTTTCGGAACCGCATTTTATCTCTCTGACATCTTCATTCAAGGAGAAGCGCTTGACGTTACGGGTGGTTCGCCGCTGTTGTTCCAGCACTTGTTCTGGTTCTTAGGTCACCCGGAAGTGTATATCGTACTTCTTCCTGCGTTGGGTATTTCTTCGGAAGTAATTTCTACGAACTCACGTAAGCCAATTTTCGGATACAAGGCCATGGTGGGCTCTATCCTGGCAATCGGTTTCTTGTCGTTCATCGTATGGGGACACCATATGTACATCACCGGAATGAATCCGTTCCTAGGCTCTGTATTCGTATTCACAACGCTCTTGATTGCGATTCCTTCTGCAGTAAAAGCGTTCAATTATATCACCACTCTTTACCAGGGTAATATTCGTTTTACACCTGCCATGTTGTTCTCGATTGGTCTAGTTTCGACCTTCGTAACAGGTGGTTTGACAGGTATCATTCTCGCTGACTCTGCTCTCGATGTAAACGTTCACGATACCTATTTCGTGGTTGCACACTTCCACATTGTAATGGGTATGTCGGCTATCTTCGGAATGCTGGGCGGTATTTACCATTGGTTCCCGAAGATGTATGGACGTATGATGAATACGAAGCTAGGATACGTGCACTTCTGGTTTACCCTCGTGTGTGGATTCGGTGTATTCTTCCCGATGCACTTTGTAGGAATGGCGGGAGCGCCACGTCGTTATTATGATTATTCAGAGTTTCCATTCTTGGATTGGGTAATGGATTTGAATCCAATTATTTCAGGCTTTGCCATTGTCGGTGGAGCAGCTCAATTGTTGTTCTTGTTCAACTTCTTCCACAGTATGAAGTATGGTCAAGTGGCAACGCAGAACCCATGGGCTTCGAATACACTTGAATGGACCACACCGGTGAAACACATTCACGGTAACTGGCCGGGTGCAATTCCTGAAGTACACCGCTGGGCTTATGACTACAGCAACCCCGACCACGAAGACGACTACGTGCCACAGGTTGTGCCGTTGAAACCTGGAGAACACGCGCATTAATAACATGCAGATAAATACAAGACCCGCTCTCGCAGCGGGTCTTTTTTTAGATATAACTTTGTTGTATGCGTTATTGGGTATTGGTGATTGCATTCATGTTGGCGAGTGTTTGCGCCTCGTCGCAGACCATTCATCTGAGTGACTCGCTTCGCCATGTTTTCAAACAGCGCATTACGCCCAGTTTTAAATTTGATACGCGCAACTCATTTATCACAGGTAACTCGACTAAGGTATGGGGTATAAAAGGCGGTGTTAGCTTTGGCAAAAGGCTTAACTTAGGGGTTGGCTACAACTTTATCGGCACGGAGCTAATTCAGGATGTTATTGTGAACGGAGAACAAAAAGAGGCCGATATTCAAATGCACTATGTCGCACCGTATATTGAATATAGCTTCTATCAGCGTGGCCCCTGGGAGCTTATTACTCCAATACAACTTGGTGTTGGAAACAGTTTTTTAGAGTATTCAACTCCGGATGGCAAGCGCGCAATGAATAAGGCCCGCGTTGTTTTGTACGAACCGGGTATGGCCTTCGAGTATAAAATATTGAAAATCCTTGGTGTGGGTATAGGGTTGGGTTACCGTATAATGTTGAAGAATAACCGAGCAATAGATCAGCAATTCACTTCTCCCGTTTATGCTTTGCGCGTAAGGCTGATATTTGACGAACTTTATAGGCGTTATCAAGATTATAATGGGGCCGATGAGGCCAAGTAGGAAAAACCCATGAGCGATTCATTTAACATTCACGAGGAGGCGGAAAGTCCTGAAAAGGATTATGACCGCGTGCTGCGGCCAAAAACATTCGACGATTTTACCGGTCAGCGACAGGTGCTCGAGAATCTGGAGATTTTTGTCAAAGCGGCAAAGTTGCGAGAGGAGTCGCTCGATCACGTGTTATTGCATGGACCTCCCGGTTTGGGAAAGACTACGTTGGGGTATATCATTTCCAATGAAATGGGGGTTAACATTAAAACTACGTCAGGACCTGTGCTTGATAAGCCCGCTGATTTGGCCGGGTTGTTAACGAATCTGGAGAATAACGACATCCTTTTCATTGATGAGATACATCGTTTAAGTCCTGTTGTGGAAGAGTATCTCTATAGTGCTATGGAAGATTTCTGCATCGACCTCGTGATTGATACCGGTCCTAACGCACGGTCAGTTCAGATTAAACTGAATCCATTTACATTGATAGGTGCAACCACTCGAAGCGGATTACTAACCGCTCCGCTGCGTGCACGATTTGGTATTAATGCTCGTCTGTCATACTATGATTCACGCACGCTGACGGATATAGTGCAACGAAGCGCCGATATTCTCAATATGGAAATCTTGCAGGATGCAGCATTTGAAATTGCACGAAGAAGCCGCGGCACGCCTCGTATTGCTAACGCTCTCCTGCGTCGTGTTCGTGATTTCGCGCAAATAAAGGGTAATGGAAAATGCGATTTGGAGATAACGCAGTTTGCCTTGAATGCGCTTAACGTTGATACGCATGGTTTAGATGAAATGGACCACAAGATTTTATATACTATTATCGATAAGTTTAATGGTGGTCCGGTTGGCTTGAACACCGTGGCAACCGCTGTGGGCGAGGACTCCGGTACAATTGAAGAAGTCTATGAGCCTTATTTGATTCAGGAAGGTTTCATTATGCGAACGCCCCGTGGACGTCAGGTGACAGAGCAGGCGTACAAGCATCTGGGTAAGCTGAAGGGAAACCGCTCCGGTGAATTATTCTAATGGCAACACACGCGGAATTACTGGCGGTAGAAAGGGCGCAGCTTATTAAACAGTTGGCGCTCAACAACGGATTTTCTTTCTGCGGTATTTCCAAAGCTAATTTTTTAACGGAGGAAGCTCCGAGACTGGAGACATGGCTGAGGAAGGGTATGCATGGCGAAATGAATTACATGGAAAATCATTTCGACATGCGCCTTGACCCGCGTCTTCTAGTACCAGGAGCGAAATCGGTCGTGTCTTTTTTATTCAACTATTATCCTGACCCCAAGTATGAAGTATTGCCTGGCGCTCTGAAAGTTTCAAAGTATGCGTGGGGTGAAGACTATCATTTTGTGGTGAAGGATAAATTGAAGTTGTTGATGCAACAACTAACCGAACATGTTGGCGCGGTCGAGGGAAGAGCCTTTGTAGACTCGGCTCCTGTGCTTGATAAGGCTTGGGCTAAGCGAGGCGGATTGGGATGGGTAGGTAAAAACGCAAACCTGATCAACAAAAAGCAAGGCTCTTTTTTCTTTATCGCAGAATTGATTATTGATCTAGAATTACAGCCGGATGGCCCCGTAACCGATCACTGTGGAACATGTCGTGCATGCATAGACGCTTGCCCGACTGAGGCTATTGTGGAGCCTTATGTTGTAGATGGCAGCAAGTGTATTTCCTATTTCACCATTGAATTGAAAAAGGAACTCCCGCATGAATGGTCGTCACGCATGGATGATTGGTTGTTCGGTTGTGATGTATGTCAGGATGTGTGTCCGTGGAATCGCTTTTCTAGAGCACATAATGAACCCCGCTTTGCACCTCGAGAACAATTGCTCAATATGTCTTCCGGAGAATGGAAGGACCTTTCGGAAGAAGTGTTTATTCAAATAGCAAGTCGTTCCCCGCTGAAACGAAAGGGGCTGGAGGGAATTCGCAGAAACGCCCGGCTTCTCGGTGACTCTGCGATTGGTGGTAAATGATTGACGAACGCCGTGAAAAGTGCGGCCTGGTCTATTTACCTTTGAGCAGTTAATTGACCAAGTAAGGATGACACAGATAAAACCGGCCAAAAGCACATTGCTGAATGCAGCGGGCATCACCATTTTTTACAACGACGAACTCTCAAAACTTACCGATCTCGATAAGCAACAGTTGTCGTTTTTCAAAAAAGAAATTGACCAAGAGAAGGATGTAATTACCCTGCAAGAGTTGGGTTTATACAACTATTATTTGCCACTTAAGAAGGAAGCAGCAACGCCTGATGTGTTGGAGAAGTTGCGCATGAAGGGCGCCTCTTTGCTTGCCTCTGTGAACAGCTCGAAGGCCACGGAAGTTTGTATCACAAACTTGACCGGTGAGAAGGAACTGTCGCTCGCGCTTGCAGAAGGTATGGCGTTGGCCAATTATCAGTTTTTGAAATACTTCAAGGACAAAAAGAAGCGCCAGAATTCATTGGCTACTATTCATATCGCCGATAAGTATGTAACCGCAAAGGACGCAGAAGCGTTGCAAAACGTGGTAGAAGCGACGTTGGTTGCGCGCACCCTGATTAACGAACCTGTATCTTACCTAACTGCTGTGCAGTTTTCGAAAGAAATGCAGAAGGTTGGTAAGGAGTCGGGCTTTAGTGTGAAGGTGCTGGGCAAGAAGGAAATTGAAGCGAAGAAGATGGGCGGGTTGCTAGCGGTAAATGCCGGCAGTATTGATCCGCCGACCTTCACAGTAATGGAGTACAAACCGGAAAAGGTGCGAAACAAGAAGCCGATTGTGTTGGTTGGAAAGGGTGTGGTTTTCGATACCGGAGGGTTAAGTCTTAAGCCTACTCCCAATAGTATGGACGAAATGAAGTGCGACATGAGTGGAGGAGCTGCGGTGGTGGGAGCGATGATGGCTATAGCGAAAAATCAATTGCCGGTGCATGTTATCGGGTTGGTTCCGGCTACAGACAATCGCCCGGGCATGAATGCAGTTTGTCCGCAAGATGTAATTACCATCAGCGATGGGACAACAGTAGAAGTACTGAATACGGATGCAGAGGGCCGACTCATTTTGGCCGACGCACTTGTTTGGGCGCAGCAATACAAGCCGGAAGTATGCATTGATTTGGCGACGCTGACCGGAGCTGCAGTGCGTGCTATTGGCACATATGCGAGTGCAGTAATGGGTACGGCTGAACGTAACGTGATGGATCAGCTCGCTGAAAGCGGCATGCACGTATGGGAGCGCACGGTTCAGTTTCCGATGTGGAAAGATTATGGTGATGAGATGAAGAGTGATATTGCAGATTTGAAAAATTTAGGTGGCGCATATGCAGGGCAAATTTCAGCGGCGAAGTTTCTCGAGCATTTTACAGACTATCCATGGATACACATCGACATAGCGGGCCCGGCCTATAGCAATGGCGCAAGCGGCTACCGCACAAAAGGCGGATCAGGAGTTGGAGTGCGCATGCTGTACGACTTTATACACAAGAATTACTGTTAATTCAATCAACGCAATGAGTGATCAAAAAATACGCGTAGCCGTGACCAGCGGTGACATCAATGGTGTAGGATTGGAGACAGTCATAAAGGTGTTTTCAGACCCAAGAATGTCGGAATCGATTACACCTGTTCTATATGCCCATCCCGAGGTTATTAAGGCCCACCGCAAGGTCATAGACGTCGAAGATTTCCAATACAACACGATTGCAAGTGCTTCGGAGGCTATAGCCAAAAAGGTAAACCTGGTAAATGTTTGGAAAGATTTCAAAGGGGTTGTTGAATTTGGCAAACCAACGAAGGATGCCGGCATGTTTGCTTTCAAAAGTTTGGAAGCGGCTGTTGCTGATTTGGCCAGTAACAAGGTGGATGTAATTGTCACTTCACCAATTAATAAGGACACGATACAAAGCGACTCGTTTAAGTTTCCGGGTCACACCGAGTATTTGGCCAAATTTGCGAATACTGAAAAGGTGCTCATGTTTCTCGTGAGCGATACACTGCGTGTTGGCATCGTAACGGGACATGTGCCGTTGAAGGAAGTTTCTCAGCACATAACCAAGGAGCGCATTCATGAGAAACTACACATCATGAATGAAAGCCTGGTGAAGGACTTTGGTTTAAACCGTCCGCGCATTGCCGTGCTCGGATTAAATCCTCATGCAGGTGATAACGGTTTGCTTGGCATGGAGGAGAAGGAAATCATTATTCCTGCCGTTCGTGAAGCGTTTGAAAAGGGGATGATGGTATACGGACCTTACGGAGCTGATGGATTCTTCGGCAGTGGCGGCTACAAGCGATTTGACGCAGTATTGGCGATGTATCATGATCAAGGGCTGGCTCCCTTCAAGGCTCTTGCCTTTGAACATGGAGTAAACTTCACGGCCGGATTGCCCGTTGTGCGCACATCACCCGATCATGGAACCTGTTTCGATATTGCAGGTCAGGGAATAGCCGACGAATCCTCTTTACGGGCAGCAATTTTTGCTGCGTGTGATGTATACAAGCAACGGAAAAGTTTTCGCGACTATGGCCTGAATCCGCTGCGCAGACAAGACGTGCGTGACTCCAAGGATGATCAACGCGAGTGATTCAATTCTGATTCTGATTGAAGATTGTGATTCTAACATTGGGTAAAACAAGTGCCTCGTATTTGCGCGAGGGCATTGCTGTGTATCAAGATCGCCTGAAGCACTATGCTAAGGTTGAATACAAGGAATTGCCTGATGTTCCCGCAAAGGGAATTTCCTCTGAGATCCTAAAAGAGAGAGAAGGTGAAATGCTCATGAAGCAAATTAAGACGGATGATTTCGTGTTGTTGCTGGATGAAAATGGAGAGCATTTTTCTTCTCGTGGTTTTGCTGAAATGCTTCAACGCCGCATGAACAGCGGTGTGAAACAACTCGTGCTCATCATCGGCGGCGCCTTTGGTTTTTCACCTACAATGTATGCGCGCGCCAATGGTAAGATTTCATTTTCGAAAATGACCTATTCCCATGAGATGATTCGCCTGTTGCTCGCGGAGCAGCTGTATCGCGCTCACACCATTTTGAAAGGCGAGAGTTATCATCATGATTGAGTGGCGAGTGGCTAATGGCGAGTGACGAATGGATGGCCCCTGACTCTTTGGCGGTAAGGAGTCATTGCCATGCGTCCGGCGAACGAAAAATAATCCATTCCTTTTAATAGGCCGCGTCTTGACAAACGAACAAAAACAAAAAACCGCCCCCAAACGGAAGGCGGTTTTTATGATCAGTAATTTTCTTTCTAGCGAATAACGAGGCGCGTAGTTTGCGCTGATTCACCACTGCGAATTTCCACCGTGTAAATGCCGGCGCTGAATTCCTCTTCAATAGCAATCAAATTCAAACCACCATTCAGATTTTCATTGGAAGTGAAAACAACTTTTCCCGTCATGTCGAGCACGTTCAATTGAGCTGCTGTTGGGCGTGAGGCGTGAGTCTTCACAACTACGCGACCTTCAGATGGGTTGGGGAAAACAGCGATTTCGAATTGAGTGGCCACAGTTTCTTCAATGGAGCTCGACACCAACGAAACTTCTGAAGTGAACGCAGGGCACTCATCGAACTGTTGAATTTCAACGCTGTAATTGCCGGAAGTTGTCCAATCGTACGAAGCAGATGTAGCGCCTGCAATTGGGTTACCGTCGAGGTACCACTGATAGCTCTGAGCCGGATCAATGCAAGTGAGTGTAGTGCTGTTGAATGTGAACTCCGGTGTAAAGGGAGTCAAATCGGCAAAGCGCACGTAGCATGGATACGTCACCTGATCAATGAAGGCATTGCGGTTGTGCTGCTCGTATTGGATGTATTCGTTGCGGGTAATTTCCCAGGTGTCAGGCAAGTCTTGGAAGTGCCATTGCTTCAGTAAGTGCTCATTTTGTCCATATTGGATGATGATGGAAATCTGTTCAGGAAGACTGAAATCGTTGGTAGCAGAATTGTTTTTAGTGGCGTGATACATGATGGCACGGGCTGCGTTTCCTTTGAAACTATCGCGCACTTCATATACGGTTTGACCAAGGTTGTTTGCTCCGAGCAAACACTCTTCGTAAGTGCTGGTCGGAGTTACAACTTCACCATATGGGTAATTGCTGCGAACAGCATTTACTTCATTCTGCCAGGTTGGAGATAGGTTGTGTAAGTCGCTTACTTCGAAAGACTGATCAAAACCGGCATCGAAATAAGTTGGCATCCAGCTTTGTGGGTAGTGGTGTTCGCGGCTCAGGCTTGTCCACTGAAATCCTGCTTCAAACAGAAAAGGGACTCCGCTGTACTGACACTCGACCATGTTTTGGGTTACCTCATTCACTACTGTATCGCGCACATAGAAGTTGTTGATGAGCGTGCTGATGTAGTTGCTGTAGTAAATCTGGAAATAGTTGGATGGATTCATCAGTGTAGTCAAATCAGACACAAATGAAGGGCTGGTCACATTGATACCGCTGTAAAGCGATCCGATGTTCGGAGCAGGAGTGTCAACGGTGGAGGTTGTTGGGTTGGTAGTCAAATAATTCTCATAACCCAATTGACCATTGAAAGCGAAAGCAGCGAGGTGATACGTAAAACCTGCTTCAATGCCGCGAGCATCGAAGCCACCTGCTTCGCCCACGTAAACAACTTGAGCACCACCAATCCACTGGCCACGAACATACGTGTTGTTGTCGGCCGGCACCTCTGTTACAGGCGCTCCTTTTTTACGCAGCACAATATATCCTTCTGAAGGTGTTGCGGAGGCTGTGATGGTTGTCTGAAAATCCCAAGAGCGCACGTTGTCAAATGAAACAGAAGAGGCCTGTGCTGTTGGTTCTGTGGCAGCGCCACCCGAAACAGCGTAGAGATTTACCTCATATGTTGGCTCACTTGTATCGTTACTGCTGATGGTTACGGTGCAAAAGTGTGAGCCGTTGAAAGTAGGAGTGAAATCGATAGATACCACATCCATGCTATTGGGGGCAATCGAGAAAGGGGCGAAACCAACGGAGAATTCGGAAGCATTCGCGCCGGAAATTTCTATGTCGGTAATGTCGAGTGAAGCGCTAGAGCCCAGGTTTTCGATGTATAAAGTCTGTCCCAAATTATCGCCCAAGAACACAGTAAAACCGCTTGGGATGTTGTTGGTAGCATCCGTAACATTGATTTCTTGCTCGCTACCGGCAGTTGGCGCGACAAGCGTTATCTCATCGAGTGCAACATTGTGACCTGAAATTTTCTCAGTAAAAAACCAACGGATAAAACGAGTGTTGGTAGCAGGATTATCAGTGAACATGGTGAAGGCAGTTGCGGGAAGTTCACCGCCCATGAAAGAATGAAGCGTGGTAAAATTAACTCCATCGGCACTTTCTTGAATGGTGAATGTTCCTTGAAATGCACCACCGCTGTTTTGCCCTTTGATGTAGTAGTTCAAAGCACCGGGTTCTTCAGCAAACTCGAGCAAAACGAAATCCCCGGTAGCATCCAAACGACACGCTTGTCCGTTTTGTCCGTTAGCGTATCGTGTATTGCTTGCCCCGAGCGATTCCGACCAACCGGCGGGAGCGTTCACATCGAAATTCCATGAGGTGGGAAGAATGGCTTGTGCACATGCTACTGAACTGAAGATTGCCAGCAGGGCTGCGCAGATGAAGGTAAGTGTACTTTTCATTATGGTGTACTTGGTGTATTTGATTATCGAATTGTGAGTGTAAGACCGACTGTCCAGCGTAACCCCATGCCGTAGTATACGCCGGCAGATGTTGCGTTGAATCCGGGATCGCCTTGCGGCTTGTATTCATTGTTGAGCGCGTCGGTCACGAATACTTCATTGGTAACGTTAAGAATATTGATGCGCAATGCTAGGTTGTAGTCCTTGGAGATGTCGCGGCCATAGCCCATGCTGATATCGATGGTTTGATACGCGGGCATTTTCCATGATTGTTTTCCCGAATTTTCGCCGCTCAAACCATCCGGATTGAACTCGGCAAAATTGTTATCGAAATAGGTGATGCGCGGTTTGAAATAAAGGCCTTTTATAGGGCTATAACGCACGGCGAAACTTGTTTGAAACTGCGCAGCATCCCCTACGCGTATGTTGCGCGCATCAAACTGGATGGGGTCACCAACGGTAATACCATTTTCATCCGTAACATAGGCAGTTGCCGAAGACTTCCAGCGCCAGTCGCCGACAGAAAGCACTCCTTCCATGCTCAACGATTTCAATGTGTTCCACTCGGCATCCAGCTCAACACCTTGGTGCAAAGCGCGCATGCCAGGTACGTTGTAGTAGAAGTTTTCGGTGCCATTGGTGCGCGTTCCTGTTACCGGACGATTATTCCAAATGGTGTAGTAGGCATTCAGGGTTAGCTTAAATTCTTTCGTGTTGTAGTTTGCACCAACTTCGGCCGACGAAATTTCTTCGTTACGAAGATTGTTGAAGGTTTCTAAGCTTGTGCTGTAATAGGTGTTGGCAAGCATGGGTGCGCGGGAAAGAAATCCTGTATTCATGAATACGGATGCGCGCTTGTTGAAGCGGTAATTGAACCCTGCCTTGACTGTTCCTCCATTGAAGTTTTTCCATCCACTTTCAATCTCGTTGCCGAGTGAATCGCGAAGGGCGAAATGATCGATGCGGTTGTAGCGACTGTTGGATACCGTTCCGTTCAAGAATGCGGTATAGCTATCGCCTGAGTATTCAGCCAACATAAACAATCCCGATTGAAGCACATTGCTTGTGATGTTGTAATTGATGCGGTCGCCTTCATATCGGATGACTTTAGCAAGGTCTGTGTTTTCATACTCTGAAGCGATGTTTTGATCTTGAGAGTAGCGGCTCTCAGAACTGTTCTTTGTAATCAAGGCATAATCTGCCCCTAGTAAGTCGTAGACGACTTGATAGCGATCAACCGAATAATAACGAACGTCCAATCCACCCGAAAGCTCGAGTTGCTTATTCACTTCTGACTTGAAGGTTGAGAGGAGACCATACCATTTATGATTGTTAATGCTCGATTGCAGATAGTAGGATGCTGCATATTTATTTGGATCATCAACGTAAGTTAAGTTAGCCGGGCTGAGCGTAACTCCCAAAGGTGTGACAATGACTTTCGTGTTTTTGTCATACATAGATTGGAAGTCGATATGCCCTGTAGAGTCTTGAATGGATGTGCTTGGGCGCATACCGCCACCATTTCCGAACGAAGCGTAAATCACGTTGGAAAGCGCAAATTTTTCACTGGGTGTCCAGAAATGTTTGAAGTTTACGATGGGCTTATGGTAGTAGTTGTTGCGTCCGGATTGCACTTCAACGGGTGCGTCGGCATCAAAACGGTTGCGCGACAGATATCCCCATTCTGAGTTGAAGCGAAGGCCGCGATCGAGAGGTACTTGCTGTGTAAACGAACCGGTAGTGTCTGCGCCTTGAGCCAATGCGTAGTCGACATCATAAAATGACAAGCGGTTTCTTCCCAGGCGTTGTTCATGTTCTTGCGGGCTTCCCATGGCGGAAAGTGAGAATGCATGTTTATCGAATTGCTTTTGGACCTTCAGGAAATAAAACATCTGTTCAGAGTTGAGTTGCTCCACCCAGCCATCATTGGTGCGGTAAGAGAACGCTGCCGTAACACCCCAGTTTCCCCGCAGGCGGCCACTGTTGATGCCGAATCCCTGGCGCATCATATTGTTATTGCCAAGCTCAGAAGAAAGTTTTACGTTGAACTTTTCTTCCATGCCTTGAGTGAGAATATTGATGTTTCCTCCAATGGATGGTACTGCTAGTTTAGATGCACCTAAACCACGCTGGACCTGTGTTTTCTGGGTCACGTTATCCAACCCAAACCAGTTACTCCAGTAAACCCAGCCGTTTTCCATGTCGTTCATGGGTATACCATCCACCATCACAGATACGTTACGCTGATTGAATCCGCGGATATTGACACGAGCATCGCCATCGCCTCCGCCGGATTGTGTGGCGTAAACTCCTGGAGTCGTATTGAGAATCATGGGCAAATCACGTGAGGCGAGTTCTTCTTTGATTTTGATGGAAGAGATATCACTGAAGGCAACCGGAGTGCGGCGACCAACAGCCATGTCGGCGGTAACATTCACCTCGCTCATAGCCGCCCCTGAAAGCATCGCGAAATCGATGGTTTGGTTTTCATTAGAGACTACAACCTGCAATTCCATGGGCTCCATTCCTACATAGCTTGCTCTAAGAGTATAGGTGCCACGCTCAAGTTTAATCGAGTAAGAGCCGTCTAAATCTGTAGCAACACCTTTGCCTTCCATAGCTGTAATGACGGCCCCGGGAAGAGCTTCATTAGTAGAGGCATCGATAACTTTTCCGCTGATGGTTGCTTGAGCCCACGAAGCGACAGAGATATTAACCGATAGCAGCAGTAAGAGAAGATGTTTCATGTTATGCCTAGGTTTGTAGCAAAAGAAAGGGGCTTAAAACCCCTTTCAATTGTATAGATTGATTTTTCTATTATCGAGCTAAAATCTTTTGGATTGCCTTAGTCCCGTCTGTGTATACCACTTCAATGAAGTAAACCCCCGCCTCCGCTTGTGGCAGCGAAATGTTTGCATAGGTAACACCCATCAAATTGCGGCGATCAATTAGTCGACCGTCGGCTGAAAACAAAGTGACGGCCTCCATATTAAATGATCCTTTCACAGCAAATGCACCCTCCACGATAGGATTAGGGAAAATGCTGAATGTAG
>Ga0315903_10004858_pt1 | contig 17747 bp, 25 predicted proteins | sample LakEriMetagenome_7_FD_203524 | JGI IMG/M metagenome (GOLD analysis project Ga0315903, IMG submission 203524) | Freshwater fungal communities from buoy surface, Lake Erie, Ohio, United States - Buoy 2 MA119 | ecosystem: Environmental > Aquatic > Freshwater > Lake | place: USA: Lake Erie, Ohio...
GCGCCATTGTATCTAAACAACATCAAGAAAAAGTATTAGGTTATATTCAATTGGCAAAGGAAGAAGGTGGTAATTTGCTTTGTGGTGGACGAGTACCGGCCACTATCAACGACCGCTGTAAAGATGGCTACTTCATCGAACCTACGGTGATTGATGGACTGCGTTTCGATTGTCGAACGAACCAAGAAGAAATTTTCGGACCGGTGGTTACACTTATGCCTTTTGAAAATGAAGCCGATGTACTGTTGATGGCCAATAGTGTAAATTATGGTTTATCGGCTACCATTTGGACAACTGACTTACAACGAGCGCATCGCATGGCCGAAAACTTAGAAGCCGGAATAGTTTGGATAAACAGTTGGCTCGTTCGCGATTTGCGCACACCGTTTGGTGGCGTGAAAGCTAGTGGTGTTGGCCGTGAAGGAGGATGGGAAGCCATGCGTTTTTTCACTGAACCGAAAAACGTATTTGTGAAATATTGATTTATTATTGTTCTAATTCTATTGCAATGACAAACGACAAACTTCCAAAACCAATGGGGCTTTACCCCATGACCCGCCAAGTTGGCGATTTAATTTTTGTGAGTGGAATGGGACCGCGCGAGGCCGGCACCGACAACATTCCTGGATTGGAAATGGATAAATATGGCAACTACAAATCGTTGGATTTTGAAGCGCAAGTACATTCTGTTTTTAAGAATGTAAAAATTGCACTGGAGGAAGCAGGTAGCAACTGGGATAAAATCGTAGATGTGACTGTTTTTCTCGTGAACATGAAGCGCGATTTCACTACTTTCAACAAACTCTACGCAGAATACTTCAAAGACAATATGCCCTGCCGCACCACCGTTGAAGTAAATGCATTGCCTTCACCCATCGCTGTAGAACTAAAAGTAATCGCCACTAGATAATGGCCAAAAAAAAAAGTAAATCAAAACTTCCTCTCTGGACAAAAATCTTGTTGAGTGTATTGGTGCTATTTGCGCTAGTGATTGCTGTTTATGAAAATCAAAAATATTTCCGCAGAGCTTATCATTACTTTTCAGCTAAATACATCAAAACAGAATGGAAGAAAACAGACTTCCCGGATAAATACACTTTGCATGGCATAGATGTGTCGCACTATCAAGATGAAATCAATTGGAAATTGTTGAAAGCCATAAACACTTATGGTGACACCATTGATTTTCGTTTTGTAATTGTTAAAGCTACAGAAGGATTATTGATAGAAGACAAACGTTTTGATGAATATTGGGAAGATGTGAAAACCGAAAACATTACTCGTGGTGCTTATCATTACTTCTTGCCCGACCGCAGTCCAAAAATTCAAGCGTCTAACTACATAAACTCGGTTAAGTTACTTAAAGGCGATTTACCACCCATCATTGACATAGAAGAAACAAAAGGCAAAAAGAAAAAAGATATTGTCAAAAACCTAAAAGAATTCATCTCTGTTTTAGAAAAAACATATGGCGTCCGTCCTATTATTTATTCTAACATAACATTTATTGAAGATTACCTGATGGATGATTTTGCCAACTATCCGTTTTGGATTGCGCACTATTATCAAAAAGAATTGAAAGTTGAAAACGACCTAACGTGGGTGATGTGGCAACACTCCGATAAAGCCGATTTATTGGGCGTAAAAGGTCAAGTAGATGCAAATGTTTTTAACGGAAATGAGAAAGAGTTTAAGCAGCTACTAGTAAAGTAAAAACTATGCTATCTATACAACGGTTAAACATGGACAATACTTGGTGGCTATATTGGGGTGAAACCTCGCTACTACTCGACCCTTGGTTAATCGGCAGCGAAGTAGATGGATTTAGTTGGTTTAATGAACAATGGCACGCCACGCCACCCGTTCCTTTGACGGAGTTACCTTACTATCAATTCATTGCTGTTTCTCAACCTTACTCTGACCATTGTCACGCCAAAACAATTGCACTACTTAGCAAGGATGCTAAATTGTTAGCAGTCGCTCCAGCGAAAAAAAGACTAATCAAAGAATTAAACAATAATCACATTACCGAAATTCCTGATTTGAAAAATGGGTTTGTTTCAATAGGCAACCTAAAAATAGCTAAGCTTTCTCCCAACCGTTTAATTGATCCGATTTATCATGCTTTAATCATAGCGCATGGAAACGAGTTAATCATTTATGCGCCACACGGTTTTCATCTGAGCAACGACCAACTCAAACTACTGGCCGGCTATTCGATAAAGCTGCTTATCACTAGCATTAGCTATTTTTATTTACCTCCACCTCTCGGTGGAATCATCAACCCCGGATTAGAAGGTGCCAAACAATTAATGAATCACCTTCAACCACAACATTGGGTAAATACCCACGATGAAATAAAACACGCTAAGGGAATTGTCATAAAACTAGCTAAACGATTTTATCCAGAGTTAGACGAAATAAAAGAGCATAACTTTATTGCCCTAGCTGATTACCAACCTATTCAACTATAGCCATGCAAAAAGTAATTCGATACCTCTTGTCTACATTTTTCTTGATTTGTGCAGCGATACATATCTATGGGTTGTTTGTACACATTACCGGTGAGAGCACTTTGTCTCACATCATTCATACGCTTAGCTATTTACTATGTTTTGTTGCAGTGTTTTCTCCAACCAGAAGAAGCAAAATCGCTTATCTCATTGGCACTATCTACCCATTTGTCTACCATCTTCACTGTGCTTTACAGTCAGCAATTAATACTAATCATTTCAATGTTATATGTTGGCTGGTAGTAATGGTTTTGCCTTTAGGTGGCTGGTGGTTAATGAGGTCTACTTCAGTTTTAGCAAGCGATAAGTAGCACTTTTATTGCCTTCACCTATTTGTACAAAATAGACGCCTGAGTTTGAATGAGCAATGCTTATGGTTTCACTATTCATAACTTGTTTTTGAACTACTAATTTTCCTTGTAAATCAAAAATGGTCAATAGTTCAGGCTTGCTTATTCCTTCCACAGCAAATGCATCTACAGTTGGATTAGGAAACAATGTAATGCGACTAAAATCTACTTCTTCTACAGCATTCGGATTTAAGTTACGGTAGGTGTCGCGGTAACGAAGTTGAGTAGCGTTATAATTTCCATTAAACGGCAAAACTGTGCCTTGTACTTCTACAATGGGGGCATGTTCTCCCTTTGCTAACCACACATAATTGATAGTGGTTTGTGTAACTTCTAGTGGAAATGGAATATTGTTATTGCCAATAGAATCTGTTTGCCTAACAAGGACTTTTATACGCAAACAATCAAATGTACCATGTGGTGTAATAACCGTTCCATAGCCGTCCACTTCGTTAACGCGATAACCCTTACGAACAAAATGCGTATTGTTATCAGGCGAAAATGCCAAGCGGTAAGTTGAACTGTCGCGGTCGTTATATTCTAAAGGGAATTGATACACTTTATCAGGCTCTGTGTAGTCTGCCGGCACAGGCACATTGCTAATTTCTAAGCCAAAACCTTCTGCTCTAAATGCTGTAGACGTAGTGCGATAAAAATTATAGATGTTGTCGAACTGAATTACTCCCAAATTTATTTGATCTGCTATTTTCAATCCAAAAGAATTGAAGCCAAAAAACCCGAATAAACCGGATTAATAAATAAACCAAATTTGTATTCATATAAGCCTTGTGTCTGCGGAGTTAAGTTGGAAAAATCCCAAGTGATACCTGCTCCGGTGGTATCATAAGGAAAATTTTCGGGAGAAAAATTGGTGCTGTATCTGAGCGTATCGCCCGCTTCAGGCATATCTGAACTTGTAATAGTTATCTGCGCATTTACTAAAAAACCAACCATCACCTAACCGCACAACAAGATGTATTTCATAGACTTGAGTATTATACTTTACTCAAAGAAAAAATATATTCTGGTATCATTTAAGCAAAACCGCTATAGATGACAAAAATCATCTTCGCCTATAATGTGCGCTCAAATTCTGCCATGGCTTCCACCAAAGCATCCACACCGCTTTCCGGCATCGCATTATAGATCGATGCCCTAAAGCCTCCAACTGTTCGATATCCTTTGATGCCAACTATATTTTGTGCTGCTACAAATTGCAAAAATTGCTCTTCAATCATGGTTTTATCTAAAACCGGTTTAACCCCAAAACAAACATTCATTTGCGAGCGATCTCCTTTAGCCACAGTGCCCTCAAAAACTCCTGATTTATCAATTGCTGCATACAATTTATCGGCTTTCCGTTGATTACTAGCAGCTATATCTTTCAAGCTTTTCCCCTTTATCCATTTCAAAGTTAGCCATGACACATAAACAGCAAAAACAGATGGTGTGTTATACATACTGTCTTTTTCGATGTGCACACGATAGTCAATCATTTTTGGCAACGCTCGGTTTACTTTGCCCAAAATATTTTTGTTGACAACAACCAATGTTGCTCCTGCCGGCCCCATGTTTTTTTGCGCACCGGCATAGATTAGATCGTACTTATTATAGTCAATATCTCTTGAAAAAATATCCGAACTCATATCCGCCACCAATGACCACTCTTTTTTAAAATCATTCAATTGCAAATTCGAAAACTGAGTGCCATAAATCGTGTTGTTCGTGGTGAGATGAACATATTTTGAATCAACAAAGTCGTAGTGCTTTGGAATATGATTATAGCTTTGAGCTTTTGAGGAACAAGCAATATGTACTTGACCAAAATTCTTCGCTTCCACAATGGCGTTATGGGCCCAGTTACCTGTATCAAAATAAGTTGCCGTTTCATTTTCATTTAGCAAATTCATCGGTATCATGTAGAACTGAGAAGACGCACCACCCTGCAGAAACAAGACTTCTTTATCTGCATCTAATTGCATTAACTCTTTCACCAATGCGCGCGCTTCTTCCATTACATGTACAAATTCTTTGCTTCGATGGGAGATTTCTAAAATACTCAGCCCTGTGCCGGCAAAATCTTGAATAGCCGCTTGTGCTTGGAGCAATACTTCTTCCGGCAAAATGGCAGGACCGCTATAAAAATTTATCTTTTTCATGTTTGGCAAACATAAAAAAGGCTGAAGTAAAAACTCCAGCCTCTTTAAAATAGTTTTAAATCAGTTTAGTATTTCAATACTTTAACTTCCGTTCTACGGTTAGCTTGGTGCTGAGGATCAGTACAAGGCGACTCGTTAGTCGGCTCACATTCACAACCATTCACTAATTTGGTTTCACCATAACCGGCTCCAATAATTCGTTTCACTTTCACACCTTTACCTACAATATAGTCAACTGCTGCTCTAGCACGTCTTGCTGAAAGGGACATGTTATATTTCTATGTTTGACGGCAATCTGTGTATGAACTCAACTCTACTTCAAGAGTTGGATTTTCTTTCATCACCCGCACTAAGTTATCTAGTTCTTTTGCGGCATCCGGACGAATAAATGATTTATCTATGTCGTAATATATTGATAATAATCCATGTTTGACCTACGTAAAACTTACATGGTCCATCAATTTCAGAGCCAGGTTTTAAGCCATAAGTTGAAATGGTGTCATTTACGCCATTTTGAAGAATCACGTATTTATCGTTTGAGCGCAAGTCTAATCGTGTTTCATCACTTCCTCCCAAAACTCTGCCGCACGCCTTGTGTGCGGAATAACGATTGAGCCGCCCACTAAATTGGCAATGGCAAAAACCTCATAAATCTGTTCAGTCGAAACGCCAACTTCGTGGCATTTCCCCAAGTGATATTTAATACAATCATCGCAGCGCAACACCATGCTCGCCACCAAGCCGAGCATCTCTTTAGTAGGCACCGAGAGCGCTCCTTCTGCATATGCCTGATTGTCTAAACTCCAAAATCGCTTCAACACCAAGTTGTCTTTTTCGAGGATTACCTCGTTCATGCGGCTGCGATAGTCGTTAAACTCTTTAATCATTTCGCTCATACAATATTTGATTTTTCGTTTCGTCAAAACTAAAAACTTAGTCATACTTTCATCAAAACAAACCATCACCATTCATTAACTTCATTTTTCCTACATTTACACCAAACTCATAACCAATGAAAAACATTATCCGATTATTTATTATTCTTTTTGCCGCCTCATCGCTCACTAGCTGCGGCTATAACACCATGGTAGAAAAACGCGAAGCTGTGAATGGCGCGTGGGGAAACGTGGAGAGCGCTTACCAACGCAGAGCCGACCTCATTCCTAATTTGGTGAACACTGTGAAAGGCGCTGCCAACTTTGAACAATCTACCTTGACAGCCGTGGTAGAAGCCCGCGCAAAAGCGACTTCTATCCAACTCAAAGCCGATGACCTCACCGAAGAAAATTTACAGAAATATCAAGAAGCACAAGACGGCTTAAAGGGCGCATTGAAAAGCTTGTTGATGGTGACCGAAAACTATCCCGAATTGAAAGCCACAGCAGCCTTTCAAGAACTGCAAGCCCAACTCGAAGGCACCGAAAACCGCATCAATACGGAGCGCAACCGATTTAACGATGCGGTCAAAGACTACAATGCGACCATTGCTAGTTTTCCGCAATTGTTGATGGCAAAAATGTTTGGCTTCACACCAAAAGCTTACTTCAAAGCCGCAGCCGGAGCCGATGCCGCACCGGAAGTGAAGTTTTAAGAAGCCAATATGATTTTTACAAAATCTTTTTTTAGCGATGAAGAGCGCAAAGCACTCGTGGCAGCCATTGCCGAGGCAGAGGGTATGACCTCAGGCGAGGTTCGTGTACATATTGAGCCATCTACTAAAGGTAAAGCCGTGTTAGATAGAGCCGTGGAAGTTTTTACTAAACTTGACATGCAAAAAACTGCCGCTCGAAATGGGGTGCTGATTTATGTGGCTCACGAAGACCATCTGCTGGCCATCATTGGCGATAAAGGCATCAACGAAGTGGTGCCCGACAACTTTTGGGAAAGCACCAAAGACACCATGCTCGAACATTTTAAAAAAGGAGAGTTTTTTCAAGGACTACTCTTTGCCATAAAATCTTCGGGCAACCAACTGAAACATTATTTTCCGTCAGAAAACAACGATAAAAACGAACTACACAATGACATCAGCGAAGGCCATATTTAAAAGGTTGACTACTCCGCTAGCGTGGTTGTTGTTTTTGATGAGCTTAGTCGGCTCTGCTTCGGCACAATACCCAGCCAAACCCTCCCCTCCGCGTTTGGTCAATGATTTCACCAACACATTGAGTGGCGGAGAGTTGAACGCATTGGAGCAAAAGTTGATGGCTTACAACGACAGCACTTCTACACAAATTGCCATCGTCATCATCTCTACCACTGATGGTGCTGACATAGGTCAATACACCATCGAACTTTTCAACAAATGGGAAATAGGCGACAAGCAAAAAGATAATGGCGTGCTGATAAACGTAGCCAAAAACGACCGAAAGGTGTTTATAGTCACCGGTCGTGGAGTAGAAGAATATCTACCTGATGCAATTTGTAAAAGAATAGTGACGAACAAAATCGTTCCCAACTTCAAGCAAGACAATTATTATGGCGGGCTAAACGATGCCGTTGATGAAGTGATTAGCCGCCTTTCAGGCAATTTCATTAATGATAAAGAAGAGGAAGACAACGGCATTCCTCTCTGGGTAGTTATACTCATTATTGTAATCATCCTCTTTGTTTTACCCAACATATTTGGCGGTGGCGGTGGCACTACGTATAGCCGCAGAGGTTACAACTCTTGGGGCAGTGGACCATTATTGGGTGGAGGTGGCTGGAGCAGCGGTGGTGGCGGTTGGAGTAGCGGCAGCAGTGGTGGATTTGGAGGATTTGGAGGTGGAAGCAGCGGTGGTGGTGGCGCAGGCGGCAGTTGGTAGTGGTACTTTTATTTTTAAACTCGTAAATTGAACGATGAACCCACACTTAAAATACACCCTTCATCCTTGGCATGGCATTGAGATTGGCAAAGATGCTCCCCAGATTGTAACTGCGTTTATTGAAATAGTGCCGACCGACACCGTGAAATATGAGATAGACAAACACAGTGGCTGGTTGAAAGTAGATCGTGCTCAGCTATACTCCAATATTGTACCCGCCTTGTACGGCTTTATCCCGCAAACATTATGCGACAAAAAAATAGGGGACTATTGCTGTGCAAAAACTAATCGCAAAGGTATCATTGGCGACCAAGATCCTTTGGACTTATTCGTGTTGAGCGAAAAGACTTTTCCGAATGGTGGTTTTATGATGGAGGTAGTGCCGATTGGTGGCTTCAGAATGATCGATAAAAATGAAGCTGATGACAAGATAATTGCAGTGATGAAAAACGATGCGGTATATGGGAAGTTTACTGAAATTAGTCAACTTAGCGAAGGTATCATTCAGCGATTGAAGCATTACTTGCTAACCTACAAGCAAATGCCAGAAGAGGAAGTGCGCAAGGTAGAAATAGCCGCTACCTTTGGCCGCGAAGAGGCGCAAGAGATAATCCGACTAAGTCAAGCGGATTATCACAATAAATTTAATTCATCAAAGATTGATCAGCTTAATTTATCTGTGTAATGAGAGTTAAACTCAGCACACTATTTCTTCTTGCTGTGGCACTTGGCGTTGCGATATATAGCTATTATACCTACCGCGTTGCACATGAAGTAAAATTCGAAAATCTAGATATCACCGATTTAGAGGGCAAGCCTATTGACTTGGAAGACATTACTGGTGAACACTTGTTCGTGCACTTTTTTGCTACATGGTGCAGCAACTGCTTGAACGAACAAGCATCACTCGAAGTAGCTGCTGAAATTTTAAAAAATGATGGCGTCACCACTATTTTAATATCTGATGAACCTATTGAAAAACTCAAAAAGTTTGTAGCGAACGAAAACCTAAAAACACCTATTTATCATAGCAACAAAAAACTGAAGGAAATGAGCATATATACCATTCCTACTTGCTATTTACTGAAGAATAATAGAGCGGTAGTATTTAGACACGTGGGAGAGGAAATGTGGAATGATGATGCTGTACTGAATAAACTACGAGCCCTCTTGCGTTAATTTTGGGTTGTCAGCCAGTTTGTTCATCCACCACATCACTAGTAAAAATATAACCCCGTAAGTCAACAATACATATACATACTCATGAGCTAATTTAAACCACTGCTTTTCGTAGAGTAGAACTAATACCAATGCAATAGTTCTCATGACATTGGTGATTAATATAAGCACCCAACCCATAGGGATGAACCACAATTTATTCCGCCATTTGTCGCCATAAGACAAAATAAATCCGGCAAAAATAAATAGAGGTGCCACGCCTAAACACAAATCGCCAATGTAAACTCCCGGGGTGCCCTCCACTATAATCATCCGATGAAAATCGGTGACTGTATAGCCCATTATCCGCAATGCTTGCGCAGAGATAATGGTGATAAATCGCCCGAAAACTGTATAAAATGTGTCCCAGCCACCCAACAAAAAATTTTCAAAACTCTCTCCGCCATATTTTAATGCCCTCCACACCGCATAAACCAAGCCCATCTTGAGCACAAACTCCACGGGAAGTACCATCTTTTTATCGGTAAACAATTTTTGAAGAACTGGTCTAAACATACACCCTCTTATGCACTCAAATTAAACCCACGCCATGTTGTTAAAACAAAAGCGATAGATAATGCCAATAGTACGATGAACAAAAAATTTACTTTCTGTAAGTTTTTGTACTTCAGCACATCATCGCGCACTATGTCAATATGCGCCAATGAATACCAGGCGATAATCAAGCCTAGAAATATAACGCCCAAAAAAACAAGATGAATAAATAGATTCATTGGAAATGTAAGTTTTGTGGTAAGAACAGCGCCAAGTATGAATGGTAAGAAAGCGGTTTCTAAAAAGTACTTTCTTCTTCGGCTCATTTTATTGACCTTGGTGTATGAATATGAAAAAACCAAAAAGGGACGAGCGTAATTAGCCGCAAAATAAAGTAGTATGCCTACAAAAAACACATTTGATGCGTAAACTATAAACAAAGGAATTCTCCACCAGGCAAAGACACAAGCGAACCAAGTGTAATAAGGAGAAAGAAACTCATGTCCGGCTAAAGACGCAATTACACCCTGAGCTGCAAACATACTTGTACCTATTACAAAACACCACAGAAAAAAGAGATTAAACAATGTTTTTGTTGTCTTGAATTTGCTATGGAGATAAATACCTAAAAGACCCAAAAGCAATGCCACAAACGGCCCACCACCAAAAATAGTTGTAATTTTTAACCTATTCCAAAACTCAGGTTTATTCTGCATAAACCGTATGCCATAGTAATATACTATCGAATCTTTATCAAAAAATTTACCAAATAATGACATACTAATCCATATCATCTGTGTAATAAAAATATACGCTAACGAAAAAGAAACTGTAGAATTAAAAATTCTTATGCTCTTGCTTTTCCGCGATTCACTTCTTCTACTTATATCATCCATTGGATTAGGTTTATTATTACTCTAATATAAACTATAATTAAATATACAAGATAAGTCGTTATGTTATTTATTGGGGCGATACTTTGATTGCCTAATAATTTCATTTGCATCGGTGTTAACCAAGGTGGCTAATGAAACTTTTCCTTTGCTCTCGTTCATATATTTTTTTACAATTTGCCAACCGACCCAAGTACCAATGTTACCCGGTGCTTCTGCGGGCATACCGGACGCTGTTGGCCCTTCAAATAAATAACGCTTCTGCTCCATCATGTCTGTTTTGTAAAGTAAATCTTTATCGTTGAAAAACTGCCAAATGCTGTTTTCGTTGGCTGTACACCATTTAGCTTGGTCCGGAGTAAAACCGGCAATGATGTGTTCCGGTGCGTCAGGTACTAAGTAACTTAATACATAGGCACGCTTGCCATTTTCGACCATAGCCTCAAAAAAGGTGGGTGGTGCAGCCGGATTTTTTTCAAAATAAAGATTATAAATTACTTCCATCGTGTTGCGAACAATATACTCTTCACTTAACTTGTGACGCACGTAATTGTAAATTCCTGCACTATCGTAGTCAGCATTATTTGCACCTAAATACAAATCTAAACCAATGCCCACCACATCGTTCTCGTAGGTAAATGCTCCGATAGAAAAACCGGAGTTAATAGTGTAAGCTTTCGGAAAAGTAATCTGCGGAAAGTAATGCTTGGCGTAGCGCAAGGACTGTGTCAATTCGGCTTCTATTTTTTTAGTGTCGGAAAAATGTTTTTGTACAGAATCTTGCAATCGCAACATGTAGCCATCTTTTAAAAACTGACTTATGGCAGCTTGGTCAATATCGGCTGTATCGCCCGGTTGGCGAGGGCCAATGATAAATTGATTGACATAAAAATCGTAAAACGAACCATATTTGCTACGCATCATTTGACGATGGGTTTCGAAATCAACTTTTTGAAACCCAAATAAATCTTGGTCAAAGCGCATTAATTTCACTTCATCTTTCATGGCCGACACATCCGGCTTTTCTCTACTTTTATTCTTGTTATAATCGCACCCTAAAAAACCCAATAAAAACAAGAGAAAAAGTGACTGCAAAATTTTGTTTATCATAGTGCTGCGAAAATGCGAAAGAAAATGAAACGGATACTAACCTCATTAACGATTATACTTTTTTTTAGTCAATTTCTAGATGCACAAATTGACCGAATGCGTTTTGGCGTAAGTGCCGGTCCGGGAATAGCTTGGGCAAAACCATTTGGCGTGGATTTACAAAAAGGGAAAATACGCGCCTCTGCCGACTATGGTTTTATGTTTGAATATTGGTTTACCAAAAACATAGGAATAAACTCCGGTTTGAATGGGTCGTTTGATGGGATGAACATCAAAGGTCGTAATTATTTTGAACTAGATTCTGCGCAAATACAAGTCAGAAATGTGAATGAAAAATACACTTTCAACTACTTACAATTGCCGGCTTATATCAAATTCAAATCGAACGAAATAAAAGATAGCCGCTTTAGTGTGTGGGGGCAATTGGGTTTTGTATTAAACTTTACCGTCAGTGCACGCACCACTTTTTCTTCGCCAGTACCACGCCAGCCGGTGATCTCTTCTCCACTCGATTTGGTGACCGTAGAAAAGGAAAATATTTTACGCAAAGACAACGAGGCTGCCAAATCTATCAGCGGATTTAAGTCCAATTTTTTTGATTTTCGACTAGGCGTAGGTTCCGGCTTTGAATATCGGTTTGATGATAAAAACTCTTTGTTGGTGGGTTTGTTTTACCACAATGGTTTTGTCAATAACCTTATAGATCGCGACCCCAAAAAAGAACCTATCGTGATGCGCACCATGAGTTTGCGTGTAGGCGTATTGTTTTGATGTTTGTTTAAATTCTATCTATGAAAATTGCTTTAGCTCAATATAGTTTCCATGTGGGCAATTTTACAGCCAACACTGCCAAAATCATTTCGGCCATTCAAACTGCCGAACAACAGCAAGCCGAACTCATTGTGTTTAGCGAGTTGAGCGTGTGCGGTTATCCTCCGCGCGATTTCTTAGAATTCAACGACTTTATTAATCAATGCCAACGAGCCATTGAAACGATTTCGGCCCACACCCAAAACATTGGTGTGTTAGTCGGCTGCCCAAGAAAAAACCCGTTGACAGAAGGAAAAGATTTATTCAACTCTGCTTATTTTCTGTATGAAGGTAAGATACAGCAAATCATTGACAAAACGCTTTTGCCCACATACGATGTGTTTGATGAATATCGCTACTTCGAGCCAAACGCTACTTTTCAAACCGTGGCTTTCAAAGGAAAAAAACTAGCCGTCACCATCTGCGAAGATATTTGGAATATAGGGAACGACAATCCACTCTACACCATCTGTCCGATGGACGAGCTTATTCATCAAAAGCCCGACATCATCATCAATCTTTCGGCATCTCCGTTTAGTTATGTGCAAGCTGAGGAGCGATTAAAAGTGGTGCAAGCCAATGTACAACGCTATCATCTGCCGCTAGTTTATGTAAACCAAGTGGGCGCAAACACCGAATTAATTTTTGATGGAGGCAGTTTAGCCGTTGATGCTTCGGGCAAAATATTGAACCGATTGAAATATTTTGAAGAAGACTTGCAGTATATTGATTTTACTTCCGCAACTTCTAACGAAGTAATGAACGAACCATCCTTCATAGCATTGATACACGATGCACTAGTGCTGGGCATTCGCGATTACTTTGCTAAACTTGGCTTCAAAAAAGCCATACTTGGTTTGAGCGGTGGTGTAGATTCGGCTTTGGTGCTTTATTTAGCCACACAGGCCTTGGGCAAAGAAAATGTGCTATCGTTACTTTTGCCATCCGACTTTTCAACCAATCATTCGATTGACGATGCGGTACAACTTTGCAAAAACTTAAATTCTCCTTACGAAACTGTGCCAATTGAGCACAACTTTCAAGCTTTTTTGACCACACTGAAGCCTTTCTTTAAGGACCTACCATTTAATGTGGCCGAAGAAAATATTCAAGCCCGTGTACGAGGCGTATTGTTGATGGCATTTAGCAATAAGTTTGGCTACATTTTGTTGAACACCACCAACAAAAGCGAAGCTGCCGTAGGCTACGGAACGCTCTATGGCGATATGTGTGGCGGCTTAGCGGTGTTAGGCGATTTGTACAAAACACAGATTTATTCGCTCTGCGCATATATCAACAGAAATTGCGAAATTATTCCTCAAAACATTCTGACCAAAGCACCCTCGGCAGAGCTGCGCCCCAACCAGAAAGACAGCGACTCCTTGCCTGATTACGACATCCTCGATAAATTACTTTTCCAATACATTGAAAAACGCCAAGGCCCGGCAGAGTTGGTGACACAAGGTTTTGAGCGTTCGCTCGTAGACCGTGTGCTCAAAATGGTGAATAGCAACGAGTGGAAACGCTTCCAAACACCACCTATTCTGCGCGTGTCGCCCAAAGCCTTCGGTATGGGCCGCAGAATGCCGTTGGAAGGAAAGTACCTCGGCTAAACAAAATAATTACTTTAGCGCCTCGTTTTAAGGCTCAACTTAGTTTATGAAAAACATTCTGCTTGCTCTTCTTGTGTTCAACACCTTCGCGCTGATGGCCGAAGAACCGGATTCTAGCAAAGTAAAAAAAGAGAAAAAAGAATTGACTGCCGAACAGACAGCCAAAAAAGTGCGTATCAACAATGCTTTCAATAAATTTTCGCGCGATCGTTTTGCGATTGACTTCCTCGGCACCAACTGGATACATGATGGTGCTAACGGATTTAAAACCAAATGGTACTCTCGTGGCATAAATGTTTACTTCTACTGGGATTTTCGCATCAAACAATCTCGTTTCAGCTTTGCGCCAGGCATTGGTTACAGCGCTACGAACATCTACAGCCGTCATGCTATGAAAGAAGATAGCGCAAGTGTTACCTACTTTGAGGCTTTACCCAATCCTGATGAATATAAAGTGAATAAAGTCACTTTACAATATATTGATATTCCACTTGAGTTCCGTATCAAAACTAACCCCGACAAATTGGACAACGTTTGGAAGTTTGCCATTGGTTTCAAAGCGGGAATACGAGTTGATGCGCACACTAAAACCAGAATTAAAAATGCTAACGGCACAAAAGTTTTTGTAGAAAGACGCTTTCCGGACTTTAGTCTGTTTCATGCCGGGCCAACTTTGCGAATTGGTTACAGCAGTTTTAATATCACCGCATACTATGGCATCATCGGTGTGTTTAAAAAAGATTTGGGGCCAAAAGCCAATGCCTTCTCAGTCGGCATTTCGTTCAACGGCCTGTAATTATTAAACACTACTTTACAACTCATGTAACTTTCTTTCAGTTACATCGTACACCCCATACCTTCAATCTACAAAAAGTATGGAACAGCTCGACCCTAAACCTGCGCCTGATTGGCCAATAGACGACACTAAGCCAAGTTTATCCTAAACTACGGTTTTCACTTGCGTTAATCGTTTATAGTTAGCCGCTAAAATCACCGCGGCTGCAAAGCAGATGCCGGCCAATATTGCTACTGCATAAACAATGTTTTCTGCTTCGTGAAAAAACGGAATAGTAAATAAGCCAATCAAACCAAATCGCAACACTACGTTTATCACAAAAAATATACTACCGGTTCGACCGATTACTTTGTTGGGAATATGGTGAAACATATACGTGACGCGTTGGATCCGCACGGCAGCATTGCAAGCGCCAATGATAAAGTTGGCAAGAAAAAACACATAAATACTTTTGCTGCCAATCATCACCAAATACATCACTCCAGCTAGTGCACTCAAGATAATGATGCCTTGTACGGCTTTTCGCTCGCCAAAAATTCGAGTGGACACAAAACCCGCAATCAATGCGCCAATCGAAAACGTCATATCGCCAATGGCGTACACATCACCGGCCGCACCTAAGAATGATTTAACATACATGGTGGCTACGTACGTTCCAAAAATCAGGATAGTCAAAAACAACAACAAAGAAGCATTGCCAAAATGGAAAATAGGTGGATATTTTCTCAGAAAATCAAAACCCACATTCATGCGCTCTAAGAGCGATCCGGTGTCTATTTTGCGGTCTACCACCGGCATTGATTGAATGCGGTAAATCAATAAAAACGTAATCAAATATGCTACCGTTCCCAAGCTAAAAATCTCGTAGATTTTCCAAGGTTGAACCACAAACGGCAATTGAATCTGATGGCCTATAAACTCAAACTGTCCATCAATGCCATTCAATAATATAGCGGCTATGCCTCCCGCAATCGTAAACGTCAACTGTCCTTGAATTTCGAGCAGTGAAGTCACTTTAGCGTATTGCTTTTTGTCGGTGATTTCTTGCGCAAAAGCGTAGAGATTGGGGAAATGGATGTTATAAATAAATGCTGTGCTGCCAAATACAACCGCCACAAAAAACCAATGCAAACTTTGCTGATAAAAACCAATGGCAGTAATAGTAGATATGACTGTCAATCCCGCTAAATTGATACCGAGAAAAATCTTTTTACGGTCGTAGCGGTCAATGATAGTGCCGGCATATAGCCCCCAAAACAAAGAAATGGCCGTTACCCACAAATATACTTTGCCGAATAAACCTTCGCTTTGAATAACCCCCGTAAAATACCAAGGTACCGCCAACATGGCAATTCCCTGCGCCACGCCACTCACCGAGTTGGCCAACAGCAATAAAAAAATAGCACGAGAATTTTGCATGAGTAAATTTGCAGAGCGAAACTAACCGCAAAAGCTAGAAGTTATACAATTATTAAAGTAAAGAATTAGCTGCCATCATGCCTATTGACTCATTGTTGTTTGAAAAACTCACTGCTTTTTGCGCCTATCAAGAGCGTTGCAAAAAGGATGTGGTGCAAAAAATGCGAAAACTGGAAATTGTACCAGAAGATCAGGCTGAGTATATAGAGCGATTGATAGAGGAAAATTTCTTGAATGAACATCGATTTGTCCGCAGCTATGTAAATGCACATATCAAAAAACATTGGGGTAAAAACAAAATCAAAGCCGGCTTATATAACAAGCAGATAAAAAGCGAATTAATTAAAGAATATCTCGACAGTGTAGAGAACGAAAACTATGAGCAAAAAATAAACGATGTAGTGGCACTTAAATGGCCAAAAATAAAAGGAGAAACCCTGCATCAACGCAAAGCCAAACTCATTCAGCATTTGATGGGCAAAGGGTATGAGTACGACAAATTTAAGTTGGTCGTCAATGCGTTAAAAGTTTGACAGCTTCGCCAATACATCGCTTTCTGCTGCGCTTATTTCTAGCGTTTTGTATACGTTAGTTTCCCCCTTTAGCAATTGAATATGCGATTGGGGTAGCTCTAAAACATTCGCTAAAAACTGCACCAAGTAAATATTGGCTTTGCCATCTACAGGCGGTGCTTTTATCTTCACCACCCAATTATTCTCCGCATCCTTCGAAACAAAATCTACTTTGCTGCCTGGCTTTACTTTTATGTGCAGTTTCATTTACTCTCCACTCGCTATCACACTAATTTCTACACGAACATCTTTAGGTAGGCGTGCTACTTCTACGGTTTCACGAGCCGGAAAATTGCTTGAAAAATAGCCGGCATAAACTTCATTAATAGCACCAAAATTATTCATGTCTTTTATGAAAATGCTCGTCTTCACAATATGTTCAAACGACAACCCCGCAGCGATCAAAATAGCCTGAATATTTTTCATCACTTGGTGTGTTTCTTCAGCTATCGTTCCAGTCACCAATTGTCCGCTCGCAGCATCCAAAGGAATTTGCCCGGAAACAAAAAGTAAGTTGCCGGTTCTTACGGCTTGCGAATAAGGTCCAATGGCAGCCGGTGCTTCATTCGTATATATAATCTGTTTATTCATGGCGGATAAATATTTAGTAGAAAAATATATTTTGCAGGTCGAATATAACGAAGTATGAAAGTTTTAATAATTGGAGAAGAAATACGCTACCGTGAACTACACGCTCGATTGGCACCATTGAGCGACTTAGAAATAGAATTTAGTGATGGAGATGAGGAGGAAGATTTTGGTGATTATGATGTAATTTTTGACCTCAATTTGGATGATGACCCTAGCAACCTTTCAATCTATGCGAACCTGAAAGATGTGCCGGTATTTGTCAATGCCGTCAAGTTGACGCTGAATGAAATGGTGTACGCCACCGGTAGCAAAATCCGTTGCCAGCTTTTTGGCATCAATGCGCTGCCCACATTTCTTAGTCAAACGACTTGGGAGATAAGTTTGTATCGTAAATTTTTGAT
>Ga0315903_10004859_pt1 | contig 17746 bp, 26 predicted proteins | sample LakEriMetagenome_7_FD_203524 | JGI IMG/M metagenome (GOLD analysis project Ga0315903, IMG submission 203524) | Freshwater fungal communities from buoy surface, Lake Erie, Ohio, United States - Buoy 2 MA119 | ecosystem: Environmental > Aquatic > Freshwater > Lake | place: USA: Lake Erie, Ohio...
GTTGTGCTCGATGTCGTCTGGGTTGACGGCTACTTCATGACGACGGACGGCACCAGCCTAGTCGTCACCGAGCTGACCGATCCCACCGCCGTCAACCCGCTAAAGTATGGCAGCTCCGAGATCGACCCAGACCCCGTGGTGGCGCTTCTGAAGCTGCGCAACGAAATCTACGCTCTCAACCGCAACACCATCGAGGTGTTCGAGAACGTCGGCTCGGAATTCTTCCCGTTCCAGCGCATCGAAGGCGCGCAGATCCAAAAGGGCGTCGTCGGGACGCACGCCTGCTGCGTCTATGTTGAGACGATCGCGTTTCTCGGCAGCGGGCGGAATGAAGCGCCAGGCATCTATCTCGGCGTGAATGCGACCGCCACGAAGATCTCGACGCAGGAGATCGACGACCTGCTGCTCGACTACACCGAGACGCAGCTTGCGGGCGTCAAGCTCGAGGCGCGCAACGACCGCAGCCACCAGCATCTCTACATTCATCTGCCCGACCGAACGCTGGTCTATGACTCGGCGGCTTCGCAGGCGGCGGGCGTGCCGGTCTGGTTCTGTCTCGCCTCGACCATCGAGGGTTACGCCCAGTACCGAGCGCGCAGCTTTGTGTGGGCGTACGACCGCTGGCTGACGGCTGATCCGCAGTCAACGGCGGTGGGCTATCTTGACCAGGCGACGAGCGCGCACTGGGGCTCGAAAGTGCGCTGGGAGTTCGCGACCCGCATCGTTTACAACGACTCGCGCGGCGCGCTCTTCAACGCACTTGAGCTGGTCTCGCTCACCGGCCGCGTCGCCCTCGGCAAGAACCCGCCAATCTCGACGAGTTACAGCGTCGACGGACTCAACTGGTCGCAAGATCGCGTCGTGCAAGCCGGCACCGTCGGCAACTACACGAAACGCCTCGTCTGGTTCCAGCAGGGGCATATGCGCAACTGGCGTGTGCAGCGCTTCCAAGGCGACAGCGACGCGCACTTGGCGTTTGCGCGCCTTGAGGCGACGCTCGAGCCGTTGGCGTACTGATGGCCATCACCGGCAAACTCATCAAGCGGCTGACGCGCGATCAGCTCGCTACGTTCCTGAAGAACCAGGAGCAGATCAAGGCGTTCGAAGGGCTATTCGACGCGGCGGAAGTCGCCTCGCCATCGACCATTGATGAGGTGTCAAACGCCGCCGACAACGCTCAAGCGTCCGCCGACTCGGCGCTGGCGCAGATCCAGATGATCAACGACCGCGAGGGCACGGTTATCCGCATGATCGTGCTCAACGGCACGCCCACGTTGATTCCGAAGGGCACCGCGGTCGGCTTTGCGGGCGCCAACGGCAGCAATCGCATCAAGGTCGCGCCCTACCTGGCGGATGGCGGGACGGACAGCTTGTACTTCGTCGGGCTGGCCACGCAGGACATCCAGCCAAGCGCGCAGGGCTATGTCACACTCTACGGGCGCGTTGTCGGCGTCAACACGTCAGGCGCGCCGTACGGTGAGACGTGGGTGACCGGTCAGATTCTTTGGGCGTCGCCTGATAACGTGGGCGGGCTGACCAACTCAAAACCCACCGCACCGGACAACGTGATCTCGGTCGCGGCGGTACTGTACGCGAGCACGACAATCGGGCAGCTTATGGTCCGACCGACTATCAGCTTGCAGGAATACTACGGCGAGTTTACGAAAACGACGACGCAGACGCCCGCCGTCGCAGGCGATGAGTACCTCGTGACGTGGGACAATACCGAGATCAGCAACGGCGTCGTCATCGGCTCGCCGTCGAGCAGGCTGGTCGTGCCGGCGTCGGGGCTCTACCAGGTGGCCGTAACGCTTCAGTTCGCCTGCACGGTCGCAGCAGCGCGGGAGGCGGTAGCCTATTTCAAGAAAAACGGCGTCGATTCTGCTAACAGCGCGCGCTATCAGTCGATCAACATCAACAACGGTTACACGGCGCTTGTGCTCACCGAGTTCTTCTCGCTCGCCGCGAACGATTACATCGAGGTCGGCTTCGGCGTGCTGGGCGGACTGAACGTCAGTCTCTCGCCCATCGTCGCCACCGCCAACTTCCCAGCGGCGCCGAGCGCCGTCGCGACTTTCTTGCAGGTGCAACAGTAATGGCGACTAACAATACCGTCCTCGTCGAGTCGAAGTACGTCGAGAATATCCAGACGAATCAGTACATCGCGAACGGCGTCAAGACGACCATCCTGTCGGTGACGCTCAACAACTCGGGCTCGTCGGGCGCGTTCGTTACAATCAATATTGTTCCGTCGAGCGGAACGGCAAGCGCGGCAAACCAACTCGTCTCCTTGCGCTATCTCGCGCAGGGCGAGAGCTACTCCTGTCCCGAGATCGTCGGGCAGGTGCTGTCGCCTGGCGCCAAGCTCTCGGCGGTGGCGAGCATTGCCAGCACAATTGTGATCCGCGTCTCTGGGAAGGAGGCGTCTTGATCTGCTGCGTTACCGAGGGCATCACGCCGGAGCAGCTCGCCGAGGTCTACGCAGATCCGTACATTCAACGCTTGAGCCACGACTACGGCGCTGCCGCTCCAATCACGCACCCGCTTGTGACATACTTGTCGGCGTGGGTCGATGGAGACTTTGCAGGCGCATTCATGGCGATTGAATACTCCGACACCGAGACCGAGCTGCACTCGCTCCTTCTGCGCCGAGCGCTGAAGTCGTCGCGTCCTCTTGGTCATGCCTGCATCAACTGGGCGTTTAACGACTCGCCCATCGTCCAGCGCGTCACCGCCTACGTTTTCGAGTCGATGCTCACGGCGCGCAACTACTGTCTGCGGCTGGGATTCCGAATCGAGGGATTCCGGCGGGACGCATTTTCATACAACGGCGCTCCAGAGGGCGTCTGGGTCTTGGGGATCACCCGACCCGAATGGGAGGCGATGTCATGGGCGCGATAAGTAAGGCAATCGGCGGCGTTGTCGGCGATATCACCGGCTCGTCTGCGGCGGCAAGCGCAGGCAAGCGCGCGGGCAAGATCCAGGCGAAAGCGGCGCAGGCTGGCATCGAGGAGCAGCGTCGGCAGTTCGATGCGCTGATCAAGCTGATGTCTCCGTATGTGCAAGCTGGCGTCCCGGCTCTCGAGCAGCAGATGGCGATGGCAGGTCTGCGCGGCCCAGAGGCCGAGCAGGCTGCGATTGAATCCATCGCCGCTTCTCCTCAGCTTGAGGCTCTTGCGCGCCAGGGCGAGGAGGCGATTCTCCAGCAGGCAAGCGCCACCGGCGGGCTGCGAGGCGGCAATGTGCAGGCTGCGCTTGGACAGTTCCGGCCCGCGATGCTTCAGAGGCTTATCGAGCAGCGGTACGGGCAGCTCGAAGGGCTGACCGACATCGGCAGGACGAGCGCGATTGTTCAGGGCGAAGGTGGATTGACCACGGGCACGAACGTCTCGAACCTTCTGCTCGGGAAGGGCGCCGCAACGGCCGGAAGCAAGATTGCTCAAGGTCAAGCGCAAGGAGCGGCCTTCGGAAATCTCCTAAAAATTGGCGGCACCATTGCGGCTATGGGAGGTTTGGGGAGCTTTTTTGGCGGCGGGGCCGCTGGTGGCGCGGCGGCTGGCGCAGCGCCAGGAGCTGCCGGTGGGTTTTCTGCGATTGCTAACCCGTTTGCCGGACAAACCTTCGGCGTTTTGTAAGGGATACCAACAATGGCCATCAATCCTATGCCGGCTCCCATCGACTACCTCGGGCAGATGGGGCTATCTCCGCAAGATCCAGCGCAGGCGCTGGTCGAAGGGCTAAAGATCGGCGAAGTATTCCGCCAGCAGCGGCAGATGCGCGAGCAAGAACAGCTCGCCGAGCAGTACAAGGCCGACGCCTCCGCCTACTACTCCAACCCGACGCCGCAGGGCGCGCTTGAGCTTGCGCGCAAATACCCGGAGCAGGGCGCGGCGCTGATGCAGGATTACCGGGCGCTTGGGGCAGAGCAGCGAAAGGGCGAGTTCAATCGCGCAGCACGCGCGTTGAGCGCAGTCGCATCAGGCAGAACTGACATCGCAAAAAGCATCATCGACGACGAGATTAAGGCAGCCGCCGAAGCGGGCGGCGATACCTCGAACCTTGAGATGATTAACGCGGCGCTTGAGCGCGATCCCAACACCGCATACGCATCCATGATGCAGATCCTGGCTGTCATGGACCCGGAAGCGACTTCTTCGATTGCGGATGCGTTGAAGAAGGCGGGCGTTGGCGGGGCTGAAGAAGGCTATCGCGCGCTTACCGCCGAAGAGGTTGCCGCTAAAGGCCTGCCGCCTGGCAACTACCAAGTCGCGCTAGGCGGAGCAAGCAAAGGCAAAGTCAGCCAAATTGGCGGCGGCGACGACGTTAACGTCACAGTCGAGGATAAGCGAGAATCCAAGTTCTTAGAACAAACGGGGGCAGACCTAGCAAAGCAGTTCCAAACTTTGTCAAACATGGGGCTGCAAGCGTCAAGAGCATCCATCAAATTCAATCAACTAGAGGAGGCGTTCAGGTCGGCGGACGTGAAAACCGGTGCGCAGGGCGTGCTTTCCACGGCGCTTTCTCGTTTTGGCATCGACCTTCCCGGAGCTACGCAGTATCAACAAATCGACGCGCTGATCGCCAGTTTAATACCGATGCAACGCCCACCAGGCAGCGGATCAACCAGCGACTCGGACATGGCGCTTTACAAGCGGGCGCTTCCAGAGCTGCTGGGAACGAAAGAGGGCCAGCTTCAGATTATGCAAGATCTTAAGGCCGTGGCTGCGCACGACATTAAGGTTGGAGAAATTGCGAATCAAGCGAGAAGCGGGCAGATAACGCCGTTCAAGGCGTTAGAGATGATTAATCAGCTCCCCAATCCGCTGGAAAAATACAGGAATCAGCAAAGCGCGCCGCCAACTGTTTCCGGCGTGGTAGGGATGCCTGCGGCTCCAGCGGATAATGTCGATCCAAACAACCCGCTTCTGCAACAGTGAGCATTAGATATGGCTGATTTACGCTCAATTTTGACAGATCCGAACTATACCGGCGCCAATGCCGCGACGAAGCAGGCTATTTTTGAGCGTTACTCGGCGCAAGATCCGAACTATGTGAACGCCAACGAAGCCACACAACAGGCAATTCGAGAAAGATACGGTCTTTCTCCTGCTCCGTCCGCACTTCCCGAAGGCTTTGCCACGCTTCAAGAGGTTCCTGGAGGCGGTCGTCTCGTTCGAGCGCCTGATGGTAGCGTGTCGTTCGCGAGCCCGTCGTTTTCTACGACCGACCCCGAGTTCATCGCGCAGATTCAGGCCGGCAAGAGCATCGACGAGGCGGTGATGGCGGCTCGTAACAAGGCGCTGCTAAACGAGCCAGGACAGATGGCGGGCGCAATTGCTGCATCGGCGCAGCGTGGCGTTCCGTTTGTCGGATCTTATGGCGACGAAGCGGCAAGCTATGTCGTACCTGGCGGCGGCGAGCGATACAACCGACTGACTGAAGCGCTTGCCGCTCGATATCCGGGGCGGCAACTGGCGGCAGAGCTAACAGGCGGACTTAGCGCGTCGCTTGGCGGCGTGGGCTTGGTTGGACAAGTACCTAAATTTTTGACAATGGCTCAACGCGGTAGTCGGCTTTCTCAGGCAACCGTCGCAGCAGGGGCTGGGGCGGCTGGCGGCGCTGTTGAAGGCGCAATCTACGGCGCAGGCGAAGGCGAAGAGGGCGACAGAATCTCTCCAGCCATCACTGGAGCCACGACGGGCGGCACTATTGGGGGCGTGCTTGGTCCAGCCGCTGTTGGCGGAAAAGCCGCCATCGAGGCGGCTGTTCGTCGATATAAGGGGCTCGATGTTGCTGCGACGCAGCGGGCTCTTGAGCAGAACCTCGGACGCCCAGTAGACAGAGACACCGCTCGCGCATTGCAGGCATATTTACAGTTCGAGGATTTTGAGAACGCAGATCGCGTGCTGCAACGCATCGGCGACCCCGCAATGCTGGCTGACATCAGCGCAGGTTCCGCAGCCGTTCTTGACGCGATGATGGCCGGATCTCCTGCGGCAATGAATGCGGGCCGCGCAGCCGTCGAGGGGCGCGTTACGCAATCAATGCGCAATCTCGGCGAGACGTTCGACAGGGAGCTGGGGCAGCCGCTCGACCCTGAAGATATCAAGATTGGCATTGCGCAAGAGACGGCAGCGGAAAGGGATGAGGCATATAAAGCCGCATTCGACAAGCCGATCAACTACGCAAACGAAAGCGGGCAAGAACTTGAAAGGCTTGTCGAAAGAGTTCGATCTGTTGACCCTAATATCGTTGAAGAAGCGAATGCGTTGATGATTGCGGCAGGCAAGGAAAACCGCCAAATCAAAATGATCGTTGACGCTGACGGCAATGTGACTTTTGAAAAGCCGCCTGATGTTTTCCAATTGGACTACATGACTCGCCGCCTCAATGATCTTGAGAAAAGCCTGCGTGCCAGCGGCAATGTCCAAAAGGCAGACGCAATTAAAGGTCTGGTTTATCAAAGCAAGAGCACTGGCGCTCCTGGTATTCGCAACATTCTGAAGGATCAGGTTCCTGAATACGCAGATGCGTTGAGCAAGGGGCAGGACAAGATCCGCCGCCAAGAAGCGATCGACTTGGGTTTCGATCTGATCGACAAGCAGATGACGCGGGGAGAGGTTGCGCGAGAAGTCAGAAAGCTGAATCCTGGGCAGCGCAAAGAGCTTGCCCGCGGCCTGCGCTCAAGAATCGACGAAGAGCTGTCGAATATTGCTCAGATTGCGAGCGATCCTAACGTGGACGCCCTAGAGCTGCGAAACGTCATCAAGAAGCTCAGCAGCGAAGCCGCTTACACCAAGCTCAGAACGGTGTTAGGTGCGGAAAAGTCGAAGGTTATCATTGATCAGATCGAGGATGGTATTGCCGCCATGCGGCTGCGCGCTGCCGTTGCGATGAACTCCAAAACCGCGCCACGCCAGGCTGTCATCGGCGAGGTTGAAAACATCATCAGCGGCGGGATATTGCAGTCGCTTAAAAGAGTCGAGCCGGGGCAGACCTCAAAACTGGTTCTGCGGGCAATCACGGGCGCCACCGAAGAGGCCGAAGCCGTGCGCCGCTCGGGGATTTTTGAAGAAATGACGCAGGTGCTCACGCAGATCCGCGGGCAAAATGCGCGGGACGCTCTGACGCTTATCAGGCGCGCAATGGAAGGCCAGCCATTGAAGGACAGCCAAGCTCGCCTTATCGCCAACGTGATTACGATGCCTTCGGCTGCGGCGCTTTACACCGCCGGACGGCCCGAACAGGAGACCGAATAAATGCCCGCACTTCTAGTCGAATCGCCCTACCCGCTCTTCACCGACGACGACGGCGTGGCGCTCGAGGATGGTTATATCTACATCGGCACCGCCAACCTCGACCCGGTGGCGAACCCGATCAACGTGTACTTCAACCAGTCGCTGACGCTGCTTGCATCGCAGCCGATCCGCACGTCGGGCGGGTATCCGGTGTACGAAGGCTCGCCCGCGCGGCTCTTCGCCAACAGCGACTATTCGATCCGCGTCCTCGACAAGACGGGCTCGCTCGTGTTCTCGGCGGCAACGGCGGCGAGCGGTTCGGGCGACGTGGTGACGACAACCGCGACGCAGACGCTCAGCAACAAAACGCTGACGGCGGTTGTGCTCGGCACGCCAGCGTCGGGGACGCTCACCAACTGCACGGGCCTTCCCGTATCAACGGGCATCAGCGGCACCGGCGCAGGCGTGACGGCTTTTCTCGCAACGCCCTCGAGCGCCAACCTGCGCACGGCGTTGACGGATGAGACGGGCACCGGCTCTGCCGTGTTCGCGACGAATCCGACCATCGTCGGCACGACCATCACGGGCAATGCGCAGACGACGCCGGTGGCGGTGACGTTCAGCGCGACGGCGATGGCGCTCGACTGCGCTCTCTCGAACGTTTTCACCGTCACGATGTCGGGCAACGTCACGACCGCGCCGACGTTCTCGAACTTGAAGGACGGGCAGACCCTCAACTGGTTCATCACGCAGGACGCGACCGGGACCAGGACGATGACGTGGCCGGCGACGTTCAAGTGGCCAGGCGCGAGCGCTGGCGTACTCTCGACCGGCGCTAACGATGTCGACCTGTTGGTGGCGACGTATATGGCGGCAACCGGCTTCTGGTACGCCACGCTCCTGAAGGACTTCTCGTGAGCTTTGCCGCGCGAATGGTGGGCGCCACCATTGGCGGTGGCGGTGGCGGTACGGGCGTTTTCCTCAACCGCTTCACCTCGACTAACGAGCGCCTGGCGGCGTCTGGCTCCTCGACCGTGACTATGACGGCGAACACGGACGGCACGCTCACCGTGATCGGCAACGGCAATACCATCGATGGCGACATTACGCCGAACCCGGGCTACTACTCACCGACAACGGCGCTGATCGGCGCGAACTACCAGATGCGCATCACGCCGACCGCGGGCTCGTTCTCGACAGGCGTGGTCAATACGTGGGTTTTGATGAGCCCAGCGTTGCCGACGCAGGCGTGGACGGTTGTGGCTAACAGCTCGACGCCAGCCAAGGCTGTCACGTTTACGATTGAGGTGCGCGACATCTTCACCGCCACCGTGCTCGCGACGACCACGGGCAACATCATCGACTGCGAGTACGTGCAGACTTGATGCGCTACCAGCTTGGCCAACGCTCGCGTGAGCGCCTGCAAGGCGTGCATCACGACCTTGTGCGCGTCGTCGAGCGGGCTATCGAGCTGACGTCGGTGGACTTCACGGTTCTGGAAGGACTGCGCACGACCGACCGGCAGAAAACGCTGGTGGCGGCGGGCGCGTCCAAGACGATGAACAGCCGGCACATCACCGGGCACGCCGTGGATCTCGGCGCTTACGTTGACGGGCAGGTGGACTGGTCGTGGCCGCTCTACGAGCGCATTGCGGCGACGATGAAGCTGGCGGCGAAGGAGCTGAATGTCATGATCGTCTGGGGCGGCGACTGGCGCACGCTCAAGGACGGCCCGCACTTCGAGCTCGACCGCAAGGCGTATCCTCCCGTATGATCGGGTCAGCCGGCCCTGCGCTTGGTTTCCTCCCCTGGCCGTTATGGGCGCAGGTGTCCGGCCCTACGAGGTGCAGATGAACCCTCTCCTTCTCGCTCCCGTCCTCGAAGTCGGCAAAAGCATCATCGAGCGGCTGTTCCCGGACAAGACCGCAGCCGCCCAGGCGGAGGCGGAGTTCTTGCGCCTGGCGATGGACGGCGAACTGAAGCAGGTGATCGCCCAGCTCGAGATCAACGCCCGCGAGGCGCAGCATCCGAGCATCTGGGTCGCAGGCTGGCGCCCGTTCTTCGGCTGGGTGGGCGGCACGGCGTTTGCCTACGTCGGCGTCGCGAAGCCGCTTCTGACGTGGGTGGCGCTGATTAACGGCTGGCCCGCGCTGCCCGACATCGACATGGAGTTTCTCTGGGTCGTCGTGTCGGGGTTGCTAGGTATCGGCGGGCTCAGGACTTACGAGAAGAAGGCGGGCGTTACTCGATAGTCGTCTCCATCTTCTGAATAAACGCCCGCATCTCCCGCGCCTGCTCAACCAACTGGTCCAGCGACATCTCGATCCTGCGCAGGGCGACACGCGCTCCACGCTGACCGGTGCCTGTCGAGAGGTCGTACTTCGACAGGCTGTTCATCTCCGAAAAGGCGTCGAACATCGCGTGCTTCATGGTTGGGCGGGGGTCGGTCATCGTTCGATCTCCCTCTGGCTCCAGTACACCAAGACAAACGCACCACACTCTGGGCACGACAAACTCGTCACGATGTCGTGATCGCCGTCATCTTCTGCATCGTCATCGCCGCCCCAGATCAAATCAGTCAGACAGATATAGCACTTCATTCCACATGCCTCCACGTCTGCCGCGTCACTATGGACTCGATGGCGCGTTTGCTTACGTCGAACTTCCGCGCCAGCACGCGATAGCTCAGATCCGGGTGAAGCTGGCGGATCAGGCGCACGTCGTCGGCGCTCAGTTTGGTGAAGTAGTTTCGGCGTTCCATTCCAGATATGCCCTCACGAAGGTTTCCGCGACTTGCGGGACGATGGCATTGCCGTAGGCGCGCAGGCGTCCCACGCCTTCGGCAAGCCCATCAGCCAGCAACTGAACTCCGGGTGGCAGTACACGCCGGGTATGGTCGGCGCCTTCCACTGCGACCGCGGCAGCCCATGCAGCGCCACCGCGTCGGTCAGCGTCGTGCCGGCGTGGTGCTTTGATCCTTCTTGGCGCGAGCTGGTTTTGTTCCTTGAGCCGTTCGAATCCTGCACGGTCGGCGTGGGCCACCCAATACAGGCGCTGTCGGATATGCGGAGCACCGACGCCCGCAGCGCAGATATCGGCTGCTTCGCTGGTGTAATCCGATTCTTCCAAGTCAGCTTGTACAGCGTCGAGCCAAGCGAGCCCGTCCTTGCTTGCAACCTGCTCGCCAAAAACGACCGGAGGTCGCTGCGCGGCAATGAGGCGGTAGAAATCGGGCCAGAGGTGGCGCTTATCATCGAACCCTCCGCGCTTTCCTGCGGCGCTGAAGGGCTGGCAGGGGCAGGAGCCTGTCCAAACAGGTCGATCGTCTGGCCATCCTGCAAGCCGCAGGGCGTAAGACCAGACGCCGATGCCTGCGAAGAAATGGCACTGCGTGAATCCAGCAAGGTCGTCGGGTCTGACATCAACAATGCTCCGCTCGTCAACGACACCAGGCGCGATATGCCCGGCAGCGATCAGGTTGCGCAGCCATTGGGCTGCATACGGGTCGAATTCGTTATAGTACGCAGTCAAAGGGGCGACTCCATCTCCATCCGTTGATGCCTTCCGCGTCGCTCATGCGCTTTCTCGCATAAATCGCCGCGATGCCGCCTTCGATCTTGCCGACGTGCTCGGCCTCCGCAATGCGCCGCCGCTCAGCGCGCAGCTCGCGCTCCATCTCGCGCACGTACCTAATTCGCAGGGCCTTGTGCTGCAAGTCGTGACGGCGAACCCAGTTCGTCACCGTATGGCGCGTAACCTTCAGCTCCCGCGCGATGTCGTCGCTGTTCATGGTCTCGAGCATCGCAATGAGGCGGTCGAGGCCTGGAAACTTGCGGTTATGAATGCGGCGCGTCTTTGCCCTGGCGGCCGCCATCGACGTTTCCCAGAAAATCATCTCTTTCATCGGAAGAATCCCCTAATCATCTCGGCGCCTGCGGCGGCGAATACCATCAACGCAAACCCAACCCACAGAATCACGACGTAAGCCGCCATGCGCTCACGCGATATCTGCTTGCGTTCCCACCATTCCTTATATTCAACCGCCGCGTCGTAGCTGTCGAACGGACCCCGCACGGGGTCGGCTGAACGCAGCGGATGGTTGGTGATCTTGTAGCCGTCGTCGGTTAGAACAATCCACCAGCGGTCGTCTTTCATCGCTGCGCCTCCTGCGCCCAGCGCTGATTCTGCGCGTCTTGCAGGTCGAGCTGGCGGTGCAGACCCTCCCAGAACATCGCGCCAAACGCACAACCAATCGCGCCCAATACGATGAACTCGAACGCCAGGCGCTTAACGGCGCGCAGGCGCTGACGGTTAATCCGCTGCTTTATCGTCATCTTTCATTCCCCGAATTATGTAGTGCAGGATCTGTCCCGCAACCGTCCGCGTCTGCTCCTCAGCGCGGCGCTTGAGTTCTGCTTCAACGCTCGCAGGTATGCGAACGCTAAGGTATCTGTCCTTTTTCAATGAATTTCATCACTTTTTCGCGTGCGTCACTGCACCCTGCACACACTATTGCACAATGTCCGATAATGTTTAAATAGTCGATCCATGATTTTTGTTCACGCGAAACGCGCCCTCCTTGAGAGCGCTTCATCTCGATCCAGAGTAACCATTCGGGGATGAAGAGGTCGGGGACGCCGGCGCTCACGCCTTCAACTTTCAGGCGCGAGGCGGCGGAGATGGAGCGGGACTCGCCGTTGGGGATGGCGAAGATCCGCACTTCGGGGAAGGTCTTGCGGAACCAGGAGACGAACTCGGCTTGCTCGAGGTGCTCTGACTTGACCTTCAGAACGGGATCTGCTGGCACCACGCGGGACACGCGTCCACCGTCGCTGCGAAATCCTCTGGCGGTCTTGAATCGAACTCGGCGCATGAGCCATCCTCGAGATAATGCTCGCAAGTATGGCAGCAACGGGGCGGTTTTGGGCGGTCACGGTATCGCACGACGAACTCGGGCTCCTTATGGCGCATCTTTGACGAACACTCCGTCAGGTCGAAGGTGGCCCGTACGATCCTTGATTTCGTCGTAGGCATTGCCAAGACACTCCAGCAAATCGAATCCCGCGCACGTCGAGCCAATGATAAGCGTGACGAGGATGTCGCCATAAGCGTCCGACATCTCGGCGCGGCTCTGGCGATTAATCGCCGATACCAGCTCGGCGACCTCCTCGATCGTCTTGCTCGCCTGCGCCAACGGCGTCGAGTTCGGAATGATGCGGCGTTGGGCCGCCCAGTCAACAACTAGGTCGTGGAGTACGTCAAACTTCACCATTCTCTCCGGTGGACTCGATCAAACTTACCGTTGCGCTTGTAGAACAGGCGCCGCGGCGGTCGCGCATCATTCAGCGCGCGGCTGATAACGTCAAGGTCTAACGAGTTATCACGAATCCATTCTCCGGCTGAATACCATAGAATATGCGCCAGCTCTCCCCGCGCCTTACGCCCGGCATATCCGTCGTGCATGACGGGGTAATACTCCGTCAACGGCTCGTCAGATATCGCGCGCGCATAGTACGTCACGCGCAGCATCGCGGCACCCGACGCCCTTGAGACGTGCCGGCGCCAGATCCAGCGCGCAACGTCCATACGCCGCTCGGACGTGCCGAGGATGTCGTCCGCGTGCAGCTTGAGCCAGCGCGTGCGATCGCGCTGTGGGAACTCGTAGCCGCACTCGGGGCAAACGGTGTAAGACAGATGGATCAGCTCTGCGCATTCGGGGCACGCCTTCACCGGCGCCTCACCCGTCGGCTTGCCGGGCTGCGGCATCTGCACGTCTGTCAGCGGGCCGTGCGTGGCAACGACGCCCGCGAAGTCGAGAATGAGGCAATCGGTTTTGCCTGGCGCGATGCGCAAGCCGCGACCCGCCATCTGAACGTAGAGCCCAGGGGAGGCGGTCGGGCGCAGCATGGCAACAAGATCAATGCCGGGCACGTCAACGCCGGTCGTGAGACAGTTCGCGTTGGTGAGCGCTCGCAGGCGTCCCGCCTTGAACTCCTCGAGCATCCGCTCGCGGTCTGCTTTCGATGTCTCGCCGGTGACTGTATCGCAATTGATACCGCACGCCCGTATCTGTTCGGATACAGCGTAAGCGTGATCGACGCCCGCGCAGAAGATGAGCCAGGTTTTACGCTCACGCCCGCGCTGGATGATCTCCTCGACGACACTGACGTTCTGCGCCGTCGTATTCACGCGCTCCGACAGCTCCGACTCGATGAAGTCGCCGCCGCGTTTGTGGATGCCGTCGGTGTCATACGTCAGCTCGGTGTGCTTCGACTTCAGCGGCGCGAGATAGCCCGCCTTTATCAGCTCGCGAACGTCCGTCGGCTCGATGAGGTCGTCGAAGAGGGCGGGCGCGTCTGTAATCAGGCCATGCCCGAGGCGGTACGGCGTGGCGGTGAGGCCGATCACGCGCAGGGCGGGGTTGATGGCTAACAGGTCATCGAGAAGGCGGCGGTAGCTGCCGACGTTGGCGTGCGAAACGAGATGGCACTCGTCAATTATTGCGAGGTCGACGTGTCCGATATCCTTCGCCCGGCTGCGCACCGACTGAATGCCCGCGAAGGTAATCTGGTCGAGCTGCCGCCTCCCGATGCTGGCGCTGTAGATGCCAAGCGGGGCATCCGGCCAGAGCGCGCGCAGTTTCTCCGCGTTCTGCTCGATCAGCTCCTTCTGATGCGTCAGCATCAAAACGCGCGTCTCGGGCCATTTCTGGAGCGCATCGCGGCAAAGCTCGGCAATGACGATGCTTTTGCCCGACCCGGTTGGCATTACGACGCAGGGGTTGCCCGATGCGTTGCGTTCGAACCAGGCGTAGAGCATCTCGATGGCGGCGCGTTGGTAAGGTCTGAGATTCACCCCGCAACCTCCCCGCTGAATTCCTGGCGCACGCGCTCAACAAACGGATCATTCATCGAGCAGAGCAGCGGATTCGCGATGATCTCGGCGCTGCTGTAGCCGGTCTCGCCGTTGCGCACTTCGGTGCCGTCGATCAGATAGATCACCTCCCATTCGCTGTCCGCCTCCTTCATCTTCCACGGCACCAGGTCGGGATGAAGGACGTGCGAGCGGCAGCCGCTGCGCTGCGCCTCGACGGGGATGGCGTCATCCCAGCGGGCGCAATGCCAATCGCTCTCCCGCGGCGTGGCGTGGGCGCAGGTGCGGCAGTTCGTCTGCTTCGTGAGCTGGTAGTCATGGCAGAACTCGTACGCCGGGCAGAACTTGCACTGGAACCAGCTCGGGTCGGTACTGATCGGCGGCGGCATCCGCTCCGTCTGGGCGATGCGGATCATGCGATCGCGGTACTTCTCCGCCACCGTCGCATCAAAGCGCACGCGCTCGCTGTAGAGACTGTCGTCGTCCTTATTCACGACCACGTACAACGCGCGGTCGATGCCCGTTGCGAGCATATAAAGCTGCATCTGCACGTAGTGGGTCGGCTGCGCCTTCTCGACGCCCTCTTTCGAGAGCTTGGCGAAGTTCTTCGCGTTCATCGTCTTGAACTCGGCGATATGCCGCTTGCGCTCTGCGCCTGGCACGCCGCCTTCGATGATCCCGTCGATGCTCCCGCCGGTATGCCAGCCGAAGCTGATGCGGCGCTGGCGGATGCCCGTCTCCTGAATATCAACGCCGATCATGCGCAGGTCGCGCACGAACGTCGCCTCCTCGTCTTGCCCGCGGCGGAAGATGCGCAGGGTCCGACCGGGGATCTTCTGCCGCACCGCCCAGCGGAAGGACAGCCACAACCATCTGTCGCAGGGATGGCCCGCTGTCGAGCAGCCGAGGTGCTCGCGGGGCTCGTCGTTATCCTCGCGGATCTTCTCGTGCGCGGCATCAATCAGCGCGGCGATCGTGTTCTGAGGCGGTGGGATCTTGGCCATTGTTCTCTCCAGTGGAGAGCCCACGCGCACGGCGCGGGCTGTCGTTTACTTCTTCGCCCAGGGCGGAGCGGCCTTGGCTGAGGACGCCGCAGGAGCCGCCTTGGCAGGCGCCGCACCCTCGGGCGCACGGAACCCGCGGACCTCGTTCTGCGCGGCGTAACCGTTCTCCGCGGGGCGGATGGACAGCTTGATCTGGAGCGGGCAGCCGATGAGCTGGTCCGTGTCCTCGATGCGTCCGATCCCAATGGATCGCATCAGCTCGCCGAGCTGCTGGCGGCCGATCTCCTCCGCCTTCTGCGACTTGTTCATGATGTTGAGGTTGCCGAACACGACACGCCCGGCCTTCGTCGGTCCCGTGATGTTGTATCGGCAGCGGATGTACTGGCCGGTGCCGTCCTTCGTGACGCGGATCTCAGCGTCGCCGATCTCGGCCGAATACCAACCCTCGGGCAGCGGCTCATAATCACCACGGCTTTCCGGAAGCTCGTCTGCGGTAAATCCGATGTCTAGTCTTGCCATTTTCACTTCTCCTCAATGCTGAAGCTCGGGCGTCCCGGCTTCGCGGTAATTGCGCGTGCGAGCGCGTTGGTCACGTTCTCCGGTGCTGCGCTCCAGGCGCGCAGGATGATCTCGGGTTTCCAGCGGAACAGGGTTGAGAGGTACTCCCCGATCCCGTGCTCCGCCGCCAGCTCCTGCGCCATCTCGGCGTCGACCTTGCGGTCGATGCGTCCGACGATCTTCAGGGCGTGGCGATCCAGTTCACGACGCTCGGTGCCGTCGAGGTCCGATGCGATCTCAAGGCGGCGGATCAGCTCGTCCTCGATGTCGCGCCGATGCTCCACCGCCGCGCGCTCCGTCTGCTTCGCCTCGAGCCAGTCGGCGGCGAGGTCGTCGACGCTGTAGTTATCGAATAGGGCCATTACGCGCCTCCCATGATCTTCTTGATGATTTCGGAAAAGTCAGGCGCTTCCCATTGGTCGAGTTTTCCAGAGCGGTCCTTCGCCAGCCACGACCCGTCGCCGTCGCAGAGCAAAGCGCGGTAGGCGTTGCCATCCGCATCACGCTCGACGCGAAGGGCCAAGACCTCATCGAAGAAGTACGGGAGCTGCTGGCCCGTCTTGTTGCCCGGCATCGACGGGGCGTAGAGCATCTTTCCCATCTCATCCTGCGACTTGTCGAGCTTGGCACTCATGTAGACGTGCCGCCCAGGCAGGTCGCGGAAGGCGCGAATGAGATCCGCCATCTGCTCCTGCATGGCGCCGTATGCCTGACGCGGGTCTTTCGTTGCTTTCTTCTCGGCGTTCAAGACGACCTCGGCGATTTCGCTGATGCTGTCGAGCGCCACCGATTCAAACTCCATCGCCTCGGCAGAGCCGACGAGCCAGTCGTAGGCTTCGTGCAGGTCGGCGATCGTCTTGATCTCAATGAACGGTACGTCCGCGTCAGCGATCGAGAGCAGGCCGCCTTCGGCGCTGAGCACGATCGGTTTCGGCAGCGTCGGGATGAGCGACGTTTTGCCTGCGCCCGCAGCGCCATAGACCAGAAGTTTGACTCCGGAGCGCCCGATGGCGGAGGAGCGTTTAAGTTGAATAGCCATGTTTGCCTCCTCAGCGCCATCCGGCGCGACGCTCGATGGAGCGATAGTTATTGCCAACTTCAAGGGCGCCGACCTTCGCGTCATCGTATGACGGGTACACGATTTCGCCTTCTAGGCCCGTTACTTCGTTGATGACACGCCAGCACGACCCATGGCCGACAACGGACGAAAAACGCGTCACTCGATATTCACGTTCGACAATCATTTCGATCTCCTTCTGCGCCTTCGGTGAATCCGTTCGCGCATGGTTGAAATACTAGAGGCTCTCGCTTATGGTGTCAACACCTAAATGCTTCAACAAAAGGTAAATCAGGGATGACAACAGACGAGGCAATCAAGTTCTACGGAACCAAGAAGGCGCTTGCCCAGGCGCTCGACATCTGGCCGCACGTCATCAGTCGATGGGGCAAATACCCGCCAATGGCGCGGCAGTATGAGCTGGAGGTGAAAACACGAAGAGAGCTGCGGGCAGAGACGAATGACAACGAAGGCTGATGCCGCGCTCGCATACGCCTCGTGGGGCTGGCATGTTCTGCCCGTGCTTCCCAACGCCAAGACGCCGGCAACCCGGCATGGCGTCAACGATGCGACAACCGACCCCGAGCAGATCAAACGCTGGTGGCAGGAAAACCCCGACTACAACGTCGGCATCGCAGCGGGCGCCGTCTCCGGTCTCATCGTCTGCGATATCGACCCTCGCAACGGCGGCAATGACGGCTGGCGGGACTGGCTAGACGCCAACGGAGACCATGACGACGACGGGCCGTGCCAGCTCACCGCGGGCGGTGGACAGCACTGGCTTTTCGCCTACGTCGACGGCGTTCGATCCTGCAAGCTCGAGCAGGGCGTCGATCTTCTGAGCGACGGGCGCTATTTCCTAGCCTTCCCGTCTGAGATCAACGGCAACACCTACGAATGGGAAGCGTCGTCCGACCCGTTCGACGGCGTTGCGCCTGCGACGCTCAAGACCCGATGGCTCAATGCCATGCAGGCGCAGCGCAAGAGCGTCGTGCCTGCGGCTAACGGCAATCTCA
>Ga0315903_10004860_pt1 | contig 17745 bp, 32 predicted proteins | sample LakEriMetagenome_7_FD_203524 | JGI IMG/M metagenome (GOLD analysis project Ga0315903, IMG submission 203524) | Freshwater fungal communities from buoy surface, Lake Erie, Ohio, United States - Buoy 2 MA119 | ecosystem: Environmental > Aquatic > Freshwater > Lake | place: USA: Lake Erie, Ohio...
AAGAACACTTATTACTTTACGGACATGGAATGAATACTTCTGCACTTCATATATAGGTATATCAATACGTATTTAATAAGTGCTCTTCTCCACGTCTAGGTCTTGTTTTTCTAACATAATTTTGAGGATAAATGTATCCTTTGTCTTCACCTTTGTAAATATGATTTGTCTCAAACATATAAACTGGGCCATTGTATGTTTTATGGTTTGGTGAACCGTCATCATTCCATCCACATATTCTTCTAGGACCATTGTAACTTCTAAAGCGATTACAAGTCACCCTAAACCAACTCCCATCTTCTAACTGTATTTCAGTTGCTTTTTGAGTTGGAAAATCATAAATTAATTTTACTGTGAAACCTTTTTTCTCACCCATATTATTTCCAAAATAATTGAATCATTAATATCATAAAACTTAAAACTAAACAAATGGCTGTTTTAGCTGTTATTGGTTCATTAAACCAAAGTATTGACATAAATGTATAAATAGCTGTCCCAATAGCAAAACCTATTAATCGAGAAGGCCACAATTGTCCATCAAAATGTTGAACCATAAAATGTACTGATGACATAAACAAGTATGAGATAGGTATTCCTAATAATACAGCAAACCATTGATGTTGAGCCAACCACTCATATTTAAATCTACCCTGCAGTTGATAAAAAGCAACTACTTGAGCTACAACCCCTATAAGAATACCATATAGTAAATTCATAAATACATTTTTTCTAGTTTATGGTAAGTATACATCTTTAATGTACTAACTTGCCTATCATTATAAAGTGGTTTAGCTAAATCTAAATCATCAGAAAATACTACTCCACCAGGTTTAAACCCTACAAACACCTGACATAATTCATTCAACACAATGAACTCAGGCTCTTGTTCAATTTTAAATTTAGATTTCCTGCCTTTCATAAGCATTATCATATTCAGGTAACCCTACTAAATCTTCAATCTTAACCCACACTCTCATTTTCCATAAATCAACTCTTAGATTATCAATTATTGTTTCCCCAGCTTCAGTAGCTTGAGCTAGAATTAATAAACAAGTATCTAATTGTTCAACTGCGTTTTCAGTGTCTTTAGCTTTGATAAATTGAAGTGCTTTCTTCCATGTGTTGGTAATCTTTCCTACTTTCTTCATAACTTATTTTATTAGATATATAATTAAATTAAATATTGCTGATATAGCATACATTGATATCACTGCTACTCCTATTGTAGCTGCTAAGACAAAGAACACTTCATCTGGTTTTATATCTCTTTTCATAACCTTTATTTTAATTGTTTTATATGTTTACAAACTCTATCTTTTGATCTAAAATAACCAGGACAGCTACATTTGTATTTATTACCTATCTTTTGAATAAAATAAGTACTGCCTGATGAACCTTCAACTTTTATTATACTTGGATTAGATTTTGGTTGGATCTCATTCTCCCAAACAATCTGATCTAATGTAGTACCTTTAGGTACTTCAACCCAAGCTGGGACTACAAATGTGCCTTTAGGTAAATCAACTATAGCTGGTCTTAATGATGATTGAACATGATATGTTTGTTTTTCCATAACCTTAATTGTGATCTAAATATAATAAAGAATGGCCCGAAGGCCAAACTTTTAATTAGGAAGGTTATAGGGGAGTGCGTCCTGTTCATTTAACTTTAAATCTAAAGTCAATAACATACAGAAGTTTTCTAAACTCTCCCAGTCATGTTCCGCTAACATAACCAAATCCTCGTCGGGGATGACATTAAAATAATTTTCAATACTCACGTTTATAAGCGTTTTTAGTTGTATATGTTTTCTCGTTTCTTAATTTGGTAACTTCTTTTTTCTTACGTTTACCTTCTAAAACTTGAATATACGACTTTAAACATTCATAACGTTGTAGACTAGTGTTTTTACTCATAACTTTTTAATTTAATTTATTTACCTTGCCCACGATAGGCTTTTTTATAATTTTTACTTCTTTTTGATTTTGATGTTTTTTTCTTACTATGTACTCCTGGTCTTTTTCTTCTTGGTTTAGGTGAGTACATCTTTGTTGCTGATGTCTGTTTTGTTTTTGCCATTTTTCTTAGGTGTGTTTTGTTTTTCTTTTAGATGATTAATTGCCTCTACTATTTTAGTACAATCTTCATACTTTTCATTCTCAACATAGTATTTAAGATTTTCTTGTAATGTATCAGCGAAATGTTTTCTTTCTAATGTTATGTCATAAGCTTCACCCTCCTCTAAACAGTTCACTGTTAATACATGAACATGTTGTTTACGGGTGTTTAGATTAGCTAATATAGTTTCTACAACTGCTTGCGCTATTGAAAAATCCCTCCTATCAACCATTGCTTGAAACTCGTCACTGTTATTTAGTGTAAATTCAATAGCCATAATCAAAATAAATTTAAAAAATCAGGATTAATATTCTTTCCTTTGAGTTGATTCATCTTCTCATCATTCTTAAGAATCTGATCTGCTAACTTCTCAAGGTGTTTAGACTTGATAATGTCGTAATCAGTTTCAATTTCTTTATGTTTCTTTCTCTTCATACTCACTGATAAATATCAATTAAAGCCTACTAATAAACTCTGAACCATCATCTTTAGGTTCTGGTTTATCTAACCCTAATTCTAATAATCTTTGTTTTGTATAATCATCTAACTCCCAATCAACTTGACTATTGTAAGTTGGTTTATGGTCTTCTAAACCTTCAATTTGTTTATTATCAAATACATCACCTACCATTAAATAATAACAATTATAACACAACATCTCAACATTGTTAAGTCCATAATGTTGTTTGTTACCATCCTTGAAGTTCATTATAAGTGGGATTTTATAATCAGAAACTCTTCGTTCATGGAATCCACAATTAGCACATTCTTCTTTTAAGTAACCCTCTGTTATCATCCTATACTTCAACTTCTGTGGATTGAAATGAGATGCATCTACTCTACCTTCAATCACATCAAGTATAGCTGGTTCTTTTTTATTATGATGAGATACAGATAAGAATTTAGGAATACCTTTACCTGACTGGTTTTTATGTATTTCAAATAAAGATACTCCATTCTCATCCTTATACATCTTCATATACATTTTTAGATGCACATAAGAACAATTTAAGTAACGAGCCGCAGCGCGAACAGACTTTGTTTTGTCCATTGCGCTTAGGATCATTTCTTTTGTTAATGGTTTCGGTTTGGCCATTATTCTTCCTCTTCTTCTTCTAAATCAACATCAAAATCATCTATTGTAGGAATGATATCATCCTCATCAGTTGATCTCATAGATGGTTTATCTTTTGGGTCTACTTGTTTCTTGTAATTTTTCTCTAGCTCCATCATTTTATCATAATCCTCTCTTTCAACAGCATATGTTTCAATCCAGGTATGATCACCTTCACCCATTTGAACAGTCACAGCTACTTTCTTTTCAGCTGTTGAATGTTGAGTGCAAGTTTGAGTTTGAGGTAAGATTTTAATACGTCTAGGATCAATTTCAATACCACATGTAATACATTTTCTACTCATCTTTTTTTCCTTTATTTTCTATTTTATCTATTTTCTCTAACAATTTCCAAAGTTCTTCTGGGGTCTTAAGTTTATACTTTTTAGGTGGTTTTTCACCTTCAGTAATTTCAAGAGCTAAAATATTACCTTCAGCATCTTTTCTATCATACACATACCAGAAAATAAGATCAGCTTTCCAACTTTCATATTGTGAGTAGATCAAATCTTCAATTATATGGTAGAAATGTTCTTCATAATTCCAGAAATCAACATTCAATTTAGTATGAAGAAAATTAGTTCTTACCCAACACGCCTCAAGTTGAGTAACAATAGATATGAAATTTAATTTAGCTTCATTCTCTTTACTTTTAGCTGTTTTAGATAATCTAAGTTTATTTCCAAAATTATTTACGTTCATCTTTTTCCTTTACTGAGTATATTTTTAAGAAATCACTTATTTCCATTCGTTTTGTTGAGGCGAAATGAATTGTAGCTATACCTATTGTTCCTGCTTCACATACACCTAATGGTTCACTATTTGGATCTATATGTGAGTAGAAACAATACTTTTTGTATTCATATTCCATAACCTTAATTTTGATTAAATATAATAAGAGAAAATAAAAATGCCAATTTATTTTTAAACAACCTCAAATTCAATTTCAACATCACCCAGTCCCCAATTGTTATTATTTCTAGTTTCTTGAAAAAACTCAACCCAATCTAGAGCATCATTATAACGAGGTGGTTTTTTATCAGCTGCCTCATGTAATTTAGTAGTGTGGGCTTGTGGTAATATGTTATCATGAGACATATGATACATTGGTATATCAAATACTGCTTGTAACTTACATCCACTTAGAGCAGCTTTCTTTTGGACATTTGTATCTACAAAACAATTATAAAACATATTTTCTTCAAATCCTCTAATTTTCCACCAAATTTCTCTAGGAGCTAATTGAAAATCACCACAACAATTAATTAAACTATAATTATCATTAGGTGTTACTTTAGCGTGAAAGAATCTAGGTTCAGTTGTTTGACTAAGAAATTTTCTGTATTCATCTAAATTATTAGAATTACGTAGTGTCTCATTATAATCTATTTCTCTTCTACTAATAGTATAAAATGTATTATTATCTCCACTATTAATTAAATTAAGTAACTCTTCTTTTGTTGGTGGAATATTATCAGTAGTTGTGGCTACAACCCAATCAGCATCAGTTCTTCTTAAAGCTAAATTAAAAGCTATAGGAACAAAACATTTTGGAAAATCAGGTATCTGTTCTGAATACATTTGATGTACTGATGGTGGGATGACAAAGTGTTTTAGTCTACCTGTTTTAGGGATTAAGTCCATTACCTCATATAGGAAACTATGAGTAGGTGAATTCCAATCAACATAGTTTACTTCATCAAATGTTTCTAATAATGTTTTTAAATGAATGGCAAATCTTTCTTTTTCTTTATATCCATCATTTCTACTAAATGTTATTACAGATGTTTTCATATCTAATATTATATTGTTACTACTCCTTGTTTTTGAACTACTACAGTAGCACATTCTTGAGCGAATTTTATAGCTAAATCAATTTCTCCAGTCCTAAGCCATTCTAAAACTAAACCTGAAATAAATGTGTCTCCAGCTCCTGACACATCTTTTATTTTTACTTTTTCTACAGGAAATATTTGGTCTTTATATCTACATCCTTTATCAGATAAAGTTATTATAAGTTTGTCTTTTAACTTTAAATCTTTTAAAGTATATTCTGTCCGTTCAAACTCAACATGATTAATTTTTAAAAATGATGCTTTTGTAGCCCATTTATCAATAATCTTTTTAGTATCAATAAACACATTTGAATTATAAGAACAAATCATTTCAATGTCATCTTCATTTAAGAATCCTTTATCATAATCGCTTATAATAATAGCATCTATATGGACATCATTATATGTATTATATCTAATTTTAAATACTTCATCTGTGTCTATATTTTTTACTTTATCATTCTTATCTATTCTTAAAAGTATTTGATTTGTTCTTTCATCTACTAATCTAGTTTTAGTTATTTGAGTTGAATTAGTAATATGAGTAACATTCGCTCCTAACGCTTTTAAATTAGCTACTACATTACCTGACATACCTGGGTTACTAGTTTTAGTAGTAGGATTAAATACTGGGACTGGTGCCTCAGGGCATAATCTAGTGATTGACCCATATTGGAATATGTCTTCTCCACTGTCACCTATTACTAGTATATTCATTGATTTAAATTCTTTTTTCTTAAAATCACTCATATATTTATAATATTTTCTAAAATTTGAGATATACTTGTTGTGTATGCATCATATGAATACTTTGTTATAAAATTTTCATATCCTTGGTTAGCTACATCTTCATAAAAACTCTTATCAGTTAATAATTTTTTTATATTAGATTTCATTTCACTAAAATTAGGATATGGGCTCACTAAAGAAGGAAAAACATCTTTAATTGTGTCTCCATTATCCCATCCAATACATGGTACTTTCATCATAGCACATTGTAGTGGGAATGAACCTCCAATTGGAAGAAATGGAGTATTAATACCTATTTTAAATTCACTTAATTTATTGTTAAATCCAATATAGTCTGGGTCATAAGGGAGTGATGTTAATAATGGTAAATTAATATCTGTCGGTCCAAATGTATATATAGGTAAATTAAATTCCTTAACTAATAAATAACTATCAAAAGCTCCTCCTTTATCTCTAAACATTTCTGAGGTCGAAAGAATGAAATTATTAGGTTTATTAAAGTCAGGCTGTTTATCATTATTAATAGGTAGTATTAATTGAGGATGAACAAAACTTGGTTTATTTAGCAGTGTTGAAAAATATTGACTGTCAATTTCATTATGAGTTAAAATAACATCACATTGAGAAAGAAATTCATAATAATTATTTAAAGTATGAATATCTTTTTTAAAAGTATGGCAATCATGAATAAAACTTCTATGATATGATTCTTGTTGAACTACTATTTTTTTACTAATAGGTTTAATCTTCTTTAATATTAAATCATTTAAATTAACACTATTTTGTAATAATGTACTATTTAATGAACCTACTATTGTTATATCAAATTTAGTGTTAACATCTAATTCATCTAACCTATAATAAGAGCAATGAGTAGCATCTAAAGCTGGGACCCAACTCATAAATGGTCTGTATCCAAATGAGAAGTCATTAGGAAATTTTCCTATATAGTTTACATCTGTTATATATAAAATGTTCATATGTTTTTAATAAAATTTAAAGCTGATTCAATTACTTGATGCATATCATAATATTTGTACTCTGCTAATCTTCCTCCAAATATAACATTTGATTCTTGATCCGCCAAGGTTTTATACTGAAGGTATTTTTTATTATTTACTTCATCATTAACAGGGTAGTAAGGCTCAGTTTGAGTAGCTTTATAATCAGTTGGGTACTCATATGTTATCCAAGTGTGGTTACTTTCTATAGGATCAAAATGTTTATGCTCAATAATACGTGTATATGGAATCTCAACATCTGTATAATTCATTACAGCTGTGCCTTGGTAGTTATCAATGTCTAATTTTTCATGTTTAAATTTAGTTGTTTTATACTCTAATTCTCCAAACTTATAATTATAATAAGCATCTATAGGTCCTGTGTATATTATCTTATTAGCTTGATTATCCCAGTAATCTTTATTCTCAAGATAATCTATATTTAATTTTACATCTACATTATTAAGTAGTTGTTCAAATATTTGAGTATACCCACCTATAGGAATACCTTGATACTTATCATTAAAATAATTATTATCATAAGTAAATCTAACAGGTAAACGTTTAATTATTTCCTTAGGTAATTCCTTAGGATCTTTTTTCCATTGTTTAGTAGTATAACCTTTAATTAATTTTTCATAAACATCTTTACCTACTAATTTGATAGCTTGTTCCTCTAAATTATTTGGTTCATTGATTTCACCGCTTTGCCCTTCAATAATTTTTTTAGCTTGAGATGGATGAGTCACACCCCAAAGCTTATTAAATGTCCACATATTAAAAGGTAAAGAATATATCTCACCTTTATAATTAGCTACTGGGCGTAATGTGAAATTATTAAATGATACAAATTGATTAATCCAATTCCAAATATTTTCATTTGATGTATGAAAAATATGAGGCCCATAAGTATGAATATGGATATTATCTTTATTCTCAGTATAACAATTTCCACCAATATGGTCTCGTTTTTCTAATACTAGACATTTATAACCTTTTTTAGTGAGTTCATAAGCACATATTGAACCAAATAGACCTGAGCCTATTATGATATAATCATATTTCATAACATTTTAGCATTTTTATCTCGTTCAGATAATATTGGGTTTTGAATTCCCCAATCTATTTTTAATTTAGGATCATTCCATCTTAAACTAAATTGATCTTGTACATCAGGATATTCCCCTTCATAAGCCCACTTATAATAAAATACAGCTTTATCTGATAATACAAGATGTCCATTTCCAAACCCGGGTGGAACTAAAACTGATAGTTTATTTTTATCTGTTAGTAAAATAGATGTATGATGTAATTTATTAGGTTCTACTACTACTAACCTTATTTCACCTGATAAGCATGTGATCAGTTTCCAGGATTTAGAATCACCATGTATTCCCCTTAACACATTCTTTTTTGACACAGCTATCTTATCATGATTGAATTTTAATTTTGGTTCAAATTCTTTTTCATTCCATACTGTCCAAAGTTCTCCTCTTTCATCTCTAAAAGCATCATTAGTAAATACTTTTACATCATCTATACTCATATGTTGTTAAGGGTATCAATTAATGTATCAATTTTTTCTCTTTCTAATGTTGGATAATTACCTACATACCAACTGAAGTGATGAACATGATCTATGTTTTTAAAATCATCATAATTAATATTATAATGTTTTTTAAAATAAGGTTGTCTTAATTGATTTCCACCTCCAGATAATCCTCTTCTAAATTCAATTCCTTTTTCCTTTAATGTTTTTTCTATAAGATCTCTTTTTTCAAATGATGAATCTTTTAATATTACTATAAAAGCATAATTACATTGTCCCTCAGTTTCAAGATCAGTAATATATTTATTTGAATCTAATTTAGAAATGAAATAATTAAAATTATCTTTTCTATTAAAATTATTATCATTCAATCTTTTAAGTTGAGATAAACCTATAACAGCATTTATTTCTGTACTTCTAAAATTATGAGCTGGGTGTAAGAATATAAAATCAGGATTTAGATCAGGATTGCTAGTGATAACTTTTTGTTTCATAGTTTCATTAGTCATCTCTCTGGTCATACCATGTGATCGTAATGCTCTACATATTTGATAAAACTCCTCATCATTAGTACAAATCATTCCACCCTCAATAGTAGACATATGGTGAGCGAAATAGAAACTAAAATTAGAAGCATATCCAATTGAACCTACTTTTTGTCCTTTAAATTCAGTACCATGTGATTCACAAACATCTTCAATTAATAAAATATTATTATCTTTACATAATTGAATAAGTTCATCTGTTAAACCATTGATTCCTAAAACATGAGTTAAAAATATAGCTCTGGTTTTAGGTGTGATAGTTTGTTTTAATTTTTCTATATCAAACGATAAATTCTTTAAATTTATATCGCAAAATACTGGTTTAAAACCACTAAATATAACAGATGATACGTCTGATATCCAAGTTAAAGGTGGTACTATAATTTCGCCTTCTCCATATATATAATTTAAAGCTAACATAGTTAATTCATTTGCTGATGCACCTGAGTTAACCATTAAATTATATTTTGTTCCTAACCACTCACCCCAAGCGTTTTCAAACTCAACTACTTTAGGTCCATTTGTTAGTTTAGGAATTGGATTGTGATTTAAAAATTCAATAACTGAGTCTACATCTTTTCTTTCAATGTTATCACTCATTAAAGGTAAATAAAAGTTATTCATATATTATTTTTCATTATAATAATCACCATACTCTACTAATATAGTTGAACGGTTATCAGTTCTATTATAAGCATATTGATATGCTTCAAAAATTTGACTTGGTTCTTCTAATTTAATTACATCAATTGTTTCACACATTGCTCTAAACCCAGCTGTAAAGTCAGCTATATGTTGATGTTGTGGATGAAGAGGACGTTGTGACCCTATACCTACTCTAATTATTACTTTAGGGGTATAACCTCCATCAGACATTATTTTAGCTTTATCCAAATGATTAACAATTTGATTAGCAGCTAATATTAAAAAATTCCATCTAGGGTAAATTGAAATTGGAACTGTCCCAGTTAAAGCCATCCCAATAGATATACCCATCTGCATGTCCTCATTAACAGGCATCTCTAATAATTTACTTCTATTCACATCTTTAAGAGTATTAGTCATACCTGTACCGGCATACTCAACCGCTTGACCTAAGAATAATGTGTTAGATTTTTCACCTAACCATTCCATTGATCGTTTTAATTCATCAAAATATTTCATAGTTTAAAATTGAATTCGTTTACCACCTCCAGCATGAGGGTATTTAGTTTGATATTGATAATAAATTATTTTTCTTGTTTCATTAGCAAAATATAAATTATTATTCCAAACTTGTTTAGTTTCAGTACAAACTGATTTGCCATTATCTTCAATTATGAATGTAATAGGTAAATCGTGATTAACAGCATATTTCCAGTTTTCAAAAAATGTTCCAGTTTCAGATGTCATATCCCCTACAAAACACCAAACATGATTTGTTCCACCTTTACGTTTAATATCTAATGCTACACCTGTAGCTATAGGAATATTACCAGTAACAATAGCTGAGGAATATATATTATATTCTGGGTAGCATAGAGTGATTGATTTACCTGCTAATATATCTTTTTTTACTTGTTCAGGTGAAACACCTTTAAGTAAGCATTGATAGTGAGATCTCCAAGTACAAAATATCCAATCATCTGTTTTTACATTCTTAAAAATATCAATCATTTGCTCTTCATTTCCATCATATAGATGAATTGGAGCTTTGATCATAGCATTATTGAAACATTCAGCTATATCTGTTTCAAAATCAATTAATTGTTCTTTAGTCATTTTATAGATTTGTAAAGTCTTTATTTTTGAATTTAGTTATTAATTGATATCCTTCAATTAACTCTTGAATTCCATCTTCAAGTGTAAATTTAGGTAACCATCCTTGAGATTCCAATTTATTATTAGAAACTAGATAATTTCTTTGGTCAAAATCTTTTTTAAACTCATTTTGTACAATCACTAACTCAGGTACATACTTTTGGATTGTTTGTGCTAATTCAAACTTAGTTAAATTTGCTGATGACAATCCGACATTAAATGCATTGTTATTACATTTTTCATAATTCTCAATCATAAATAAGAATGTGTTAGCTACATCTCTAATGTGGATATAATTGCGGATAAAGTGGCTTTCAAACAATACTAAATAACCATCATTTAATGCCTTATAAACAAAGTCTTGCACTAATAAGTCCATTCTCATTCTATAAGACATACCAAATACAGTTGCTAATCTTAACACAATTCCATTACCTGAGTCAAGTACTGCTTTCTCAGCATCACATTTTGTCTCAGCATATAGTGATAAAGGTTTAAATGGGCTGTCTTCAGTTATAACTTCAGATGATGAACCGTACTGGCTATTAGTATTTGGAATAATAAGTTTTTGTTCTTTAGTCATCCATTCAGTGATGTTTCTTACTTGCTCATAATTAACTTTCACTGTCATTTCAGGATTAGCTTTACAAGCTGGCATTCCAACTATAGCTGCTAAAGGAATAATAATGTCATGTGATTCAACTAATGGTTTTAAAGTTGATTCAATTGTTACATCACCTAAAACAAATTTAAAATTTTTATTATAGCTAAAAGGTGCTACTGATGTTTGTTTATAGATCAAATTATCTAAAACTGTTACTTGGTATCCTTTATTTAATAATACCTCTGTTAATACTGAGCCTAAGTAACCGGCTCCTCCTGTGATTAAAACTTTTTTCATATATTATTTAGTTCTACTATTTGTGTTAAAATTTTATCTAAAGTATAAGGAAAATATGATTCTTTTGCTAATTGATAATTAGTCTCAATATATGGTTTCATAGACTCATATACTTCTGGGGTGAGAGAATTAACTATGTCTACAAGTTCTTCTTTAGTATTAAATGTAATAATTCCTCTTTCATCAAAATGTTCCCCAATATTTGGACAACCCCAATATATAGGAACTGTTTTAGATGCTAATGCGTCTCCTATTTTTTCAGTATACCAATTATTATGTTTAGTATTTTCAACCGCTATATTAAACATTGAGTTATTATAGCAAATTCGTTTAGGAATATTATTAAAGGTAGCTGATGTTGGGCTAGTACTTCTACCTATTCCTCCTTTTTTATAATCATCCCAATTAAAATCTTCTAAAACATAAAACCATTTTTTAGGTATTACTATTTTATCTTCTAATTTATATATTTCTTGTCTAAATTTATGCCCTTCAGATATATTTTTAGCGCCAGATAAAAAACTTACTTCAAACTCTTTAGTGGTTATATCTTTAAATGTATCAACCCATTCATTATCCTCATTTCTAGCTCCATGGTCAAACCAAACAGCGTTAGAGCATTTTTCTAAAATATGTTCACTCCAAGTTAATATAGCGCTGAACATATCACTATGTTTAATAGCTAGATCATGAAAACCAAAAAATTCATTTGGTTCATGAATAATTAATATATTGTATGGGTTAATGTTTAGTTCTTTATAATTACGTGGAAAATAATCATTAAATATAGTGATAGGTTTATCCTTAAATTTATCATAAAGAAAATTAAAATCTTCTTTAGTTTTAAAGTCTGAGAATATTTTTAGCATTATATAGTAACTTTTTCAAATAACATATACCAATTCCAACTTTGAATTAATTCATCTGGGAGTAATGTTTCACTATCTAATTTAGAACTATATGGGCACATTAAATTAGATTTGTACTCTCCTAGAAATTTAAAATTATGATACTCCATAAATAGTCTCCAATTATCATAGTCAAATAATCCTCTGTAGATCCAGTTATGACCCATTCTCCAGTTAGGTACACTAACAAAAAATAACCCACCATCTGCTAAGAGTTTATGAGATTGTCTCATAATATGAGAAGGATTAAACACATGCTCTAAAAAGTCATTAGCCATCACCATATGGTATTCTTCATCTAATCCTTCAACATCTAATCCTTCAGACATATCTTTTACAAAGAATTTCCCTTTATATCCTTTTTCTTCAAATACTTGTTTAGCAACAGGTTTATCAACTAGATGATAATCTAATTCATGATTAACTTTTTTATAAATTTCTTGAGCTAAAACACCAGGTCCAGGTCCTAACTCTAATATCTTAGAAATACCAGTTTCATTAATAATAGAACTGACGATATTGGCTTCATGTTCGTATCTTGCTTTCCAAGCTTCTTCTTCTAATCGTTTTGAAGTATAATTATGTTTATTTTCCTCAGCCCACTCAGTCATATCTTTTGTGTCAGCATCATGAACTCGAGGAGTTGTTTCATTTTGATGTCTATATAATCCCATATTAATTACTTTTAATTACCAACTAATTTCCCAATCTTTAAAATCTGCCGCTAAGCAATCAATTTTATAATCTTTACGACCACCCATCACTTCTTGAATTTGATTCTTAGCTGTATTACGAATACCATTTAAACCATGAGTTAAAGCTAAAGCATTTGGTCCTGATTTTCCACTTCTAACATTTGACTCATTATGCCAAATATGTAAGTTCATTTGTGATAAAACTACAATAGCGCGAATTGTCTCCGCTGTAATTGGCTCTTTACATTCATTTAAATGTAACTGGATATCGTGTACTATATCAGCTATTTCAGCAGCATATTCAGCTTTATGATCTGTAATAAACACTTCTTTTAATTGTGTGATTGATAAACGATCAATCAATTCACTTAATGTTGGTAAATACTTTCTTTCACTCATAATTTACTATAATAATTGTTTTGTTTTTCTTGTCGTTCTATTGTTTTAAAATGATACAAAGCATACTCTTCCATTTCTGGTAGGTTAGAGTATGTTTTGTAACCATCTAATATTTCATGTACTTTATTTTTCCAAGTAATATTAGGGGTGTTCTTATAAATTCTCCATTGATAATCAGGCCATTGAATCCAACCTTTTTCATTTTGATTCCAACCCCACACATGAATGTGCTGTGGTGTAATTCCTTCAACTAAATTTACTCTAGGTGTTAGAATAACATCTACATTATTTTCTAATATTAAAGGTAAATTTTCAATTAATGATTCATTAGGAACCTCATCAGCATCAATTTGAAAAATATAATCACCAGAACACATTGCTGTTAGCTCATTTTTCCAATCAGCAAAATGTCCTTGGAATGTACTTTCTTTTAATATAATTATATTTTTAGATGACCAATAAAGTAATTGATTTAATAATTCCTGTGATGCTTTTGGTTTGTCTAATAAAACACAAATTTCATCTTCAGGACGTTTATGTTGATGAAGGAAATTAAGTAAACGACTTATTTCCTCCAATTCATTACAAACTGTGATTGCGTAACTAATTTTCATATAACCATTAATATAATATTACTTTGTCAATAAGCCAATGTAATCTAAGGCTTCTATAAAATCTCTTTCATCAAAATTTTGAAGAGTATTCATATCCATTCTCCATTCATAAAACTTACCTGGTTGTTTTGGGATTGGGTATTTATATTTTTCTTCTTCAGTTACAGGAACTGCTTTAACAGCTGCCCATTTCCAATTATCTACTCCATTACCATTAGCAAATACCATACCTTGTTTAGGTTCATTAATTGTTTGTGGTAACCAAATTAAACCTGTGTTTTCATCTTTCCAAGCTAATGCTTTATATAACTCAGGAAGTATCTCCATTTGTTCATTATAGAAATCACTTCCATCTGTCATTAAACTGTTAGTCCAAAATCCACAAGACAAAGACATCCAGTTAGTTATTTCAGGTGTGACCTGTGTTTCATAACACAAGTCACCTCCTGATTTAGGGCAATTTATAATTTTATCCATTTGATTCTACATTTTGTGGTTTAGAAAAACCAATTTTCTTTAATGTTGGTAACTTTAATTCTACTGGTTTTGGGAAGTCAGGAATATACTTAGTAAATAATTCATCTACTTTATCCTTCATCTTATCCCAACTGAATTCAGTTTTGCTTTTATGAGCTTGACGTTTAGCGCCATCAATATATTTTTTATAATCTTCAAATATATCTTTAATAGTAGTGGCGGCATGACCTAAATCTGCTGAGAACCATTGTGATTCTTTTAGTAACCATTGATTAGCAGCGCTTGGATGGACATTTGTTAATTGTCCTGGTAACATTGTTGTAAATTCAGGGTTTAAAAAATCTGTATGACCGCTCCAATTAGTTGTCACAATTGGTTTTTTAGTTAAACTAAATTCAAGTAATGGACGACCATATCCTTCTCCTTTAGTTAAATTAACCATTGCTTTAATTTTAGGATGATTGTATAACTCATTCATTTCAACATCTGTAAATTCACCATGTAATAGATAAACATTAGGTAAATCTTTACTATTAATAGATTTTTTAATCAAATTAATCTTTTTTAAGATATCATCTCTATCAATATACGAAGAGCCCATTTGAGATGTCTTTAAAACAAGTGCTGGTTTGTCTTTCTTGTTTTTAAATACTTCAAAAAACATTTTAATTAATAAACCAACATTTTTTCTATCTTCACCTAAATCACCATTAATCCAATGGCCTACAAATAAAAATGCGAATTTTTCTTTAATATTGTCTAATTCAGGAAATAAAGATACTTTATCAAGTGGTTTGTAAATCTCAATATCAGCACCTTCAAATAACACCTCAATTGGTTTTTTAACTTTAACTTCACCAACATTTTGATTAGTACGTTGATCTACTGCTTGTAACACTGTATTTAAAAATGTAGTTTTAGAATGTTCTGATGATGTTAGTACTAAATTCATTCTATTACATCCTTCAATCCAATCTCCAGGCGCTATAGTAGTCTCAATTCCAGCTGTTATTCCAATATTATACTTTCCAATTGGTTGAAATTCACTTGGGATAGTAATCTGTGCCCATATTTCAGGTTGTTTAGGTAATTGAGGTTGATTCCAAATGTGTTTATTTAAGAATTCCCACTCAGGATTATCATTAATGAATCCCCAAGGTGTGTTACCCCACATTTGAGGAATGATTTTAACATCATATTTGTCTAATTGGATAATTGCTCTAACTAAGTCTCGAGAGCGCGCTCCATAACCACTATATGTGTCAATAGGGCAGGAGATAAAAAATAACGGTTTACTCATAACTTTTTAATATACTAATTTGTGAGGTACTACTTTGTCTTTAATTTCATTTGTATTAACAAATTCATATTTTGTTCTTGGTTTCCAAGTTTTAAATAATTTATCTAAGGTTTTAATAACACGTTGGCCCATTTTTTCACCTGTAAAACCAGCTTCATCTGACAAAGCCCATTCGCGACCTTTTAATCCTCGTGCTTGTCTTTCTTCTTTAGATAAATTATAAATTGCTTTTATCTGTTCGGCCGCATCTTCAGCGTTACATCTATCATCCCAAATGTAAGGTGTTAATGGTGAACCTTGAATTGATCTGTTAGTTGGATATACTGGGAACGCCCACTCACCATGTTCTTTAATTGTGCCATTATGATTTGAAGGAAAATCAGCACTAAAATTAATCCACTTATCTTTTTTACTAAAACGCATTTGATCTTGCATTCCACCAGTTACATTAGCTATAATTGGATTACCTGCTAAAATTGCTTCAGTTAAACTTAATCCCCATCCTTCATTATTGGTTAATAAAATTTGAACATCAGTACTATTATAAAGCATATTCATTCCATTAGGATCTAATATTTGATTAGAAAATATAATGTTATATTTAGAATCACTTCCAAATAACATTTCTCTCACAGCTTCTAAATCAGTACCATTTTCGTCTACTACTTGAGTGTGTAATACAAAAGCGCATTTTCTTGCTTGCTCATCAGATAATGAGTCAATAAAGATTTTATAAGCAAATAATGTGTCAGGAATTTGTTTACGACGAATATTTCTTGAATTAAAGAACATAACAAAATCAAATTCTTTACCTCCAAATAATTTTTTCTTAAACTCAACTAATTCTTTATCATTTTTATCAAGTGGTCTAAATACATTCTCATTTAGTCCATGAGGAATATATTCAATAATTTTACCTTTTGCTTTATCACCTAATACTAACTCATTAATATTTTTAGTTTGTTTAGATATAGCTAATAAAGCATCACATGACTCATAATAAGGTCTATTATACATTGGTGCTGGGTAGTCGTCCCAAATGTTCAAGTATATAATAGGCATTTTCTTTCTAATCTCATTTTCAATTTGAAATAACCAAATAAAATATCTTGGATCTGTAACTAAGAAAATAGCATCTGGTTTTTCTAATTGGATTAAATGCCTAACTAAATTAGCGTCACCATACCCATTAGTTGGATACAATATAACTGAGCTATCAGTTAATCCGGTGTTGTTGTTAGTGTCAGCACTTAGATCTAAACGTTTACCTTGTTCTGGGTGGTTAATAGCTCCTCCAACATTAACCCAATTAAAATGCTGAGCTGTATTTAATACCATTTCTCGAGCAACTGTTGCTACACCTGAATGGACTCTAATGTCATCGCAGATTAGCAAGATTTTCTTCCTCTCATTTTGAGGAAGATAAGCAAAACTTGAATTCATAAAACTTATTTTCTTTCTAAATTATTGTGATTGTGAATTGACTTTCTAAACTCGTCATCTGTAAGATATAAATGGATTGTGCGATCTACAAGCTTTTGTAAAGAAAACTTATGTTTCACACAACTCATTTTAAAATCTTCAAATAACTCGCTTTGTACTTTAACACTTGTTAGTGTCATATCTTTTTTATTCATAGCTTTTATTTGTATATAAATATATATAAAAGTAAGAATAGTTACACTGAGCATAAATCCTTTCTATTATAGAATGGACAATACTGGCAGTTCTTATTTACT
>Ga0315903_10004862_pt1 | contig 17744 bp, 21 predicted proteins | sample LakEriMetagenome_7_FD_203524 | JGI IMG/M metagenome (GOLD analysis project Ga0315903, IMG submission 203524) | Freshwater fungal communities from buoy surface, Lake Erie, Ohio, United States - Buoy 2 MA119 | ecosystem: Environmental > Aquatic > Freshwater > Lake | place: USA: Lake Erie, Ohio...
GCACCAGTCTATTTTTATTAAAATCAAACGTTCCATTTGTACTTTTTAAATCGACAATGTGAATTTTTAAATTTCCTGATTTAATTGAAAGTTTAATATCGCAATGCTTAGTACTTAAAAAACGATCTTCTTTAAAATCGTTACGCCCAATTAAATTCGAACCTAAATTCAACCCTCGTTTAACAACTACACCCTTATTTTCAATATTCAACATTACTTTAACAAGAGGGCGTTTTGAGCTATCCTCTACTTTTTTACTTTCTGGTTTAGGGACAATCGGAGTTTTGTGTTCAAACCCCACGAGATTTTTAGCGTCACAATGATCACAAACAACAATAATTTTATTTCTTGCAATCGCCTGAAGATTCACATTAAATGGCGCTTTACATTTCCCACAGTTAAACACCTTGTAATTACCGGAATCAATCGTGTTGTTTTGTCCGTTATTTTCCTTTTTATCATCGGATTTAATGTCAGCCGAATCTATCTTTAATTCTGAGTCTAACAACTCCAACATTCCTTTATTATCAGAGCAAATTGGGCACCAAAAATCTTCAGTAGGAATTTCAAATAAGTGCTCGGGGTTAACTGTACATTTATATTTCATACTAGCTTATTATTTTAAGGCCTCTAATCGTGATAGAATTCCACTAAACTCAAAATTAATAGATTGTAAATTAGCGCACAATGACTTATTGAAATTTGTTTGCACCGATATATATTTCTGATAAAATTCATTTTTTCGACGGTCCTTCCAATTGGTTTCAATTGAATGAACTTCTTTTTCATATGTTCTAACAACACCTTCAAGCGTATTGATAGACTGTAATAATTTTTCCTTTGCCTTAATCATGTAATGTTATAATTCTTTGTAGGCTGAGTAATCATTAGGAGCGAGTTCTTGAATTGTAAATCCATTTTGTTCAAGCATGTTAAAATGAAGTTGTGAAACATTCGAAATTGAAACCTTTTTTATCTTATTGTTATTAAATAAATTATATTTCTCGGCTTCCTCAATCAGATTATTGATATTCATCTGATTTATATTATTTAACTCTTTGACATGCATCGTATTGCCTGATATTTCTGAAATAACACCTTTTCGATGCGCATCATTTGAACCATCTGAAGTTGTGTTTATAGGTGCACTTAAGCTTCCACTTTGAAGGTATCTATTGGCTATGTCTGCAAATTCTGTTAGCGCCTGTAATCCCTTACTAGAACCTATAACATGGTTGTTTAATTCGCTCTTTAGTTGTTGGACTCTTTGCCCCATCCCCTTAATCTTCGCTTGCGCATTTATTAACTCCTGCTTATAGGTTTTAATTCGTTCTATCTCGTGTTGTTTTTCTTGTTCCTCCTTAATGTTCTGATACAAATTTTCATTTGATTTCGAATCCTGCGAAGTGGTCGTCTTACTTTTTAGCTTTTCAAGTTCTTTTGATTTTTCCATTAATGAACCCTCAGTCTCTAATTGATCTTTATTTAAATCAATTAAAACTTCTTCTATTGCTTGCTGGATTTGTTCCAGAATGTCAGGCGCTTGTTGATGAAAATCAATCATAGACTTCCTTAAACTTGTAAACACATCTGGGCCATTTACAATGAAATCACTCATACGCTAGAGTTGTATAGAATAATACGAACCGATAAGTTGTTCTAACTGAACCAGTGTTTGTATTTTCTCATCCAATTTTTGAATAAAATTAATCAAATCACGTTCGGAATTTTCAACGGAACTTTTTAGGGTTACAAAATGCTTGTCTCTGTTGCCCGCATTGTATAATGTATCGATAGATTTTGGGAATTCCGTCTTTAGACTATATAACTTTTCCTTAACTGCGTTCAGCCGATTAATTTCTGACTTAATGTAATCTAAGTTATTATTTATCCTCATTGTAACTTATTACCTAAAAATGCTTCCATCGATGGTAGCAAATCTTTTTCAACGTGATTTTCATAAGCCTTTAGTGCTTCACTAAGTTCTTCTAAATCTTTGAAGTGACGTTCAAATTCCTCTTTAAACTCCGTATATTTTTCATCTTTCCAGCCGATTCCCAGCTGCTTTAACGAACCTTCAATTTCATTTTTACTTGTTGATAAACATTGCGAAAAACTCTTGAGTTTATCTATAAATACAAGCGTGGCTGGGATATTAAATTCTGCATTACTCATAACCTATTATTTTGGACCATTAATTGACAAATATTGTCTGATTGTTTTTTCTTGTTTTTCTAAATAATCCGTGTACCTTACCATTAAACCTTTTAATTCTTGAAGTTTATTTTCACTATCATTGATTTTTTGTCTAATCTTCTCGAATTGTATGTCTCTGTTACCTTGTTGATAACATGCATCGCAAGCCATTCTCATTTCTCCTTTAGTTCGATCCAATCGGCTTGACAATTCATGAATTTGAGTATTCATTTTTCTCAAAGCATCAGGTTCAACGTTTGCCCAATTATTCGCCATTTTTCAATTTATTATATTCTTTGTACAAGTTAGGGTATTTTTCTAATAACGAAGCAAAACTGCTTGTTGGTGGGGTATCTTCTACAGATGTATTACCCATAGACATTTCTGATGTTTCAGTTGCCACAACCGTATCTTCGTTATTTAGAACAATTGTTACCTTTTGTGTCAAGGTTTTGATTAAATTTTGCTTTGATTGAAGTTCAGAATACGATTTAAACTTAATACAAACATCCGAAGTTTGTGACTGATAAATCGCTTTGTTTCGTATATTCGGAGTATCTGAGTTGATCAATTGATTTGCTAATTTATTGTTCAATAGAAAATGGGATTCTTCCGCATTTACCCAAAAACAAATTCGATGTTCAATAAACCCAAGCAAATCTTTAGAAATTTTCTCCAAATTCTTTGGCTTATTTATTTCAATGACAAAGTACATCCCATAGTTAGAAGCAACTGACAATAAATTTTTCAATCTGGTTGTTAATTCAGCTTCTAAATACTCCATTTTATGTAATTGAAGGATTTGCTCCATTCCAATGATCAATGTAAAGACTGGAATGCGATCCTTATTCGTTCTGCGCGCTTCGAGTAGCGTTTCAAGCTGCTTGACTAAAGATTCTAATTGATCGGGGAGAATCGTTTTAAATTCATAATGTGCAAATAGCGTATCTAGCTTATCCAATCCATATTCATTCGTGGTTTCTTCATCTAAGGCATTAACGCAGTTTAACATGAACTTTGCCTCTGGAATTCCATAAGAAATACTGGATAATATTGAGAAGACAGTCTGTATAGAATTTTGACGTTCATTACCAGTTATCAAAATATTCTGGAGTGGATGTCTTCCATTGATCTTCCAATCAAAAACAAAATAATTGTTATCATTTATTAAATATGATTCTCCGATGTGGCACTTAATTCCAACTTTACTAAAATGTTCAATCGATACGTTCTGTGAAAACAACTCAGTATTCGCCTCGAACATTGCGGGAAGTGATGCATCAATGAATTTAACGTCATTAAGTGTCAGTGCCCGAGAACTCACTTCATTTTTAATATTATTCAGTATGGGTTCTAAATCCTCATTATCCAGTAAAAAAGATTTGAAAAAATAATTGCCCCCATCATTGTTAATTTCACCGAAGTTATTATTGATCAAACCTTGTCCTATTTTCGTGATTTCAACATAACCTTTATTACTGTAACCTAAAATTGATGAAGCAGCTTCAGGACTCGATTTTAATAGTATTCTTGTCGGTATTAACGAAACGGCTTGAGTAAAAGCAGAACTTTTTATGTTATTAAAATTTTGTGCAGCTAATAGTAAATTAATTCCCATCGCCCTACCTTTTTGAATAATCAATAACAAATTGATTGCTATTTCTTCAATAAAAGGGGCGTCCTCCGTAAATATTGAAGCAAATTCATCAATAATTAAAACTATCCTTCTAAGTTTTGATTGATCTATATCGCCTAATTTCTTAGCATCTTCTAAATTATCTACCGAAAACCGCGTAAAATATGCATAACGTTCATCCATTTCCTTTTTAAGCTGAGAGAATAAATCATTGATTAATTCACTTTCTGCACTGAATGCATATTTTGTCGCATGAGGTAATTGTAAATTATTAAAAATGCTAAAACCTGCCCCATTCTTCATATCAACTAGCCATAATTCAACATCCTCGGGAGAATAATTTAACGCTAAGGAGGATATTACACCTTTTAAAAAATTGGTCTTACCCGACCCTACTCCTCCACACAGCAAGGCATTTGAAAGCATGTCTTTAGTTTTAAAAGCCATAAATTCAAATCCTTCTTTATCCACTGATTTCCCAATAGGAACCTTAACTTCTTTGGAGGCATCACCATTAAACCATCCCGAAATCTCTGGGATTGCATAGGTTTTAAATTTAATTTTTGCTCGAGAATTAGCCAGATTTTCAAAGGCAAGAAGATAATTATTGATCAAGGTTTTTTTATCTTCATTTGAAATGTTCTCAATTGCTAATTGACCTAAGGGACTTGAACCAGGAAGTGTTTCTTGGGTAAGATCTAACCATTTAAAATTCAACCCCTTCGTTTGATTTACAAAACGCTCATATCGATCACTAAAATTATCTTTATTGACTAATATTAGGCCATTGCACCCATATTTTATCATTCTATCTAATATTACAAATGCCTCCTGCGCATAATTCTCATTATAAAAGGATAGAAAATCATCAAATACAAACAAGGTATATGGTAATAAATCATCGTATTTCTCTTCCTTTAGTAGGGATAAATTATATTGATGTATTGTGCTGTGATTAGCAGTGATATCAGCCCAAAGTAATCCAAGCTTTGAACGTATTAACGATTCAGTCTTTGTCAATGCGGACATGAATTGATCCCATTCAAAGCCTTTTTCAATCACTAAATTCGAAATAGGTAAAAATTCTCTAAATTTCTCGTGAAGGTTTTTATCAAAAATATGAATTTTCAACTTATCAGGTAAATTCGAATACAAGGTCCTAAAGAGTAAAACATCTGCAACAGCTTCTGCTTGATCAATGGTGTTTTTGTCGTAAACGACTATAATATTTTGGGTATCAACGAATGGGATGTTTTCGTTAATATAAATTTCATTCTTGGGCTTAATTCCGTCAAATTTTACCGGGCGTTTTCCAATAGCAAGGGTTGAAGTGGTATATTCATAGGAAGGCTCTGTGAAATTCACCAAATAACTTGGGTTACACGTGCCTTTATATTTATTTACTTGTACGTTCTGATAGGTTTCCCACTCAGCGACTAGCACGTCTAATTCATCATTTAACTCCTCTTCAATAAGTAATAATTTATTCTTGAGCTCATTAGCTGCCAAATCATATTCCTTTTCCTTCAGTGAATTATCTTGATTAAACTCGTCATTACTGATTTTCAATTTTTGATTTACAAATTCGGATATAGCATCCTCCAACTCCTGAAATCTAACTTTTAACAGACCCGTTAGCTCAGTAACTCGTTGTTTTTCTTTCAACAATTCACCGTATCTGTAAATTTCACGACTTAATAACTCTTTACTTACGTTTAACTCTGATGTTTTTTGTTCCTGATTCTTTTTTACAAGTTCTAATTCAGACAAGTAATTAGCCTTTAATTCATCTAATTCAGCATGAATCCCTACAATAATAGGTTTATATTTTAACTGGATATTACTATACTTTTCAAGAATTGAATTACCGTCTGTTATTTCAACTTGCATAAATCATTTTTAAGTGGGTAAATCTAATAAAATGTATTAAATGATGTTTTAGAAATTGTAGCGTTTAGTCAAATAAAATAAAACAAGTAGGTTGATTATTCACGCATCAATTAAGACCTAAATACGACCTTACATTTATTACATTCTCGTATAGTAATCCATGGTTTTTTTTGAAACGATTCATTACATCGCGGGCAAGAATAAGCTTCAAGAAATGCTTTGTCATAACTCAAATCCGTACGAATTTCATTGGTTTTTTTACCAGCAAGATACCTCCCTAAAACTGCCCCCCCTCCCGAAAAGAGTAAGGAAAAAGGTCCAATTACAGGGCTTAGCGCCAAGCCCGCAACGATTCCAGCCACTTGTCCAGTCATAGCCACCGAAGATCCTTCACTAGACGCTGACTTTAGCCTTAAATCGTATTCATCAAATACGTGCTCTAGTTGCATAAAATCCTCTAATTCTTCGGGTGTTGCCATCCTAGGCCTTTGAGCCAAGGGTGCTTGCTGACCTTTCTCTTGAATGGGATTTTTACGTTTAACCAATTGGATTCCTGGAAAAACTTTAACTAAATTCAAAGTAATCTCTCCTGCTAGGCTTACCTTGGCATTATTCGTAAAGATGCCAGGACTACCCGCCACAAGTCTTTTACCGTCGACAAAGGTTCCATTGGTTGAACCTAAATCAACTACTTCAATCATATCATTTCCAATTTGTCTCATCTTACAATGAGTTGATGAAACTCTCGGATAATTTGATAAAACAATTTTATTGTTTTTTGAACGTCCAATTGAAATATAGTCGGCAGATTCTAACTCCAATAATTCACCTATTGTAGTTTTATGAAGATCAACAGCCACGCTCTTTTGTTTTTTGTCAATAGCCGTAGATCTATTATCTGATATTGAATTTCTTGAATTTTTATTAAAAACCGTACTTAACAATAACCTGTACCCACCTCCTAGAATTATCTGACTTGAATCTGTTACTTTAACCCTACCACCCTTTGTTAATCTTATTCCGTCTACAAACGTTCCGTTCGAGCTTAAATCCTCAAGATAATAGTAATCTCCGACCTTCTCCACTTGTAAATGAACCCTTGATACCCTCCGCTCCGGATCAAAAATTATGTGATCGCACGTTTTATCTCTACCGATGGTTTTTATCATCTCACCCTTGAAATTGGAATTTTATTTAAATTACTACCGAATACCACTGGAACCTGCTTATTACCAGTTGCATCCGCTACTTCTTCTTTAACATACAAAAACAATTCAGCCAAGGTAACGTAATTGTCGCCTGACTTATCCGCCTCACCTTTCATTCCTTTGATAAGGTAATACGTAAAATACCCCTGTTCTATGGAAGCAGTTTCCATGGATGTTTGATAGGATTTAGAAGACATTAATAATGCAATTTTATCACCTTGCAACTGACTTAATGAAGAACCTGATTGATCAACCAAATCTCCAGAGAAACATGCATCTGCAAAACATACTTTGTATTTTGCTTTCGAATTAAAAAAGTTGTCTCTTACAAAGGTATGTTGCACTTGACCAGAACGAATATTATAGGGACAAAAATACCCACTCTGTGACCCATGTCCTGAAAAGAAAAAGATAACATAATCTGAAGAACCCGCTTTAGCAAACACTTCGGTGATTGCACGCTCAATGGCATCCTGAGTACCCTGTTCGTTTAACAATAATCGCACATCGCCTTTCGAACATTCAGTAGGCATGGCTGATTTTAAATTATTATAAAACAACTCAGCATCAACCGATGAGTATCTCAAATCACTGGATGTCCCTTCATAATCAGAAATACCGACGATTACCGCATACATTTTTGGCGGAACCCTTTCGGTAAGAATAGATGCATAGCGATTTTGATTTAATTGAAAGTTATTCTCAGCGAAAGAAATACAAAATGTAAATACAGATAGAAGAGAAAGGACAAACTTAAATTGGATAAACTTCATTACAATCGGTTTTAAAATATTACGGGTAACGAAAATAGAACTTTATTCAAATAAAATCAAAAAAAACTAAGGCTATGTTTATCTAAACATTTGACCTTAGAGCCCAAAACATAGGTAAAATAACCCAAGCCTTTGGATTGGTTAAAATTATTTAATTCAACAACTACAAAAAATTTGTTAAAATTATTTTTTTATATATTTTTATAAAAAATTAAAAAGATATGAAAAAATCACACCTACTAATTCTACTATTTGGACTGAATTTCATAATTCAATCCGTTCATGAAATTAATGCTCAATCTTATTGCTTTTGGTTAGCTAACTACAGTGATGAAACCTTTACGATGGTACGCATCAGAGAAAATGGAACCAGCAGCTTTGGACAAGATATTTTTGAAGATATGTTAATCGAACCGTATCAACATTATTGGATTCGTACCGGAAAATCTAACAGTTCAGTCTATGACATCGAGATTTCTCAAATTGATGGTAGACCTTTGAAATTTAGTTGGACGGGTAAAAACGGCATCGATTATACTAGACCTTTTATTACGTTGGACATATTACCATTAAACACCTTAATGATTACTAATGATGAGTACGGGAATGTTGATTGGGACTTTACAAACGAAGACATTTATGGATTTGGAGATCCATGCAATCCTTAATCTTAAATTAATAACAATGAAAACATCGATTAAACTTTTATTAAACGCACTTGTTATCTTAGTCACTGTAATTAGCTGTGGGCCGCCCGAACAATATGAAAAAGGTATGAGCTACTACAACACTCAAAAATATGACAGTGCCATGTACTATTTCGATCGACTACTTCCTGATGCGGAGGAATGGTTAGATTCAGCTAAGAACATGAAAACACTATGCTTAGAACGGATGATTACGGGCCATGATTGGCTTATGTATAATTCACAACTTGATATTTATTCGAGGGATACATCATTGATGGCAAAATCGAATAAGGTATTAGAACAAGAATTAATGAAAATGATAAAAAACGACAGTTTAGTTGCGTTCTACAAAGTATTTGATACATACAAATCCAGATTCAACTCAGAAATCATGAAGAACGTTATGCACAGTCACATCGATGAGTTTCTAAATAAGCATAAATGGAAGGGAACTGGAAGCCTGAGCGGTCAAACGCTTTATTTTGAACGCGATGAAGAAGGTGCGAACGGGAAAAGTGGAAAAACACTAAATGGATGGAATAAAGGACTCACCATTTACAAAGCAATCGCCTATGATAAAGAGGGTATATTTTCAATGAAACCAAGGATTTATAGAGGCGGTGGTTCTTATTTTGGAAAAGGTGGATCTGTTGCCTTTAAAGGTAAGGATAGTTTAAAAATTAATTACGGTAAAGCACTACATAATACGGTGAATTACTTTGTTCGCGACGAGGAAATAAAACCCGTTCAGTAACAACTACTATATTCTAGCGAATTTTAAACGATGGTTCCATATGCCCTTCAAATTGGAGGGCATACGGGTTCTAGTAAAAAGCCGAGGCAAGGTGGTTTATCATTCACCTCACGTTTACGCGTGAGCATTCTGTTAGAAAAAATTAGATCAACTGAATTATGGATTAATTGATAATTCGAATCCAATACATCGCATCCGTTTGATTGTAATTATCCAGAAACAATTATTTTTTATACACCTTACGGAATAAGCCTAGAGGTTTTAGATAGAAATCAATTATAATGAAAAGGGTTCCTTTTTTCTGAGCTAATCAAGTTATCTCATGTTTAGCATTTTATAAAGAGCAGATGCAGCTTGATTATTGTTTTTAATTGGGTATGCTTACCTTTCACCGTATCCGTTGCAAATAGAGTCCAGGGTTAAATATTAGTCATCACTTTGTTATCAATTTAAAAAAGTCGAATTTAAAGAAACAAGAAAAAAAAACCATTTACAGAGCTTACTAAGAGAAAAATTAAAAGGTGAAATCTAAAGTTATAAATGAATTAAATAGATATCCACTTAAATTGTTCACCTAATATTGTACTCGAATAACACGGGTAAGAAATTGGTAACTCGGGATACGCGTATCCAATTGATGCAACACTGGAAGGGGCGAGCAACCTTTATTTAGTAATTAATTAGCTTCTATTTTTCTTATTTTCAATAACGTACTAATACCAAAGAAAATCTCTGCCAATCCTAAACATACAATTCCCCAAACCGCAGGATTCCAATAGAAATTACCAAAGAGTATTGAATAATGGTCAAATGGCCATTCATAAGGATTAGATAAATAAACTGTGGTGATAAAAAATGGGGATGAGCAAATAATTAATATGACTTGAGTTCTCGAATTTCCTAGTAATATTAATTTTTTATGTTGAATCACTAAATAAATAAAATTCAAAGGAAGAAATAGGACTATGGTAGTTCCCACAAAAGGTAATATTAGAAACATTGGGGAGTCGAACCAAGTAAGAAAAAATTTTAAATAAACGCAGGCTAAAACAAAAAATGAAAACCAAGTAATTTGAATTATGTTGACCCATTTCAACAACTTTATTCCTTTTAATTTGTTTTTAACTGCATTATTGTTTCCATTATATTCATTATTCGTATCTCTATCACTGGATAAATTCAACCCTGAATTTTCGTTTGATTCTGGATTTAGTGATGGCAAACTAAATGCTTGTAAGAATTCAAGGCACGTTTGGAATCTCTCTTCCCTATTTTTTTCACAAGCTTTTGATACAATAAGATTGTGATTGTTTTGAGCTGAAAATTCAGGCAGTGGTTCGTACACAATTTTATTAAAAATATCAAACTGAGAATCTGTATCTGAATTGTATGGAGGCTTTCCGTTGATGGCATAAAACATGGTTACCCCTAAAGAATAAATATCACTTCTATGATCAATAGACTTGTCAGCCTTTACTTGCTCGGGACTCATATATATTGGAGTTCCCATTTGGGTTCCAGTTTGGGTCATTTCATTGCCTTGCCCAAATAATTTAGCAATTCCAAAATCAAGAATTTTTACATGACCATTTTTTAATATGAAAATATTGGATGGCTTTATGTCACGATGCACAATGCCTTTTTCATGGGCATATTGAAACGCTGATAAAGTTTGAGAAAAAACGTCAGTGATTTCTTTTTCTGATAAAGGACCGTTTCTCTTTATCTTATCATTCAAGTCCTCCCCATTAAGAAATTCCATAACAATTGACAATTGTTGTGGCTGCTCATCGAAGTCAATTACTTTAGTGATATTCGGATGGTCTAAGGATGCCATTAACTTGGCCTCATTTCTAAATCGTTCTTTTATTTGTGCATTAGCCGATAAAATCGGATTAAGGACTTTAATAGCCACTTTAGTTCCTAGCATTTCATGCTCTGCTTCATATACGGAAGCCATGCCGCCTTCCCCGATTAAGCGGATTATTTTGTATTTGCCAATCTTATTTTCAATCATTTTTACTATATAATTTTTATTAAATCCTTTCCTGAGAAATGATATTCGTTAAAAGTTTTCCTCTAATTTAATGACCTTTTGGAAAATTCTTATGGTAAAGAATATTCAAAAATACACACATAAATAAATTATAATTCAAAACTTGGCCGGTGATTTCTCTTATACAAATTCATTATTACAAATTTAATCCGATTTAAGTAGCTAAATGAAGATTTTTGATTAAAAGCCCATGGGATTTTCATGTAACGCTATGCAAAAATTGAATTCACCTAGATTATGAAACGATACTTTCTACCATTTCTGATCATGTTGTCCGTAACTACAACGCTGGGGCAACAGCAATTAATTATTCATGTTTTCGAACGAATTGAACAGGTTTGTATTAGAAAAACTTCGATTGACTCAACACTATCTAATCCAGATTTCACGTATGAAACGGATACAGCCTACACTAAATACGTAATTGACTTAGAAGGTTTAACCTCATCCTATTATGTTAATAATGTTTTTATAAGTGAGCTTCCAATTTCTTTGGATAAGACCACGGATGACCAATTAAAAATTTCCATTTTAGAAGAAGGTTTCGATTATGGGTTGTTGGTTCGAGCGACTTCCTTTCAAGAAAATGTAACTTGGTATTGGTTTTTGGAGGACCAGACTACCGTTATGAAAATAAATAGGTTTTATATTGAAAAACCCTCATAAAAACGTAAAAAAGATCCTCGTTTTTTAATTTCAATTTATTCAAGTTCGAAATTAGAATTCCTTGATATCAATATTATTTAGCTCCAGATTATTAAAATTGAGACAATCCTAAATCCTATGAGAAGTCAATTTGTTATTCGAACTATTATTCTTTGTGCTTTAATGCCTATTACAGTGAATGCTCAAAGCCTGAATCAACGGATAATGAATAAAATAAATGAATACCGAATCTTAAATGGAATTACACCACTTGTATATGAACCCAAAGCGAAAAAGGCAAACGATCAGATGTTAAACTACATGATTGAAACCGCTACCTTGCCCTTGGATCATGCACAAAGAATCCCAACCAGTTTTCCGACAACCTTTGAAAATTTTATAGAGAGAATTACGTATCTCTACGAATACAAATATGAGTATATTGGTGAAAACCTTTGTTCTTATAGTGACTTAACCAATGATGAGGATCGAGCCAATAAAGCACTTTCCCTTTGGAAAAATTCAAAATCCCACAACGAACTTCTTTTAAATGCCAAGTATACTGGGTTTTGTGTAGGAAATCAAGTTCACGATAGCATAATAATCAATAGTATAACGTATCATTCCCCAACGCGCTACGTTGTGTTGACGATGTATAAATAACTCATGAATTCAACAAGTCATAAAGTTCCAATGAGTGAGAATCATCTTTTGGATTTTCCAAGGTATCAACATTAACCTCGGTATTTTTAACGGAGGTATGCACCAACCAATTCCTTAAATTATAGAAATCAACTCCCATCATTTTTTAGGATGAGGTATAGGTATGATTATCGAAATGTGTTGTACAATCGGCTCACTTTACAAACACCAGCGTATCGTTCCTGATTTCGATGCGCTTGTACACGAAATTGTCTATGAAATACTGCTTTTCTTCTTCAGTCCAACCTTTCATTATCTCCAAATCACTTTGAATGGCTTTACGCTTTTTATCGGCTTCTAGCCTTTGCTGTTTATTTTCCGAAATATTGTTGGGGATAATGGGTTTAGAAATGGTGCAACTCACAACCAGCAAGAACAAGCCTACATGTATAAATTTAGCGATCAACATCATAAAAGAGATTAGAATAAAAACATTGAACGGACAGCTTATTTTTAGTTACAGTGTTTTTTAGTCAAAAATCTTACCGTGGACTAAGTTGTCCGCCCTGGCGGAGTGTATCGAAGGACACATTTAAATAAACGCAAGGTCCCTCCCCTCCGACTCCACCTATCAATAACTTTTAGTATTTTTGATTTTCTCCTGCTTAAGCTCTTTTTTATGTTTGACCCCTTGATCAGACGAATCCGTATCATAGGCCCAGGCGCCCGCGAGTTGACGACTCCGGCAACCAGTTAATATAAGCAGCGAGGATACCAGGAACAACATCAGGGGCTTTAATACACGGTACCGATCGCTTGATGCGTGAACCGTTTGGTACCAAGAGATTATCTTATCCTTCCAATTCCCAAAGGGTTTATCTAATTGTTCCGCATAAAAATTACCACAACGATGCGCGGAATCGTCTTTTGCAATTTCATGATCAATTTCCGCAGCACTTAAGGACCTGAAATCCTTCACTGAGATCTTGCAGTCGGTACAAAACCTACCTTCAGTATCCGGAGTCATTTCACTGAATTTTTTAGAACAGGTAAATGTAAGGTTCGGTTTCGCTTGTTTCATATATCTAAAGTTAGTAATAAATCTTTGTTATTCATTATTGTAACCTTTCGCTTGACGCGGGTTATACGTGAAATTAAATCCGATGAAAAAGCAACTATTCACCCTATGCTTCTTAACCGTAGTTTTTTCTGGAAAGGCTCAAACGGTTGAACCTGTTCAATCTAATGCTACATCCGTCAACGAACCAGAAATTATTTTTCATGAAGGCAACAGCTTAGAGAAAGCTGCAGAACAATGGACACCCGAACAAAAGAAAGAATTTGCGGATGTTTTCTTCATCGAACGAGGAAAATTTACCGTTCCCAAGGAGCCGATTGTGCTTAAGTCTTTCGATCATCATTGATAAACAAGACCTATAGTCCAACCTTGCATTGCGAAGCATGTTTCTTGTAAAAAATGAACTTCAAAACCTTTGTTTTTCAAGTCATTAACGAATTTTTTTTACCATCCGCTGATGTACCAAATAAATATTCATTTTAAAAACACACTTGAATATTTATCCTTAGCTTTGTCTAAATTTTAAAATTTATAATTATGAAAAAAGGTTTGTTAGTTTTATTAGTGGCAGTACTTGCAGTTGTTTCTTCTTGTTCAAAAGATGCAAAAATTAATCGTAGACTGGATGGGGAATGGACTGTTGTTAGTATTGGTGGTGTAGCGCCAGAAGCTACTGAAAGTTATGTAATGAAATTCATTAAAGAAGATAAGTTAAGTGGTAACGGTACATTTACGTACACGTTCATGTCTCAGTCATTTACAGATGCTTTTACGTATTCTGTTTTGGATCAAAAAATAACCTTAGTTATTGACGGTACTGCAGAAATGTTTTCAGTTACTAAATATGAAAAAGACAGAATGGAAATGATTGATACGGACGGAGACCTTTGGGTACTTGATCCAAAATAATCGATACAATTACACTGGTAATAAAAACCGTGAGAAGATTCTCACGGTTTTTTTTGTTTGCTATATCCGCAAACCTTGTTATATCAATACTTAAGAAAGTGTCTCCTCTATTTTCTCTACAACTCTAAATACTTCAAAAATTCGTTCTTCGTTTGTTCTTGGGCAAATTGTCCTGAAAAATGAGAAGTAACCGTGCTGCTGTTCACGTCTTTAACGCCTCTAGACGAAACACATAAATGGGTTGCGTCTATAACTACCGCCACGTCTTCGGTTTCCAAAACCTTCTTCAAGGCATCGGTAATCTGCATGGTTAGGCGTTCTTGCACTTGCGGACGTTTCGCAAAATGTTGCACCACCCGGTTTATTTTAGAAAGACCAATTACCTTACCCGAGGAAATATAGGCCACATGAGCCTTCCCAATGATCGGAACAAAATGATGCTCGCAATTGGAATAGAACAAAATGTTCTTCTCCACCAACATCTGATTATATTGATATTTATTCTCGAATAATTTGATGTCTGGGAAGTTCGCAGGATTTAAGCCACTGAAAATTTCTTTAACATACATCTTCGCTACCCTTCTTGGCGTTCCACTCAGGCTGTCGTCTGTACGATCAAGCCCTAAAATGTCCATTATTTCTCCAAAATGAAGGGCTATTTTTTCAATTTTCTCTTCATCGTTTAAGTCAAAAGCATCAGCGCGCAATGGCGTATCAACCGAAGTACTTACATGCTCATCCCCCATCTCATCAATCGAAACCTCTATGGTTCTCGTTGATGTAATCGGTTGAACTGTTCCGTTTTGTTTCATGTTTTCGTTTATTTATTAAACAAGATTTACAAGCAAAAGTTTAGCTCAAAGGAAAAAAGATTTTTTCTCGTCAAATGATTTGAATCCTCCGTAACTTCGCGCCAACTAAATATTTGTACACATGAAAAACACCTTATTCCTTGTTGGTTTATTTATTTCAGCGCTAACGTTTGCACAATCCGTTAAAGGTGAGGAAATTACATTTACCTATGTAAAACTCCCATCAAATCCTGTTACTCCGAAGCCCACCAATTACATGTCTTATGTTACGGCATCTTACGAGGCAGAGAATCAAAAATTACTTGCCCAATACGAAGCAGATAAAGCACAAGCCGAAGCGGATTATCAACGTGAAATGGCTGAATTGCCAAACAAACAAAAAGCGGCAGACGACAAATACGAACGAGAAATGAAAGCGTGGAATGAAAAGTCTACTGCTTCTAAAATTATTGAAAGCAAAGTATTGAACGAAAATAATCGCCCAGTAAAGGATTACGTTCCGCAACCTTACCGGAGAACAGTTTCAGCACCAGCCATTAAAACAGCCTATGACTACAATTCATTAGCTTCTACCTATTTGCATATTGATGGTTTTGAAAAAGGAACTAACAATGCCATGATTTACACGGTAACTCTACAAGGCTTTGAATCTACTGCACCACGCGTGGTTTCAGAAGTTAAAAAAGAAGTTTCTCGTGTAAACAATGTAAGCACTACAACGGATGTTACTTATTACCATTTAGAGTTCACCTACCGTCATCCAATGAGTTTCCGCGTTACGAATGCATCTAATGTAGAAATTTATGCTGCTTCACCGGCTGAATTCACTGAATTCAAAACCTACAAAGGACCGGCAACTAAAACAAGTCCTTCTACCGACATCACGGCCATGTTAAAAACTATGGAAGACAAAATTCTTCAAGACAACCTTACGGCAATTAATCACATGGTAAATGATCGCATTGGATTTGAAAAAACAGATCGTAAAACAGAGATTTTCTATGTTAAATCTAAAAATGAATCACACAACGATATTCTTGATGCATACAATGCTGCAACCTTAGGATTCAAATTGTTCGGCACGAGTGAAGAGCAAGGGACCTTAAAGCTGAATGAAGCAATTAACCTGTGGAAAACTGCATTACTTGAATCAGAAATTGACAACAAAAAAGCGCGTATCGATAAAGATGTAACCATTGCGCTTTACTACAACTTATTGGAAGCCTATTTTATTCTTCGAAACACGACAGACGCAGATACCATTCTAACAACGATGGGAAGAATGGACTTATCAAATCGCGATAAAAAAGACCTAGAAAAATATAACGAGCTTTACTTGAATCTGAAGTTAAGAAAAGCGGCTAACGGCTTATAATTACTGCGTTAGAAACGACAGTATTCGATTCATATAATTGGTATATCCCATGGCTGTGGGTGTGGTCTCATGCCCACCGCCAGGAACCAATGCTTTCTCTTTCTCCCCCGGCTTATTATCGAATACTAATTGTCCATGATGGGCAACGGTTAAAAAGGAATCATCCAATCCATGGATCCACAATAAAGGCACATTCACTTTCTTGATTTCGGTTGCATTATCAATTTTCAAGTCAACTAAAAAACTGCCTGGCATACTTAACAATCCGCCGTCTTGAATCAGAATTTCAGCCGAAGCAAAGGGCGCTTCTAGAATAATTTTACTTGGATTTAACGAAAAGCGGCTTGGATTTCCCGCTACCTCACATACGGCAGCGCTACCCAGCGAAAACCCCATCATCACTATACGATCGTTCGTTAGTCCCTGACTTTTCAGCCAAGAAAGTGCCAATTCTGTAGATGCATACATGTTTTCTTCGGTTGGTTTTCCCTCACTCATTCCAAAACCTGGATAATCAAACATCAAGACACCAAATCTCCCGAGCTGTCCCATGTGCGCATAAAGTTTCTGCCTTGGCCAATAGAAATCCATATGGTCTTTATTTCCATGACAGTACAAAAGCACGGTATCTAAAGCAATACGCGACATGTCGCCAACATACACGGCATGTACTTGGGTGGATTTACCATCTTGCATCAAGGTCCATTCAAGGCGATGAATCATTGAATCTGGCACGGTATATTCGGCCCCTACTTCGATAGAAACTTCTCCGGTATAGTTATCCAATTGGTATGACGTAAGTGCCGACTGGTTAAATAAGAACGAATCCAAACGTTTTCTGCACGCCGTAAGCGAAACAAGCAAGAGCAACCCAATCACGAATATCTTTTTCATCTTATTTAAGTTTATAATAAATGGAAAAATAAGCCCCCAAGGCACCTCGATTCCCAAAGGCGCTCGGATAATTGACCACAATGTCTTCATTCGAATAGATAGGCGCTAAGAATTTCGCCTCGATCTGATAAACCCATTGGTTTTTCTGCCAGATGTGACCAAGCTGAAGACTCGGAATCCACACTTG
>Ga0315903_10004868_pt1 | contig 17734 bp, 12 predicted proteins | sample LakEriMetagenome_7_FD_203524 | JGI IMG/M metagenome (GOLD analysis project Ga0315903, IMG submission 203524) | Freshwater fungal communities from buoy surface, Lake Erie, Ohio, United States - Buoy 2 MA119 | ecosystem: Environmental > Aquatic > Freshwater > Lake | place: USA: Lake Erie, Ohio...
TGTCCTCACCGGAAAGGGGGCGCGTGGGGCCGAAGCTCTGCTGGGCCTCCGTCTTGGGCGGCGCGGGGAAGTCGTAGGTGCCGGCGAAAAACGCGGCCGCGGCGGGGTTCGCCGCGAGGTCGACGCCGCCGGCCGCGCGCAGGGCGTCGGCATCGTCCTTCAGGGTGTGCGTGAGGATGTGCCGCGTCACCGGGCCCATCCAGGCGTCCAAGGGGAGGCGCAGCGCCTCGAGGACGACGCGGGCGCCGTCGGCGTTGTCGAGCCACGAGGCGGCGACGATGGCCTCCAGGCGGACACGCGGGTGCGCATCCCGCGCGGCCTGGAGCAGCAGCTCCACCGCGCCGGGGATCTGGTGATGGGCGTAACGGAGCACGTTCACCGCGGCGGCGCGGGCCTCGTGGCGGGTGGCGCCGAGGAGTTGCCGGAGCAGCGCGGCATCGGGCTGGTTCTGGGCCCACGTGGCCCAGAGGGCCTCGCAGAGGTGGCGCTCGTACAGCGGATCCGCGCGGTCGAGGCGCGCCGCCCACGCGCGCACGGCGGGCAGGACCTGGGCCGCGGGACGGCCGCGCAGCTCGCGGCGGGTGCGGTAGCGCGTCCGGTACTCGGGCAGCTTCAGGTTATCCAGCAGTTCAGGGATCGTGGCCCCCGCGACCTTCGCCACGGGCACCAGCGGGCGACCGGGGTAGGTGACGCGGTAGATCCGGCCGTGGTCGTGGTCGCGGTTGGGATCGCGCGCGTTGTGCTGCATATGCCCGATGAGGGCGTTGTGCCAGTCGACGAAGTAGAGGGAACCGTCCGGGGCGAACTCGAGGTCGACCGGGCGGTAGTTGGGGTCGTTGCCAGAGACGAGGTCGCCGGCGAGCGAGCCCAGGAAACCCGCGCCGTCCTCCCGGATCGCCGACAGGCCGATGCCGAGGAAGCCGATGCTGTTGCAGATCATGAAGTGCCCCTGCAGGTGGTCGGGGAAGTGGCGGGAGGAGACGAACTCGGAGCCGGAGGTCGGCCGCGAGCGCTTGGGGGTGAAGGTGCGGGTCAGCGGGATCTCGACGCCATAGGGCATCTTCGCGGAGAGCGGCAGCGCCCACCAGTTGAGGCCGGGCGAGGCGTCGGAGATGAAGCCCTGGCCCCAGTCGTCAAAGGCCACGCCCCAGGGGTTGCTGTAGTCCGCCTGGCTGAAGCGCTCGAGGCGGAAGTTCTTGGGGTCGAAGCGCCAGACGCCGCCGTCGTTCACGCGCCGCGGGCCGTAGGGGGTCTCGACCTGCGAGTGCAGGAAGCGGCCCTCGCAGAGGTAGAAGGCACCCGAGGCGTCCGCGGTGAAGGCGGAGATCGCGTGATGGGTGTCGTGGGTGTCGAACCCGTGCATCAGAATCTCGGTGCGGTCCGCGCGGTCGTCGCCGTCGTCGTCCACCAGCAGCACGAGGTTGGGCTCCTGCGCCAGGTAGACGCCCTCGGGCGCGAACTCGAAGCCGATCGGCAGGTGGAGGCCGTCGGCGAAGACCTTCTGGCGGTCGGCGACGCCGTCCCCGTTGGTGTCCTCAAGGATGAGCAGCTTGTCGTTCGGTTTGGGATCGCCCGGGCGCCAATGCGGGTAGCTCGGCATCACCGCGACCCAGAGGCGGCCGCGGTTGTCGAAGGACATCTGCACCGGGTTGGCGAGGTCGGGGAACTCCTTCTCGGAGGCGAAGAGCTCGAGCTTGAAGCCCTCCATCGTCTTCAGATCCGGGATCACGTCGCGGCCCGGGCGGTAGCGGCCGCTGCCCATCGCGCCGCCCGGCTTGAAGTTGGTCGGCACCGGCGGCAGCGCGTGCGTGCGGCTGTCGTCCACCGTGAGATCCCGCTTCCGGCCGGCGGCCACGTCGTGGATCAGCTGGTCGCGCAGCGCCGCCATCTCGCGCGTCTTGCGCACCTCGTCCGGGTAATTCTGCGGCCCGTACGGCTGGTAGCGCTGGCCGTGGGTGTGCACGCCGTTGACCAGGTTGTAGTCGTTGTTCCAGAGCCAGTCCTTCTCCTTGACCGCGGCGTGCACGAGCGCGGGGTCCGCCTCGCTGCGGGCCGCGGGGGCCGGGCCGTAGAGGCCGTCGGCCAGCAGCCGGGCGAGCTCCTTGTACCCCGCCTCGGTGGGCGCGAAACCGTTGAGGGTGAGCGGCGGGCCCCCGGCGGCGTAGCGGCGGCGGGTCGGCTCGAAGAGATCGATGAAGGTCAGGCGGTGGCGCTCCGCGACCCGGCGCATCGCGGCGGTGTAGACGGCGAGGCTCGCGTTCTCGCGCCGGCCGTCGGGCAGGTCGCGCGTCGCGCTCAGGTCCTCGAAGGCGATGGGGGAAACGAGGACGAGCCGCGGGGCGGCGCGGCCGTTGTAGGCCCGGCCGAGGGTGTGCCGCACGAAAGCGTCGAGCTCGGCCTCGAACACCGGGGCGCGCTCCGGGCCGTCGAAGGACTCGTTGTAGCCGAAGAAGGCGACCACGGTGTCGGCCTTCAGGTGGGTCAGCCACTCGTCCGGCGTGGGGAAGAAGCCCCGGCCGTTGTGCGAGGCGAGCTCGGGGCGGAATTGTTCCGCGCCGGGGAACGCCCACTGCGAGACGCGGGCGGGATGGGGGCGGAAGCCCGGCGTGTCACCGGGGCGGCCGAGGTTGCGCACGAACAGTTTCTTCCCGGGGAAGCGCAGGTGCAGCTCGGTCTCCAGCCGGCTGTAGTAGACATCGCGCTCGGCGAGGCCGTTGCCGATGAAGGCGACGCGCTCCCCCTCCACGGGCGGGGCGACCTCCTGCGGGCGCGCGGTGGTGGCCGGCGGGGGCTCGTCCATCTGCGCGTGGGGCCCCCGCGAGGCGCGCACCTCGGCGGGACTGGGCGTGGTCGCGGCGGTCTGGCGCCGGCCCTTCGCCGCCGGCGCCTTGGCGGCGTCCGCGGCGGCGAGGCCGGAAGCAAGGGCAACGAGGGTGAGCAGGAGCGGGGCGAGGCGGGGCATCACGGGACCCCAAGGCAACCGGTCGGCCGCGCGGCCGGCAAGAAGAGACCGCGTCCCCGCCGGCGGCGCCAGGCCTCAGCGCTGCACCGGCCGCAGGACCAGGTTCCGGTAGGAAACCGGGCCGTGGTCACCCTGCAGCAATATCGGGCCCGGGCGCAGGGGATCCCAGCCTAGGGCCCCGCCGGTGACGCCGAGGAGGGGCTGGTTGTCGATGATCACGCGACCGTTGAGGACGACCGTCGCGTGCTGGTCGACGAGGGTCAGCTCGAGGGTCTGCCATTCGCCGGCCGGCTTCTCGGCGGCGAGCGCGGGCGTGAGGCGGCTGTAGATCGCGCCCATATTGTGGGAGTCGAGCGCCTTGCCGTGGGAATCGGCCACCTGCACCTCGTAGAGGCCGCGCAGGTAGACGCCGCTGTTGCTGCGCGCGGGGACGCTGACCTCCAGCGTGAGGCGGAAGTCGGTGAACTCCGCGCTGGTGCGGAGGTTGGCGGTGCGCGCCGCGGGCTTGCCAGGCTCGCGCGCGGGCGGGCGATTGACGAGCACGCCGTCGGCCACACCCCACGCGTTGGCCAGGCGCGGCTCCTGCGCCACCCAGCCGGTCAGGTCACGACCATTGAAAAGGGTCACGGGCGGACCGAACCGGACGGCGGCGAGGTCGGGCCGCGGCGGCAACGGGGCAAGCCGGCGCCCGGTGAACTCCGTGCGGTCGAAACCCTGCCCGTTGGCGCGCGGCACGACGCGTGTCCCGCGCAACTCGCCGCCCTCCAGGCGCGCGGTCACGGTCTCGGTGAGCTGCTGCCGGCGGACGACGCGGCCCGCGGCGTCCTTGCGCTCGACCTCGCGGACGCGCGTCGCGGTGACCGCCGCGCCGTCGAGGGTGACGCTGGCGAGGGGCAGCACGCTGCCGCCGCCCCAGAGGATGGAGCCGTCGACCCAGCCGTCCTCGGCCTTGAGTTCGAGCCAGCCGGCAGAGCCATTGGGGAGGGCGAGCCCCCAGCGACCGAGCAACGGGTCGGCGGGAGCGGCGGCGAAGAGCCGGGACACAGCGGCCACGAGGCCAGCGAGGAGCAAGGCGCGGGGGAGGAGGGAGCGGGGGTGCATCGCGCGGCCACGTTGGGTGGGGCACGGGCGGCGGGCAACTCCGCGCTTGCGGGGCCGGGCCGGCTTCCGGTTCGCTGCCCTTATGCACGTAGCCTGCCCGCTCGCCGCCGACCTTGATGCCGCCCTCCGCACCGCGGCGGCCGCCGCCGGCTGGGCGGACGCGGCGGAGTTCCAACCGGACGTCCGCGCCGCCGATCCGCGCCACGGGGACTTCCAGGCCAACGGCGTGCTGCCCCACGCCAAAACGCGACGGCTCAACCCGCGCGCCCTCGCCGAACAGCTGGTCGCCGCCCTGCCGGCGGAGCTGCGCGCGACCTGCGCCGTGACCGTGGCCGGGCCCGGCTTCATCAACTTCACCCTGCATCCGGCGGCCCTCCTCTCCTGGCTGCGCGCGCACGCCACCGCGGACCAGCTCCGCGACGCCTGCGCCGGGGGCGCGGCCGGCACCTGGGTCGTCGATTACTCCTCGCCCAACACCGCCAAGCAGATGCACGTCGGCCACCTGCGGTCGGCCGTGATCGGCGAGGCCCTCTGCCGCCTGCTCGCGTTCGCGGGCGCGAAGGTCATCCGCGACAACCATCTTGGCGACTGGGGCACGCAGTTCGGCAAGCTGATCTACGGCTACAAACGCTGGGCCGACCCCGCGGCGCTGGCGGCCGATCCGATCGAGGAACTCGAGCGCCTGTACAAGCGCGGCCACGAGGCCACGCCCGAGGGTTCCCCCGAGCTCGAGGAGGCCCGTCGCGAACTGGTGCGCCTCCAGCAGGGCGACCCCGAGAACGTGGCGCTCTGGCGGAAGTTCTCCGAGGTCAGCCTTGGCGCCTTCCAGCGCATCTACGACCGCCTCGGCATCCGCTTCGACCACAACCTGGGCGAGAGCTTCTACAACGACCAAGTGGAGCGCGTGTACACCGAGCTCACCGCAGCCGGCATCGCGGAGGTCAGCGAGGGCGCGCTCGTCGTCTTCCACCCCGAGCACCCGCGCTTCAAGACCCAGCCGTTCCTCGTCCGCAAGGCCGACGGCGCCAGCAACTACGCCTCGACCGACCTCGCTACCGCGCTCTACCGCACCGAGCACTTCGGCGCCGCCGGCATCGTCATCGTCACCGACTTCCGCCAGTCCGACCACTTCGAGCAGCTGTTCCTCACCGTGGGGAAATGGTTCGCGGCGCGCGGCTACCGGCGGCCCGAGCTGCACCACGTGACCTTCGGCGCGGTGACGGGCGAGGACGGCAAGGCGCTGAAGACGCGCAGCGGCGACGTGATCCGCCTCAAGGCGCTGCTCGACGAGGCGGAGGAGCGGGCCTTCGCGCTGGTCACGGCCAAGAGCCCGGAACTCCCCGAGGCGGAGCGCCGCGAGATCGCCGCCGCCGTGGGCGTGGGCGCGGTCCAGTACGCGGACCTCGCGCAGAACCGGAGCAGCAACTACGTGTTCTCGTGGGACAAGATGCTCTCCCTCGAGGGCAACACCGCGCCCTACCTGCTGTACGCCGGCGCGCGCATCCACTCGATCTTTCGCCGCGCCGGGGTGGCGCCCGACGACGCGGCGGCACTGGCGGCGGCGGACGCACCCGCCACGGCGACGGAGCTCGCCCTCGCGCGGCGGCTGATCCGTTTCCCCGACGCGATCCGGCAGGCCCGCGAGACGCTGCGGCCGCACCTGCTGTGCCTGTACCTGTTCGAGCTGGCGGGCGACTACAGCTCGTTCAACAACGCCGACAAGGTGCTGGTCGAGGAACCGGCCGTGCGCGCCCGCCGGCTGCTGCTGTGCGCGCGGACGCTGCTGGTGCTGGAGACCGGGCTGCACCTGCTGGGCCTGCGGCCGCTGCGGCGGATGTGAACGCGGGCCGCCGCGGCCCGGAGAACGCTCTTGCCGCTGCCGCGGCCGCGCGACAGGGTCGCCCGATGTCCGCGCAGGAGCTCTATCTGCGCCCCGCGAACGCGACCGAAGCGCGGGGCCCCTTCCCGCCCGAGCAGCTCGCCGACCTGGCGCGCGCCGGGGAGGTCACGCCGGAGACCCTCGTCTACGACACGACCCGCGAAGGTTGGGTGGCGCTGGCGGAGCGCCCGGACCTGCTCGCCCTCGCCTTCCCGCCGCGGCAGCGGCTGACGCTGAAACCGCGGCCGGCCCCCGCCCCGGCGTCCCCCCCGCCGACGGAGGCCGCTCCCGCGGAGGCAGCCGCCCCGGGGCCGGCGCCCGCACCGGCGGTCCCGCCCGTCGCCGAGATCACGGAGATCCTCGCGCAATCGAGCCGGACCGCGGAAGCGGAGGAGGCGCGGCTGGTCCGCGGCGCGACCGTGGGCCGCCGCGGCGCCCTAGCCGGGCTGCTGTTGGCCGCCGGTTCGGGGCTGGCCCCGCTCGCCGGTGGCGCCCTCCCCGCCTCCCCCGTCGCGGCCCTCCTCGCCCACCCCAGTCTGCTGCTGGTGCCGGTGGACCTCGTCCTCGCGGCGCTGCTCGCGACCGGGGCGACCGGACCCTACCCTTTCCTGCGTTTCCGCGCCGCGTTCGGGCTGGGCTACGCGGGCCTGCTGTTGCAGCAGGCGGACGCGGCGGGCGCAGGCGGGGCGATGGCGGTGGGCGCCGCCGGCCTCTTCGCGTGCACCCTGTGCTACCGCCCGCTCGCGTCCGGGGCGGCGGCAGTGGCGGCCGTGCTCGGCTACGGGTTCGCCGCGTGGCTGCAGTTGCCGGCCTGAGCCCTCCCGCGCCGTGAAACCGTCCCCGGACGCCCCGCCCGCGCCGCCGGCTGAACGCCGGGAAACGCCCGCCTGGGTCGCCCGTCTGGCGCGCCTCTGGCACAGCGGGATCTGGGAACCGGCGACCCTCTCCGACCGCTCCCTCCGCGGACGCGGGCTGGCGGTACTGCGCGTCATCTCGATCACGGTGACCGTTTTCCAGGAAACCCGGGTGGTCAGCCGCGCGGCCGCGCTGAGTTTCACCTCGCTGCTCAGCCTGGGTCCACTGGTGGCGATCGCGGTGCTCGCCGGCGGGTTCGCGCTGGGGAAGCAGGACAACCAGCTGCTGACCCATCACATCAGCACGCTGCTCGCCAACGTGGCGCCGCAGTTGCAGTCGCTCTCCGCCGAGGCCGGGACCCCGGCGGCCGCGGGCGGGGTCAACCCGGAGCTGCGGCGGATCGTCGACGGCTTCGTGCAGAGCGCCCGGAACGGCTACGGGGGCGCCTTTGGCGCGCTCACCCTGATCTTCATCGTGCTGATGATGTTCAAGTCGATCGAGGACGCCTTCAATGACCTCTGGGGCATCAACCAGGGCCGTTCGCTGCTGATGCGGGTGGTGTTCTACTGGACCATCCTGACCCTGGGCGCGGTGCTGTTCTTCGCGGCCGTGGCCCTGCTCGGGGCCGGCGCGGCGGTGAACGTGTTCCACGAGTCCCTCGCCCGGCTGCCCGGCGGCGAACGCCTCGTGGCGCTGCTCGGCTGGAGCCTGCCGGTCTTCTCCCTCTGCCTGCTGACCCTGATGCTGACGCTGGTCTACCGCGTCGTGCCCAACACGCCCGTGCTCTGGCGTGCGGCCTTTGCCGGCGGCGCGGTGGTGGCGCTGCTGCTGCTGCTCAACAACGTGGCCGCGTTCCTCTACGTCCGGCGGGTGGTGCTCACCCAAAACCTCTACGGCCAGCTGGCGGTACCCCTCGTGCTGGTGCTGGGGCTCTACGTGTTCTGGCTCTACGTGCTGATCGGGGGCGTCATCAGCTACGCGGTGCAGAACGTCCACTTCCGCAACAGCCAGACGGCGTGGAGCCGGCTGACGGAGGCGATGCGCGAGCGGCTGTCGCTGGCGGTGCTCCTCACCATCGGGCGCCGCTTCCAGGCCTGCCAGCCGCCCGTCACCGCCGCCGAGCTCGGCCGCCGGCTCCGGGTGCCCAGCCAGATCCTCAACGAGTGCCTCAACCGATTGGGCGAGATGGGGTTGGTGAATACCCTGCGGCCCGCCCCCGGACGGCCCGCGACCGAGCTCCGCTTCCAGCCGGCGCGGCCCCTCGAGCGGATCACCCTGCTGGATTTCAAGCGCCTCGACGACCAACTCGGCGACGACCCCGTCGGGCATTCGCTGGAATGCGTCGACCCCCTGATGCACGCCTACGAGGAGGCCCTCGGCCGCCTCGGCGAGCAGCCGTTCTTCCAGCGCTCCCTGGACGATCTGCTCACCGCGCACCCCTTCCCGGAAACGCCCGCGGCGGACCGGCGGGGCGCCGCGGAATTACGCCCTTGCCAGCCTTCCCCCCCGACCTAAGCCTGCCCCGCTTCCGCCCATGATTTCCTGGATCCAGAAATACTTCCAGCACCACTTCCGCGTGATTTTCGCCGTGCTGCTGGGGGTGGTCATCATCGCCTTCGTCTTCACCATCGGCGCGGCCCCGGGCATCGGCGGCGCCGAGCGGGCGATGGTCGACCGCCCGTTCTTCGACTACAACCTCAGCCTGCAGTCCGACCAGCAGCGCCTGATGGGGGACGCCAGCCTGAGCGCCAGCCTCCGGGTCGGGGCCTTCGGCCAGCTCGACGGCGACCAGGTGCAGAACTACGCGTTCCAACGCGCCGCCGCCCTCCATCTGGCCGCCCGCTGGCACCTGCCCCCCGCCACCTCCGCCGAGGTCACCGCGCAGCTGAAAACCCTCCGCGCCTTCGCCGGACCCGACGGTCAGTTTGACCCCAAGACCTACCAGACTTTCCGCGACAACCTGAAGACCAACCCCCGCGGCCTCACCGAGGGCGACATCCTCCGCGTGGTCTCCGACGACGTCCGGGTGGAGAAGGTGCAGAACCTCCTCGCTGGACCGGGCTACGTCCTCCCCGGCGACGTCCGCACCCAGCTCCTCCGCACCGACACCAAGTGGACGCTCGCCACCGCCACCGTCGACTACGCCGCCTTCAAGCCGACGATCACCCCCGCGGAGAGCGAACTGAACCAGTTCTTCGAGCAGTCGGGCGGCCGCTACGACATCCCGCCGCAGGTCAGCCTCGCGGTGCTGGAGTTCCCCGCCCTGGACTATATGGCCAAGGTCAACCTGACCGAGGCGGAGATCCGCGCCTTCTACGACGCCAGCCCGTCGCGCTTCCCGAAGCCCGCCGACCCCGCCAAAAAGGACGCGCCCGCGCCCAGCGTGACCCCGCCGGCGGACCCCGCCGCGGACTTCGCGGCCGTCCGCCCCCAGGTGGAATCCACCCTGCGTTTCGAGCGCGCGGTGAAACTGGCCCAGAAAGCCGCCAGCGACCTCTCCCTCGCCCTGTTTGAATCGAAGTCCCGCACGCCCGAGGCCGTCGCGGCCTTCCTGACCAGCCGCCAGCTCAACGCCAAGCCGCTGCCGCCGTTCAGCCGCGACGCCGCCCCCGCCGAGTTCGGCGGTTCGCCGGAGGCCGTCACGGAGGCGTTCCGCCTCGGCAAGGACCGCCCCGCCTCCGACGCACTCTCGACCCGGATGGGCGCCCTGATCCTGCTCTGGAAGGAATCCCTCCCGACCCGCAAGCCGCTCTTCACCGAGGTCAAGGCGCAGGTGTCAACGGACTACGTCGAGGGCGAACGCCGCAAGCAGTTCATCGAGCTGGGGCGCAAGGTGAAGGCCGACCTCGAGACCCGCCTCAAGGCCGGGGCCACCTTGGAGCAGGCCGCCCCCGCGGCCGGCCAGACGCACGGCCTCACGCTCGCCGCCAAGGCCCTGCCCCCCTTCGACCTCCGCTCCCGTCCGCAGGACGTGGACTTCGCCGTCCTGGGCACGCTCGAGCGGCTCCAGAAGGGCCAGCTCTCCGATATGGTCTTCAGCGGCGAGCAAGGGCTCTTCGTGCATGCGGTGGACCAGCTGGCGCCCGACACCACCGAGGCCAACCCGCGTTTCGCCGAGACCCGGGCGCAGATCGCCGGCTTCACTTCCCGCATCGGCGGTTCCTCGGCCCTCGCGGAGCTGGTCGAGCAGGAGCTCAAGCGCGGCGAGCCCAAGGTGCCCTGAGCGCCCGCGGGCGCGCCCCGCGCCCCTCCCCGGGGTCGCCGGCCTCTTCCGCCCATGCCCCTCCGGTCCTACGTCCCTTCGGCAGGCCCCTGCCGCCTCTGCGGCGAGGGCTTCGAGCACCGGCAGGGGCCCGCGGAACGCGATCTCACCACCTGCCCCCGCTGCGGCCAGGGCGTTTGCCGCCGCGCGGTGGATCCGGTGAATTCGCCGCAACTTTCCGCCCCACTTTCCGTCTCGCGCGCGAGACAGGCCGGCTTCACCGTCCTCCGCCGCACCTCCGGGGGCGAATACGAAAAACAGTAACTTACCCTCCTCCTTCCGTGTCCTGCGCCCGCCGCCCCTCCCTTTCCGCCATGCCCAGCCTCACCGCCCGACTCCTGCTCGCGCTCCTAGCCCTCACCCCCCTCGCCCGCGCCCAGGCTCCCGCCGCCGGCACCCCGGGGTCGGTCGTGATCGCGCCGGACAAGCCCTTCACGCTTGAGGAGGCCATCGCGCTCGCCCTGCAGAAGAGCTTCAACCTCCAGATCCAGGCCATCGCCCGGGCCAACGCCAAGGACAACGTCACCATCCAGGAGGCCGGCTTCGACCCGACGGTGACCGCCAACGTCACGCGGTCGCTCACCCAGTCCGCCTCGACCACCAACCGCCTTGACGGCACCGCTTCCCAGGGTCCCCGCAATGACAACACGGTGATGCGCGCCGGCGTCAGCCTCCCCCGCCTCACGGCCACCAACGGGACGCTCAGCCTCTCGACCAACGTCTCCCGGGGCGCCACCAACTCGGTCAACTCGCTCTTCAACCCCGCCTACAACAACGGCGTCAGCGCCACCCTGAACCAGCCCCTACTGCGCGACTTCGGCCGCGAGGCCGCCCTCTCGGCGCTCGAGAACGCCCGGCTCGCGTTCACCATCGCCAGCACCGGCTACCGCAGCGCCGTCCTCAACACGGTGGCCAACACCGAGAACGCCTACTACAACCTCGTCGCCTCCCGCGAGGCGCTCCGCATCGCCCAGCTCACGCTCGAGGGCAACCAGCGGCTCCTCGACGAGAACAAGGCCCGGCGCACCACCGGCGTGATGACCGACCTCGACGTGCTCAGCGCGGAGGTCGGTGTCGCCCGCGCCCGCAACACGGTGGTGCAGCGCGAGCAGGCCGTCCGCGACGCGGAGGAGCGCCTGATGAACCAGATCAACGTGCTCTCGCTCGACACGCGGCCGGGCCCGGTCGACTTCGCCCCCTATGCCGAGGGCGCCCCGAACTTCGCCGCCTCCTACAAGCTCGCGCGGGAGTTCTACCCGGAAACGCTGTCGCAGGAGCAGACGATCAAGCAGCTCGAGCTGAACCTCGCCACGGCCCGCCGCAACACGCTCCCCGACCTCGACCTGATCGCCTCCCTCGGCTACACCGCTCGCACGACCAACGCCAATTACGGGCAGGCGATCGCCAACCTGCCCAACGACCACGGCAACAACTGGTCGCTGGCCCTGAATTACTCGCTGCCCTGGGGCCAGAAGGCCGACAAGGCCCGCCTCCGCCAGGCGAACGCCAACCTCTCCTCGGGCAAGATCCGCCTCGAGCAGCTGGAGTCCCAGCTGATGCTCGACGTCCGCATCGCCGTGCGCGCGGTCGAGACCAACCTCGTGGCCGTCGAGATCGCCCAGAAGGCGACCGAGCTCGCGACGCGCCAGTACGAGCAGCAGAAGGCCCGCTTCGACGCCGGGCTCTCCACCAGCCGCATCGTGCTCCAGTTCCAGGATGACTTGGAGGCCGCCCGCAACAGCGAGCTGTCCGCCAAGCTGAACCTGCGCCGCGCGGTCTCCGAGCTACGCCGCCTCGAGGGCACCTCGCTCCAGCGGTTCAAGGTGGAGATGCCCTGAGGGGCACCCCGCCGCCGCGATGCCGGTCGCCCTCCTCGTCCGCCTCCTGCTCTGGCTCTGGCTGGGCGGAGCCCTCGCCTTCGGCCACCACGGCCTCTGGGGCCGCCTGCCCCCCTTCGGGCAGCTCGCGCTGGTGTTGGCCCTCGCCGCCGGCGCCTACTCGCTCCTCCACCGCGTGCCCGCCCTTGCCCGCTGGCGGGAAAGCCTAGACGAGCGGGTGCTGCTCCTACCGCACGGGATCCGGCTCGCCGGGATCTACCTCGTGCTGCGCCACCTCGAGGGCGACCTGCCGCGGGCCTTCATCCTCGCCGCGGGCCTCGGTGAGGCCGTCCTCGCCGCGCTCGCCCTCCCGCTCGCGCTCGCCCCGCTCGCCGACGACGCCCGCGCCCGCGCGACGCGCATCTGGGCCGTCGCCGGGCTGGTCAACCTCGGGCTCATCCTCGCCACGCTGCTCCGGCTCAACCTCTCGGCCCCGCTCCAGCTGCGCGCCCTCGGGGAACTGCCGCTGAGCCTGTTCCCGACCCTCGTCCTGCCCCTCGCCCTCACCGGGACCGTGCTCGTGCTGCAGCGCGCGCTCCGCGCCCCGGGATAGGCGCTGGCCGCGGCTCAGCCCGGAGGAAACAGCTCCCCCGGATCGCGGAGCGCGGCCGCGTCCACCACGCGGTGCGGCGGCAGCTGGGTGCGGAACCACGTACGCTGCTTCTTGACCAGCGCCCGCGTGTCGCGCGCGATCACCGCCGCCAGCTCCGCGGGCGGCAGCCGGCCATCGAGGCAGTCCAGCACTTCCCGGTAACCGATCGCCCGCGCCGCGCTCGGATTGGCCTCCAACCCCTGCGCCCGCAGGCCGCGGACCTCCTCAACGAGCCCGGCTGCCAGCATTGCGTCCACCCGCCGCCCGATCCGTTCCCGCAGGTCCCCCGGCTCCCGCTCCAGCCGGGTGAGGCGGATGGCGTGCTCCGCGAAGGGCCCCGGCTGCCGCGCGAATTCCGCCCGCAGTTCCGCAAGCGGTCGACCCGCGGCGAGGCACCGCTCCAGCGCCCGTGTCACCCGCCGCGGGTTGGCCTCGTCGAGCCCGTCCAGCCCGCCGGGGTTCAGCTCCCGCAGGCGGGCGCACGCTGCGGCGGGAGTAAGAGCCGCCACCTCCGCCCGCAGCTCCGGGGAAACCTCGATGGTGTCGACCACCGGCCCGAGGAAGGCCCGCAGGTAGAAGCCGCTGCCGCCGCAGACCAGCACCGCCCGGCCCCGGCGCGCGAGTTCGTCGACCACCACCCGCGCGGCGGCGACGTAGCGGCCGATGTCCATCGGCTCCCCCGGTGCGCAAACATCGATCAGGTGGTGCGGCACGCGCGCCCGCTCGGCCGGCGTGGGCTTCGCCGTGCCCAGGTCCATCCCGCGGTAGAAGAGCAGCGAGTCGCAGGACAGGATCTCCGCCCCGTGCGCCTCCGCCCAGCGCAGCGCCCACTCCGTCTTGCCCACCGCGGTGGGTCCGGTGAGGAGGTGGAGCACGGGGAGCGCAGGCACGGGCTTTTATCGGTGGCAAGCGGCGCCCGGATCGTCAAAGGCTAAGCCCGCCCTGAAGACCTGCTTCATCGCCAACCCCCGCTCCGGCCACACCACGCCGCGCCTGCCCGAGCTGACCCGCCTGGTCCGCGACTTCCGCGGGGAGCTGCGGCTGACGGCGCATCCCGGGCACGCCCGTGAGCTCGCGGCCGCGGCCGTGCGGGAGGGCTGCACGACGGTGGTCGCGGTGGGCGGGGACGGCACGGTGAACGAGGTCGCCAGCGCGCTCGACGGTACGGGCGCCACCCTGGGGATCCTGCCGGCGGGTTCCGGGAACGGCCTCGCGCGCCACCTCGGGGTGCACGGGTCCTGGCCGCGCGCGCTGGACATCCTCGCCGCCGGCCACACGCGGCCGCTCGACGCGGGCCGCGCCGACGGGCACCCGTTCTTCGCGGTCGCCGGCCTGGGCTTCGAGGCGGTGCTGGCCGAGCGTTTCAACCGGGCCCGCCGCCGGGGACTCGCGGCCTACGCCCTGATCCTGCTCCGTTCCCTCCGTGCCGCGCGGCCCGTGGCCTGCCGGATCCACGCGGCGGGCCGAGTCTGGGATCTGCCCGTCCTGACCCTCGCGGTGGCGAATGCCTCGCAATACGGCGGCGGGGCACGGATCGCCCCCCGCGCCCGGACCGACGACGGCCAACTCGAGCTCTGCGCCTTGCCCCCGCTGCGCCCCGGCAACGCCCTCGGTCTGACCTGGCGGCTGTTCACCGGGCGGATCGAAGGCGCCCCCGGCGTGCTCTGCCTCCGGGGCGCGGAATTCACCGTTGAACGGCCCGGCCACGGCCCCCTGCAGACAGACGGCGAGGTGCACGCCGCCGGACCCGTGGTCCGTTTCACGGTCGCGCCCGGCAGCCTGCGCGTGCTCTGCCCGCCGGAGCGCGGGCCCCGCTAAGGGCGCGGCGCTTCAGCGCCGGTGGACGCCCGCGGCCAGATCCGCCACGCGCTCGCCCACCGCGAGCGGCAGCCGCGGCCGGTCCCCGAGGTGGTCGCGGATGCAGTTCACCAGCGCGCTGCCCACCACCACGCCATCCGCGTGGGCCGCGACCTCCGCCACCTGCGCGCGCGTCCCGATCCCGAAGCCGACCACGGTGGGCAGCTTCGTCTGCGCCCGGATCCGGGCCACGGCCGCCGGGATATTGCCCGCCACCTGGTCCCGCACGCCGGTCACGCCCTCGCGCGACACGTAGTAGAGGAAACCCGTCGTGACCGCGGCGATCCGCGCAATGCGCTCGTCCGGGGTCGTCGGGGCGATGATGAAGACCGTCTCGACGCCGTGCGCGCGGCCGGCCGCGACCACCTCGCCCGCCTCCTCAGGCGGCAGGTCCAGGGTGAGGATCGCGTCGACCCCCGCGGCTCCCGCCGCCCGGAAGTAGGCGTCCACCCCGTTGGCGAACACCAGGTTGTAATAGGTGTAGAAGACGACCGGGGCGGAGCTGAACTCGCGGATCCGCCGCACCAGCTCGAAGACCCGCGCGGCGGTCATCCCGCCCTCCAGCGCCCGCTGGGCCGCGAGCTGGTTGGTCAGGCCGTCGGCGAGGGGATCCGAGAAGGGCACGCCCAGTTCGAGGATGTCCACCCCCCGGGCGAGCAGCTGCCGGCAGACCTCCACGGACGTCTCGAAGTCGGGGTCGCCGGCGCAGACGTAGGCCACGAAGGCGGCGCGGTTCTCGGCGCGGGCCCGTTCGAAGACGGCTTGGAGGCGGGACATCCGGGAAACGTTGGCGGGAAACGCCCGCCGAAGTCACCACAAACTTCGCCGGCGGCCGGGCCCGTTCAGAAATCGAAGTCCACCGCCACCGGCAGATGGTCGGACAACAGGGTCCGCACCACCTCGCAGCGCGCCCGCACGCAGCCGGCCGGCAGGAAAATGAAGTCGAGCGCCCGGCGCGGCAGCGGCGACGGGAACGTCTTCCCGTCGAGCGGGTGGAGCGCGTAGTCCGAATAGTCCGAGAGATGGCTGAGGAGCGAGGCGGTGGCGTCGTCGCGGGTGCCGGGGTTGTTGAAGTCGCCGCAGATGATGGGCGGGGCCGCCCAATACGGGCTGCGCAACCGGTGTTTCTCCCGCAACCAGCAGACCAGTTGGTCGAGCTGGCGGAGCCGCTGGGCGCGGGAACCGTAGTGCAGGTGGAGGTTCACGAGCGGCAGGCAGCGGCCGCCCACATCCAGCTCCACAAAGAGGAACCCCTTCTCCCCCAACCGGCGGCGCCCGAACACCACGGTCTCAGCGGCGCGGATCGGCAGGCGCGAAAGCAAAGCGTTGCCGTAGCAGAGGTTAAGCAACCCCGTGCGCCGGGTGTTGATGCCGAATACGGCGTGGGGGAAGCGCGTGAGGCCGCGCAGGAAATCGAGGTGGTCGAAATTGCCCGCCCAGCGGGAGCGCTCGTCAATCTCCTGCAGGGCGACCACATCCGGCTCCAACCGCCCCAACAGCTCGGAAATGCGCCTCAGGTTCAGCCGGAGCCGCCGCGGGGAAGTCAGGCCCTGGATGGGATTCAAGCCCCGCCCGTGCGCGATGTTAAACGTGACCAGGCGCAGGCGAGGCATCCGGGGGATAGAACACCGCGACCCGCGGCAGGACTCAAGTCCCGCGCCGCCGCCCGACACGCAAAAATCCCCTTGCCTCACCCGGGGCCCGCCCCTTTCCTCTGACCCTTTTCAACCAGAGGTAACCATTATGTCTCGCATCTGTGCAGTCACCGGACGCCGGCCCGTCAAGGGTTCGCGCATCAACCGCAAGGGTCAGTCGAAGAAGAGCGGCGGCATCGGGACGCACGTCACGAGCATCACCCCGCGCAAGTTCCGGCCCAACCTCCAGCGCATCCGGATCCGCACCGCCAACGGCGGCACCAAGCGCGTCTGGGTCTCGGTCAAGGCCATCAAGGCCGGGATGATCGAGAAGGTCTGACCCCCACTCCCGCCCCTTTCCCACCGCGGCCCCGACGGGCCGCGGTTTTTTTGCGCCCGCTTCAAGCCCCCCCGGTCCGGTGCTGAGGCCGGTCAGGCGTCGAGGACGCGGAAGACGATGGACGAGTTTTGGCCGCCGAATCCGAGGTTGTTGCTCAGCACCGCCCGGAGCCGGGCCTCCCGGGCCTGGCCGGGGACGTAGTCGAGGTCACAATCGGGATCCGGGTCGTCGAGGTTGATCGTCGGCGGGATCGCCTGAGCCGCAAGGGCCCGGACGCAGATGACGGATTCGATCCCGCCCGCCGCCCCCAGCAGGTGGCCGGTCATCGACTTGGTGGAGCTGATCGCGACGCGGCGGGCGTGCTCGCCGAAGACCCGCTTGATCGCGAGGGTCTCGAACTTGTCGTTGTAGGGGGTGGAGGTGCCGTGGGCGTTGATGTAATCGATCGCGGAAGGCTCGAGCCCGGCCGCCGCCAGCGCCCGGCGCATCGCCATCGAAAGCCCCTTTCCCTCGGGATCCGGTTGCGTGATGTGGTAGGCGTCGCAGGTCGCGGCGTAACCGGCCAACTCGCAATAGATGCGGGCGCCCCGTGCCCGGGCGTGCTCCAGCGACTCCAGGACCAGGACCCCCGCCCCCTCGCCCATCACAAAGCCGTCGCGACCGCGGTCGAAGGGCCGGCTGGCGCGCCGCGGCTCGTCATTGCGGGTGCTCATCGCCTTCATCGCACAGAAACTGGCGTAGGCGAACGGGGTGATCGCCGCCTCGCTGCCGCCCGCGACCATCACGTCCACGTCGCCCCGCCGGATCGCGTGCGCCGCCTCCCCTAGGGCGTGGGTCCCAGTGGCGCAGGCGGACACGACCCCGAAATTCGGACCGCGCGCGCCCAGTTCGATCGCGAACAGGCCCGAGCACATATTGCCGATCAGGGAGGGGATGGTGAACGGCGAAACCTTCCGCGGGCCGCGCTCGGCCAGGACCTTCAGCTGGGACTCGTAGGTGTACATCCCGCCGATGCCCGACCCGATCATCACCCCCACACGGTCCGGATCCTCCCGCCCCATCTCCAGCCCGGCGTCCCGGCAGGCCTGCTTGGCCGCCACGAACCCGAAATGGGTGTACCGGTCGTTCCGCCGGGCTTCCTTCGGATCCATATGGTCCGCCGGATCCCAATCGCGCACCTCCGCCCCAACGTGGCTCGCGTACGGGGTCGGATCAAAGAGGGAAACCCGGTCCACGCCCGAACGGCCGGCCATCAGCCCGGCCCAGAACGCGTCCACCTCGTGGCCTAGGGAAGCCACGGCTCCGAGACCGGTGACGACGACACGGCGGGAGGAGGAGTCCATCGGCGGGGAAGAGGGCGGAACCCGTGAAAGAA
>Ga0315903_10004869_pt1 | contig 17731 bp, 31 predicted proteins | sample LakEriMetagenome_7_FD_203524 | JGI IMG/M metagenome (GOLD analysis project Ga0315903, IMG submission 203524) | Freshwater fungal communities from buoy surface, Lake Erie, Ohio, United States - Buoy 2 MA119 | ecosystem: Environmental > Aquatic > Freshwater > Lake | place: USA: Lake Erie, Ohio...
CAACAAGCCAGCGCAGAGCGTGGCAATCACGAAGGCGGGAATGAGCCAAGGTTTCATGTTATGCGATGCAGTAGAGCACGAGGCCCGCCGCGAAGATGAGCGCGCACATTGCGCCGCCGCAGCCGGAATTGCTGGCACCAGTGGCCGACAAAAGCAGCGCATAAGTGCCCGGATCAATCTTAACGCGCCCCTCTCGCACGGCGCGCAGCAAATCAGCAAGGCTCTTGAACCCGTGCTTTTTAAGCTGGGCGTCAAGCTGTGCCTTCTCGGCGTCATCAACCCAAGCGCCGATTTTCTTCTTACCTTGTTTTCTTTGGTTTGGCATAGCCGCAAAGGTGGGGCCACACCAACGGATTACAAGTAATCAATGAAAAATTATGAAACATTATGAAAAACCGTTTGACGGGTGTAACCACACCCTTTAGCAATTCTGGTGTAACCACACCTATGAAGCAAATCATCATCAACGCCGACGACGAAACGCACGCATGGCTTGCCGAACAGGCAAAAGCCGAGTGCCGCACTATCGGGAATCAAGCCTTGTTTCTCCTTGGCCTGAACCGTCCCGCCTCCAAACCCTCCAAGACCAAGAAAGGAGCACGGAAATGAAGCTGACGCTTGAACTTTCTCCTGAGCTTTCGCGCTGGGTCAAAGCTGCTGCCTCTCGCAGCAAGCGCACGCCTGCCGCTGAAACGCTCTCCATGTTGAACTGGATGCACGCGGCGTCTGCTGCTGTGACGCCCAAGGCTAGAAAGGGCCGCAAGCCATGAGTGACGCCAAACTGATTCCGCTTTGGATTGGACGTTCACGCCTGCCGCATCGTCGCGCATGGTGGGAGGCCGTTGATTCAATGCTGGCCGATAAAGGCCTCAAGATCGACCCGCGCCATCCCGACAACGAGGACGGGCATCCGGTGTACCTGCAAGCCGGTGACTCGCATGTCTGCATCAGTTCGGGAGAGTGGCCGACAAGCAACGGGCCGCATCTTTACATCACTGACGAACGCGAATCGTGGGAGGCCCGATTCACAGAACGCACGCCCCTTTCCGTCGTCCTCGAAGCAATCCTCGAACTCGAAACGCCGGACACCACCGAATAGCACCAAAAGCCACGCCATGAACATCCGCCTCTATCGCCACGCCCACATGCTCGACCTTCGCCCGCGCACGATTGCGCAGATTCGCGCCCGTCGTGCTTTGCTCAAGTTCTACCTGCTCGGCTTCTGTATCGGCTGTGTCGGTGCTGCCGCTTACCTCATCTTTCACCCATAACCCACATCCATACCATGCACATCCCCGGAAAAATCATCCGCCGTTCCTATCGCAAACACGCCCGCAATCTTCGCTTTTTCCGCGAGTGGGCCGGTCAACGCTTTCACGCGGGCAAGAAGACATTGCTTCACGTTGATAGCCTTATGGCGCTTCCCAACGCGCAGCAGGTCGCGCAGATCGCAGGCGAGGCCCGCCATTTTGCCGCGTGGCAAGACTCCGCCGAACAGGGCAACGAAGCCGCCGCTCAACGCTGGATCGAAAGGAACAACGGCAACCGCCGCTCTCGCCACATCAAAACGCGCAAGTGATGAAAACGCCCATCTCCCAACTCCTCGCCAAAGCCGCGAAGGCACTACCGCCGCAAAAGCCTTCCCGCTCCTCCTGGGCACCCTTCGCGCCCGTTGTGACTCAACTCCAAGCGAACGGCTATGACCTGACTGCCGCCGTCGATTGGCTCATTGCGGAAAAGCAGGTCGAGCTTTCCGACCGCCTGAAATGCTACCGCAGCCTTCGCCAGCTTCTCGAACGCAAGAATCCCAACAAGAACAAGTAACCCATGAGTGAACAACTAGCCACTGCCCAACCTCGCGCCTCCGCCCTTGTGGTGATGGCCGATAAATACCACGTCGAGCCGTCCAAGCTGCTCGAAACGCTGAAAAACACCGTGTTTCGCAACGCGACGAATGACGAGCTTTTGGCCCTCGTCGTCGTGTCGAATGAATACGGCCTTAACCCGCTTACGAAGGAGATTTACGCTTTCCCGGCCAAGGGCGGCGGAATTGTGCCGGTCGTCTCAATCGACGGCTGGATTCGCATGATGAACGACCATCCGCAGTTCGACGGCATCGACTACCAGTTCGAGCACGATGAACAAGGCAGGCTTGTTTCCTGCACGTCCATCATTTACCGCAAGGACCGCTCTCATCCTACCCGCGTGACGGAATACCTCGCGGAGTGTCGCCGCAACACAGAGCCGTGGAAGATGGAAAGCCGCATGTTGCGACACAAGGCCACGATACAAGGCGCTCGCGTGGCTTTTGGTTTCTCGGGCATCACGGACGAGGACGAAGCTATTGCGACACCTGGGCTTGCTGGCGCGAAAGATGCGACGCCGAAAGCCGCACGATCCGCGCCCCTTGATCCCTTTGCCCAACCTCCCGGCGAGGCTCCGACCATCGAGGCGGAAACGGAAGTCGTCCACGAAGTCGCGGAGCCAACGCAAGAGGACATGCTGGCAACCGACCTGCTCGAAGCTGTGGCCGATTCTGACGCCGAAAATCTCGGCTCCTACGTCGAGCAAGCCAACGCGGCTTTGACGGGCGCAAAACAAGAGATGGTGAAGAAAGCCATTCAGGCGCGGGCCAAGGCCCTGGGCGTGAAGTGGGACAAGGAAAGGGGGGCTTTTGTATGAGCGATTCAATCGACAACGGCGGGCCTGCATACCCGTGCCACACAAACCCATTACCCGGAAAGCTGGCGAACGCTCCGCAGGGAATGACCCTTCGCGACTGGTTTGCGGGGCAAGAGCGCATAGACGCGCAAGGAGAGTTTGGATGGGAACTTTTGGAGGCTCTTGCTGGCCCGCGTCCAAATGGCTGCTGGAAAACAAATCCTCTCGGGTGGTTTGCGTGGTCAAATACTTGGCAGGCAAAAGTTAAATTTGCCAGAGCCGACGCCATGATTGCCGCACGGAAAGGAGGCCAAGCATGAAAATCCACAAAGGCTTTCTCCAAGGCTCCGAAGAATGGTTTGCGCTCCGCCGTGGCCGCGCGACGGCTTCCAACTTCAAGAAGATCATAACGCCCGCAAAAGGCGAGTATTCGAAGCAGGCCAGCGCCTACATGCGCGACCTGTTGGTTGAGTGCTTCACGCCCGACTATGCCAAGTTCCTCGGCACGTTCTGGACGGATCGAGGCACCGAAATGGAGCCGGAAGCTCGCAAGGCCTTCGAGGCTCACACGGGCCTTACTGCCGAACAGGTCGCCTTTGTGACCGCCGACCAATGGAAGCACGTCGTCGGTTGCTCGCCTGATTCGCTCATTAAAGACGACTCCGGCGAATATGTGGCGGGCCTCGAAATAAAGTGCCCGTCGCCGTTCACGCATGCCGAGTACATCGAGGACGGCGTTTTGCCCGACGACTACAAGGCGCAGGTACACGGCGGAATGGCGGTCACTGGTTTGGATCGCTGGCATTTCTTTTCTTACTTCCCCGGCCTTGCACCTTTTCACGTCGTCGTCACCCGCGATGCTTATACGGATAAACTGACCGAAGCCATCACCAAGTTCGTCATCGAATACGGGGCCTATCGCGAGAAGATGACGCCGAAACTTCAACTGCAAGCGTGATACTGCCAAAAGCCACAAAATGCCATGACGATTGAACACCTAATCAACGAACTCGCGACGCTGGGCCAAGCCATCGGCCACAAGGCGGAAGTTCTGACTTGGAACCTTCGCGAGCACGAAAACCCGAACGAGCCTCTTGGCATCCGCTCTGTGTCTGGCGTGTCTGCCGGATGGGACAAGCTCAAGCAAGCGTCGGTCGCAACCATCAAACTTGTATGAAAATCTTCGCCATCGACCCCGGCCCTTTCGAGTCCGCTTTTGTCATTTGGGACGGCTCCACGATCCTCGACAAAGGCAAGGTGCCAAGTGAGCGCATTTTGCCGCTGCTGGGCATCCATGAACGCGAATGCCGCGTTGTCTGCGAAATGATTGCTAGCTACGGCATGGCAGTCGGCGCGGAAGTGTTCGAGACATGCGTTTGGATCGGTCGCTTTCTGGAAAAGCTCCAGGGCAACATGGAGCGGATCAAGCGCCTTGAATGCAAAATGCACCTTTGCCATTCGGCGCGCGCGAATGATTCCAACATCCGGCAGGCGTTGATTGATCGCTTCGGACCACCGGGCAAGAAAGCGTCTCCTGGCATTACCTTCGGACTTTCCGGCGACATGTGGGCGGCGTTTGCCGTCGCAGTCACGGCCTACGACAAGCACAACCTTTAATCACCATGGCACGCCCCATCAAAATCAAAATCAACGTTACCCGCATCCTCAAGGAGTACATCTTTGCTGGCAAAAACGGGAAGTACCTAAACCTCGTCGCATGGCCGAACAAGAACGGTCCAGGTCAATATGGCGACACGCATTTCGTTTCGCAGGACATCCCGAAGGAAGCCCGCGACGAAGGCGTTCAAGCGCCTATTCTTGGCAACCTGACGCTGCCCGAAGATGAAGCGCCAGCGCGCCAGCAACCGCCACAAAGACGCGTCATTCATCAACAGCCGCCGCGCCGCTCGCCTCCTGGGACTATCGAGTATCCAGAAGCGCCGATAGCGGATGGCATGGAAGATGACGAAATTCCGTTTTAGACCTTAACCACTGCACCCGATGAATGCTGATATTGATCTATGGAACCAACCGTTGCGCTCGCCAGTGCGAGAAAAGGCCAAGCGCGGACAGCCAAAAGGCAACGCTGCGCCGATTGGCAGCGGCCCCGCTGGCGAAACGTGCGGATCGTGCAAGCATGCGCGATGCCGCGAGTTCGCAAAACGCTACTGGAAATGCGCTCTTGTGAAGGCAACAGGTGGACCGGGAACAGACATCCGGCTTAAGTGGGCCGCGTGCTCACGATGGGAAGCCAAATCCACACCTTCTGACAACGTGCCAACATGCAAAAGTGTCATTCGACGGTAACACAAAATACCACGTTGTAATAAGCGAGAAACTGACTGATAGAGAATTGCCATCTGGACACTGGCGCAACTAAACGAACAAGTGAAAACGCAATCCAAAATCCTCCCCACCTGTCAAGGACGCCGACTTGTTCCGGTATCCAGCCTTGGCCGCGTGGGGAGGGCCGTTTTCAGACTATGAATCCTCTTTGGATCTCAATCCTTCAACACACGCTCGGGCTTGATTCATACGGACAGCCGCCAAAGGGGCGCGTTCCATGCTCGGACGATGATTTCCCAAACTGCTACCGGAACAATTATTGCATTGGTCCCGAGTGCCGAGAATGGCAAACGCTCTGCGATCTTGTGGTGGCCGGTCTTATGGTCGATGCGGGCGCGAAGAATGCCCTTGGCGGCATGCATGTATTCCATGCCACATTGGCAGGCTATGAGGCTGTGAGACGGCATTCGCCGCGTCCTCCTAAGCAAACGAAGGCGCAACGCCGTTGGAGCCATTACCGCGACGTGCGCGAGGTCTGTCCTGATTTGACCTTTGGGCAATACCTGAAAGCGCCCTGGCGCAAAGAGAGCGAGGAAAGGGCGGGCATCTACGCATGAACTTCGACCTTCTAACCGCCGTGCTCAAAAGCGAACTGCCATGCGCTCAACGCATGATTCTGACCGTTGTGCTGAATCACGCGGGGCAGGACAATCGCGCTTGGCCGTCGCATCCAACCATTGCCGCGCAGGCGGGTCTTGCCGAGCGTTCCGTTTGGGCACATCTGCGCGATTTGGAGGCCTCCGGCTGGCTGTTCAATGTCGGTAAGGTGGGCCGTGTGGTCGTGTGGGAGGTCAAGAATCCCGCAAATTCTGCGGGATCAATCCCGCAACCATTGCCGGAAATCCCGCAAATTCTGCGGGATGTAGAAAAACCAATCCCGCAAATTCTGCGAGATAATCCCGCAACCGTTGCGGGACATCCCGCAAATTCTGCGAGACAATCCCGCAAAATTTGCGAGCTAACCACCCAAGAACCACTCAATAACCAATCAGGAACCACCCACAGGGCGGACGAGCCGCCCGAGGGGAGCAAGGCCAAGTCTGCAAAACCGGACTGGCGGACTCACAACCGGGAACAGGCCACAGCCGCAAACGCCATCCGGCCCGACATGCTGGCACCTGCGGACTTTCGCCAAGCGTGGGACCGATGGGCGGCGTATCGCACCGCGAGGGCCGTTGACGCCCGGATTGCCAGCGAGGCGGTAGCGTGGACGGTCGCGGCAGCGGAGGCCGGTTTGCGCGATTGCCACCGGGCCGCAACGGCGCACGGCTGGCCTGCCGTCCTTGCCCGGATCGACGCCGCGATCGCTGGCAACTGGCAGGGCTTCAACTTTGACAGCATGCGACAGCCACAACGCGGCAATGCTGCACCACGCCGAGGAGCCTTTGACCAATCCCGCATGACCGAAGGACTTACCGCCGACCAGATCGGCACGCTTTGAACCGAAATACCACCGAATACCATGAAAGAACCTGAATACATTTACGAACTGGTCGATTCCACCGATGAAGAACGCTATTACCCGCTGGGCGTGGAGTTTGATCTTGTAGCGCTCATCCAGGCGGCAGAGCAGCATGATCCGTCGTGCTGGGAAGCAGAGCGCGGAGACGATGAAATGGCCATCGCGGAGATTCGCGCGAAGCGGCCCGGCTTGTTGGGCGCTGATTACCGCGTCGTTTGGCGCTGCGCATGGGTGCGCGATGAAGTGGGCGAGGATTTCTGGCCTGCGCCGTGGGTGCATGGGACGATTGAAGCCGGAACCTGGGACAAACCTTTGAAGCTGCTGCCATGACAGACGACCAACTCATTGCCCGCGCGCAGGCGAACTTCCAGCGCCAACAGGCCGCGCTTGCGCTCCAGAAGCAGCAGGAGGCCGAGAAGCAGCGTTTGAGCGATGCAGTCGCGCAGGACGCCGCCGAACGCGTCCTAGCCATGTTTGCGGCCAAGAGTCAGGCCTTTTTGGCCGACCTCGCCAAGCTGCCGACGCATCAAGACTGCGAGCGCCATCCGGGCACTACGGCGGTCTTGAACGAAGAGGCCAGCTTGAAGGCAGCGAGGGCGGTCTATCGCTGCCCGCTTTGCGTGGACGCGAAGGCAAAGCAGCGATGGGAAAGGCTCGTCATCGAGGCGGGCATTCCTGCCGATGTGCGGCACGCCACGCTAGCGAACTTCGACACGGCCCGCCCGAACGTGATGCCATCTGAGGATGCCCAGGGCAACAAGACCGGGTGTGTATCGCCTGCGAAGTTCGTCCAGTCCTGCCAAGCGTTCCTTGCCCGCGAGGCGCGGAACCTGTTCCTTTGCGGCGGCGTTGGGATCGGCAAGGGGCACCTTGCGGCGGCGGTGGCGCTCCAACGGCTGCGCGACGGCTGGAAGGTCATCTGGACCGACTGCGCGGCGCTGTTCCGGGCCTGCCATGCGGCCTATGCGGCGGAGGGCTGGCAGGTCATCGCCGACCGGCACGCGGGCGCGGATTTGCTGATTCTCGATGAAATCTGCCTCAAGGCATTGCCGACCGATGGCGAGGAGATTCTTTTCAGCATCCTCGACCAGCGCCATAAGGCCGGACTGCAAACGGTCCTGCTCGGCAATGCGCCCGCGCAACAGGTCCGCGAATGGCTTGGCTCGCGCATCCTCGACCGGCTGCGTTCCGGGGGCTGCAAGTTTTGCTTTGGCGCGTGGGACTCAATGCGAGGCCACGAACGCGACGGAACCGCGACTGACGAGTTTTGAACTTTACCACCGAATACCATGCAAAGCCACAAAACACCAAGCGTCATCAAGTCGGTTTATGACTCCAACGCTGAAATTCTCGCCGCTATTGAGCGCCTGCACTGCGCAGGAGGCTTTGAATGCGACATGACTTACGGCAATGGAACTTTCTGGAAAGGTCGCGAGCGCCCGAAATACTGCTTTGACATCACGCCCTTGCAAGCGGGCGTAATTGAAGCCGACTCTCAAATGCTGCCACTCGAACCCGAGGCGCTGAACAATTGCGTTTTTGATCCGCCTTTCCTGACCTACGTAAAGGCAGGCCGCGCACACAAAAACGGCAAAGTAGCAATGACGGCGCGCTTTGGCGGCTACTACACTTACGACGAACTGGAGGAACATTATCGCGGCACACTTTCCGAAGCGTGGCGAGTGCTAAAGTCCGGTGGAGTGATGGTCTTCAAATGCCAAGACATAATTCACAATCACAGGATGCACGCAACACACGTCAACGTGTGCAATTGGGCGGAGCATGAGGGGTTCCGATTGCTCGATTTATTCATACTTCCCGCCAAGTCTCGGATGCCGGGGCCGCAGAAAGGGACGCAACGCCATGCGCGGGTGTTTCACTCCTACTTTTTGGTTTTCACAAAGCCGACAACGAAGCGCAAAAAACAAAACCACCCATGACGGAATATGAACGAATCCGCGACCGCTTTAACGCCGCCACGACCTGCCGAGAAGGTCAACGGCCACGCCTCGACTACGAACCCGGATGCCGCTACATCGAATGCGAGCGCGGCGACGCCTGCCGGTGCCGACTCAATGACGGCGACACTGGGCCAATCTCCGCCTTTCTCATCAAGTGGCGCGAGCGTTTCGCCAAGTAAGACGTGCCACCGCTGTCTTGGACTCGGGCGCGTGCTTGCGAATGCAGGGACCGAATTATTGACCCGCTGCCCTGTCTGTATCCCATGAGCACCAAACGCCGCGAATCAGCCAAACACATCCGCGACCCCGAGGGCGGCTATTTTTGCTCCTGCGGGTGTGGTCGCAAACCTGGCAAGGGACGGCTCTACTGGCACAGCGCCGAATGCGTCGAGCGATGGCGCGAAATCAATGATCCGGCCTACATCCGCCAGCAACTTAGGCGGCGGGATAAGGGTATCTGCGCGGCGTGTGGATGTGATGCCGAAAAGGAGTATCGTCAATGGACAGAAGCGAGGCGCGAGGTTTCCAACCTTGCCAGTTGGTTGATTGCCAGTGAGCGGAATAATCGCGATTGGGACGAAAAAGGCAGAAAATGGACGTTTCGGCCTCGAACTGCTTGCGACTTAAAGAGCGTCATTGCATTCCGTGAAGATTTGATGCGGCGATATGGTCCGGCTGGCAAATGGACGGCGGGCCGACAAACCGCATGGGATGCCGACCATATTGTCGAGGTCGTGAGGGGCGGCGGACTTTGCGGCCTAGAGAACTATCAGACGCTCTGCCATCCTTGCCACAAGGCCAAGACGGCTAGGCTGGCGCGCGAGCGTGCAGAGGCCAGACGCGCCCAACAGCAAGGCCACGACCTCTTTTCCAACGTGCCACAAAATACCACGAAATGCCGTTGACTAATACGAGCGGGCTTGTATGAATAAACCTGTCAAATAAATATTTTCCTCCTACGCACGACATGCCGAAAACGGCCCAAATCGGCAAATCGCAAAAATCGAATGTGGTAAATTACTCCGCATGAAGAAACTAAAGTCACTCGCTGAATCACTTGGATGCACGGTAGAAGACGACCGGGAAAATACTACTCTCTACATCCATGCGCCAGAAGGCAAAGCCTGGGAAGGCGGAACTCTATCAACCCTCTGCCACGGCTACGGATCGCACGGCAGCTATCTCGCGAATTGGAGGCAAGAAGCCATTCAAGAGGCCTTTCAACGTTTGACCGAGTTGGGTGAACCAGTGGACGACTACAGGGAATAAAAGCACACCATGAACACACGAACGAACCACGGCGCGCTTGTGCCGATTGAACGAATCGAGGCGGCTTTTGTGCCGCCTACGCCACCTCCCGGAATGCGCTGGCACCGGGAGGACTGGACCGCCGAGATGCTGCCACCGGGAACGAGGCCGCTGACTAAGGGGGAAGTGCGCCTTCCGGGCGACTCTATTTTTCCGACGGGCGGCAGCGACTCAAGGCGAAACAAATGGCAGACAGTCGAGCGAGACGGCTGGGTTCATCCGCAAAACCCATGTAACGAAGGAAGCTACCACTCTCGCACCACTCGCCCCCTTCTCTTCACGCACGCGGGGCACGAATGGACGTGGCACCGCGCGGGCGATCCTTGTCCTTGTGCCGAAAAGCGGATAGTGCAAGTCCTGCTCAACGACGGATCACCAAACCGCGATCCGGCAATGCCTGAGTTTTGGGATTGGGAAGGAATAGCTCCCGACGAAGTGAAAATCATCGGCTGGCGCTACACCGACGCCGATAAACCCGATCCCTACGCCGAGTTGAAGAAAGCGCACGCGGCGGGGAAGGTTATTCAAATCAAGCTGAAACTGTCAGGCGCTTGGACCACTTTCAACGGGGATTTCGACAACCTAGACTCACGCCACGAAATCCGCATCAAACCCGACGTGCCGCTTGGGCCGGAGGACGTGCCGCCGGGGAGTGTGATTAAAACAATGGTAGTAATACAGGCTCAAATTCTACGAATAAACAAGGAAGCTGTATTCATTCTTGGCAGTCGGGGAACACCGTATGAAGTAACCTTTGAGGAGCTTCAATCTGACTGGCAAATCAACCGCTCCATCCCCATGACTGGCAAATGGAATCCTGACGCTTGGGAGGCCTGCGAGAAATGAAAGCGACCTGCCCCAAATGCAACACGGCCTTTGAGGTCAAGACGCTTGCTAGCCTGGGCGGAAAAGCTCGCTGGAAAGGCGTCCCCGCCGCGGAACGGTCTAACATCGCCCGCAAGGCCGTTTCGGCTCGCTGGGCAAAGCAGAAACAAGCCAAGGAGGAAAATCCATGACACCCGAACAACTCGAACACCTGCGCAAGATCGACGCGCACCTTGAAAAACTGCTCGCGGAGGCTGAGAAGCGGACGCCTAACCGTTGGGGCGTATGGGGCATGTCGGTTTTGGCCGCTACCATTAACAGCTTTGATGTTTCCACCATGAAATCAGTCTGCTCCACGGATTACAAAGACGAGGATGGAAGGCCGAGAACATTTGACGCCACCTTTATTGCCTCTTGCGCGGGCAACGCGGAGGCCGGGTGGAAAACCCTGCGCGATGAAGTGCGCGAGTTCATCGAAATCTACGAAGCCCTTCCGGCTATGGTTTGGATGCACGCCGAAAAGCGCGTTGCTTCCATCCTCGCCGCCTTCCCGCTCGAACTCCTGCAATAACCGCCATGAAAGCCCATTCTGCAATCCTGCGAGAATTTGCCCTGACGGAGCGAAAACGCGGCGCGAAGATCAGCGAAATCGCGGTTCGGCTCAAATTGCCATCGGGCACCGTCAAGGCATGGCTATTTCGCGGACATGCAACCAGCCGTGCAACCATCAAAACAGGAGAAGCACACAACAAGCATGCAACCGGCCATGCAACCGGCCAGTGGATGCAATCGCTACACCACGACTCCGCCCATTTTCTCGTCAATGGCCTGCCGGTCTGCGCGGACGGCCCTACAGGGGCCAAGGTCAACGCTGGCGACCGATGGTTCACGCATGACGGCTGCTTGAAGAAATGCTTGCGCTGTGTGGCGCGGGCGAACGCTTCAGATCACCCAACGGCGAGCAAATGACTACCATGAACACGACAGACCAGCCCCGAGCCGTTGCCTGCATGTGATGGTTCTCCGACGATTTACCCATGACTAAACTTACCATCGAAATTACAGGTGAAGATGATCGCGGTGCCTTCAAGCATCTTCGGGCACTTTACGAACTGATCGGCTCAACGAGGCCAAGCGAAGCAGGGGATTACAACCTCGCGCCAGGATACACGACTAGCGACATTTACGGCTCATCGACCTGCGAGGTGTCGAAATCGGAGAACACCCAGCTCTCCGACGCGCAGCGTTCGGAGTAGCGCCAGTTCGCCCCTTGACTTTACGACCTGCATCTAGCCCCATACAAGCATGCCCGCATTGAAGAACCCGAAGCACGAAGCGTTTGCGCAAGCAGTGGCTCTCGGCATGCCGCAGGGGCAGGCCTACATGGAGCACGTAAGCCCGTCTGGTTGCAGCGAAAACAACGCCTATGTTCGGGCGTCTGAGCTTTGCCGCGCAGGGAGTAAGGTGGCCGTAAGAATCTCAGAATTGAGAAAAAAGGTAAGCGAGAAAGCAGACCGCAAGTTCGACCTGACACGGGACCGCTGGCTTGATCGACTCGAAAAGATCGCCGACAAGGCCGAAGATGCCGAGGACTATTCAGCCGCGACCGGCGCTCTTCGAGAGATTGGAAAAGCTGCCGCCTACTACGAACCCGAGGAGGTCCGACACACGGGCCACATTGACGTTGCCTTGCCCGACCTCGCGGCAGTGGTGGCGAGAGTCTTCAAAGCCAAGCCATGACCGCCGCCGTTACAGCCGAGGAAATGGCCGCATGCCTGGGTGACAAGCGATGGCGCTTGAATAACCTTATGTTGATCTTGCCCGAGGACGACGAGGACGGAGGCTTGATTCCATTCGTGATGCGCGCGGAGCAAGAGCAGTTCCTTCGCGAGCGCCACACGCGGAACTTTGTTCCGAAGGCTCGAAAGCTGGGCATGTCCACGCTCATTGTCTTGGACAACTTTGACGAGGCCTTGACGGTCCCGAATACCCATTGCGCGATAGTGGACTACCGCGAGGACGACGCCTTGAAGAAGCTCGACATCGCGCGCAGGGCATGGAAGGACGGGCCAAAGCATCCGAATCCTGTCATAGCGCACATTTGGGCACAGATTCACAAAGGGCTAAAGCTGGTCAAAGACACGACCGAACGGCTGGAATGGTCGAACGGCTCCTGTATGGAGGCCTCGACTTCCTTCATGGGAGGTACGCCGCGCCGCATCCATTGGAGCGAAGCAGGGCCGCAGTCTGCGCATGCACCGGATCGCGCCCGCAAGGTCAAGCGAGGAACCCTGAATGCCATCGGTGCGCATGGCGTCATCGACGTAGAGACGACCATGGAGGGCGGCGAGGGCACGCCAGCACGCGACTTGTTCGATTTGGCGCTCTCGATGGTGGGCAAACCGCTGTCACGCATGGATTGGAAACTCCATTTCTTCCCGTGGTATGGGCATCCGTCGTATGATCTTCCCGGCCACGCGCCCGAAACTGACGAGGTGCTGAAATACGCTGCCGAGATGCAGGAAAAGCACGGCATCAAGATTCCGGCCTCGCGATGGGCTTGGTATGAGAAGAAACGCCAGGAGCAGAAAGACGACGTGTGGACGCAGTTTCCGACCATCGCCGAGGAGGCAATTCGCGTGGTCGTGTCCGGCCAAATCTTCCCGCAGGTTGTGACCGTCAAGAGCAAGGGCCGCGTCCGACCGCTGACCGTGGAGGCAAACCGCCCGCTTTGGTCGTTTTGGGACATCGGCAACGACGGTCTTTCGTGCTGGGTGGGGCAGTTGGTTTTCCGTGACCTTCTTTGGCATCGGTTCTTCTTCACGACCGGCGCGGGCGCTGTCCGGGCTGCGGAGGTCATTCGGCAATTTGAGCAAGAGCTAGGCCTTTCGTTCTCGACTCACTTCTTCCCGCATGACGTGGACTATCGCGACCGTGGCTCATCGGTCACTTACCGCTCGCAGCTTGTCACAGCCGGGGTGCCGAATCACAAGATCATCACGATCCCGATCGCGGGCGACAAGTGGGACGGCATCAACGCCGTGCGGGACCGCATTCCGCGCATGTGGTTTGACCCGGCCTGCGAGAAACCGCAGATCGACGCTTTCGGTGAAAAGCTGCCTTCTGGCCTCGGATGCCTGACGAACTACCGGACGCAGCCAAAGGCCGCTTCTGGCGCGTTGCGGGCACTTCCGCTGCATGACGTGAACTCGCACGGGGCAGACGCTATGGTGACGTTTGGCGCTGCCGATGAGCAGGGCTATCTTGTCGGAAACCTGCGAGCCGACGAGACGCCAAGGGCGAAACGGCGCGGCAATGTGGCGGTCGGAGGATTGGCGAATTTGTAGCTTGCCAATACCACGGAATGCCGCAGAATAGCATTCAAGCGCGCTTGTGGCGCTGTGATCTTTGACAACTCGAAAACAGAATCCAGCGGTGATACAGTGGTTCACTTGAGTCGTGAGCGGCATTTTTAAGCTGCGAGGCGTCCATTTAGCTAGCTAAAGCTGCGCGTAGTAAGTAGCTGGTAAATAGCTCAAGGCAGGAGGTAAAGGCCCTGCCCGCTGGATTCTGTTTTCCAACTTTGAGAGTAGAGTTCAGCGGTAAATCGGCAAGCGCGCCGGTTGCAGATGTGAAGGCCAGCAATGACAAGGAACGCCGACAACATCGAAGATAAAGTTTCCTTGGTGCAAGCCGCCTGTAAGCACAGTGGCGGAAATCAGCGGCTTACTGGAGCCGCGACATGCGGATAGACGTTGTGCGGAGTAGCGACCGCCCGCTGAACTCTGCTCTCCGAAGGTTGAATTGAGCGGCATCCCAAATCAGTGTTTGGCCCGCACCGGATTCAAAGCGTCGTAAGTCCTGAGTGCATTCGCCTCGATGAAAGTCAACATATGGCGGCGGTTGTCGGAACGGAGAACCGATACACAGCAGGTATCTTGCAAGTAGCCCTGCCCGCTCAATTCAGCTTTTGGGGAGCGCCAGTTTGGAGTAAACATTACATTGCATGAGCACCTCCGCCGCACCAACTGAACGCCGCAGCGCAACCCAACAAAGGTTGGAACGTGTGGCTAAAGCAGAACAAGAATCTCGTTACAGACAGCTAGCAGCCATGTCTGAAACGGCTGCTGCGCGCATCATTGCGCAGCATTACTTAAGTCTAGCCAGTCTAGCCCAAACCCTTTTGGAGCTAAGTTTTGTTTATCAAAACTCACCCGGCCCGATCACTGCCGAAATCATAAGGGACATCAAGTGCCAGATACAACGCAAACATCTCGAAGATTTTGGCTTGCCGCTTGATTGGAATGTCGAGCTAACGTGAAAGTCCAGCAAGCAATCGCCGCCCTCTACGCCTCGCGCTTCGCTTCAGGCCATACGTTCGAGGCCGATCTAGCGGCCCATTTGCGCATCGGCTACGTGTGGGCGTCTCCTACCGCTTTCGTGATGGCTCGCCTTGTCCGCTCTGACTGGACGTGGGCCGAATGGGGTAATTTGGAGCTTTCCGACCCGAACGGCGATTGTTGGTGCGTGTGGATCGCAGCCGGTGACTTGGCGGAGTTCTTCCGCGTCTGCCCGCGTGAGACAAAATTCGCTTGCTATTCCAGACGCGGTTTCCCCCGGCTGTGGGAGTTCGACGAACTCAAACGACTCTGCTGCCATGGGATTCATGCCAAAACCGCAAGCTCCGCCCCCTCCGCCTCCTGCTCCTTTGCCGGTGCGTGAAGATGTCCAACAGGGCACGACCGACGCCGCCGCGATGGCGAACCGCAGGAAGGGCATTCGCTCTACGATCCTCGGGCAGGCCGCGCAGCCCAAAACCATTCTCGGGCAGGTTCCGCAAGGCTAAAGCATGCCATGACCGACGAACCCCAAAACGCCAAAGCCATCTATACCGCCCGCGACAAAGCGAAGGCGGAAAAGCTGGTCAAGAAGTTCGAGCGCCTTGAAGGCGACCGCGCGCCCTTTGACGCCTTGTGGCAGGAAGTGGCCGAAAAGATCAGCCCTCGACACGCTGGCATTACGGTTCAGCGCGTCACGCCAGACAAGGGCGTCGAGGCTCGCATGTTCGACACGACCGGCAGCGATGCCTTGCAGACTATGGCGGCGGGCCTCATGTCGTGGACGACCTCCGCAAGCGAGGAATGGTTCCAATTCGCCGCGCCGTCGAACCAACGCGCAACCGATGCCGTCAAACTGTGGACGCAGGAGGCCTCGCACGTCGCGCAAGAACTGCTCGCGAACTCGAATTACTACACTTCACGTCATGAAAACCTTCTGACCAAGTGCGCGCACGGCACCACGGCCATGCTGGCAGAATTGCGCGATGGTCGCCTGCGCTTTGAGTCGTTCCCAATTGGAACCTACTGCATCGAGGAGAACATTTTCGGCGAGGTGACGGGCTTCTATCGTCGCCACAAGCTCGCACCGTCCCGCATCGTCGAACTCATGGGCGAGGAAGCCTTGACCAAAGACATGCGCGAGGCCTGGGCGGTCGAAAAGAACGGCGGAGCAGGCAAGGAATTTGATGTCCTTCACGCCATCTATGAGCGCGACCGGGCCGACATTCCCGAGACGGCCAATCCTGCCGCCTCCATCTTCATGCCCGTTGCGTCGTGCTGGGTTTGCATCGCCTCGAAGCAAATGCTCAAGGAGTCCGGCTTTGCCTCTATGCCGATCTTTGCGGCTCGTTACCTGAAATGGTCGGCCCTTGGCGCAACGTGCCCGTGGGGCTACTCTCCGGGTATTCTGGCGCTCCCGGAAGTGAAGCAGAACAATTTCCTTCATGCCATGCTCGACGTGATGGTTGAGCGCGCCATTGACCCGCCCATGATGGCCCCCGACGAACTCGAAGGGCAGCTTATCATGACGGCGCGTGGTGTGAATTACGTGAACCAGAACGTCGCTGCGGATCGCTGGCCGCGTCCGCTCTATCAGCCTGCAGATCTCAAGACCGCGCAATGGATCGTGGAGCAAAAGAAGCTCGCCATTCAAACCAAGTTCCATGTGGAACTGTTCCAGATGTTCGCGAACCTCGACCGTCAAATGACGGCCCGCGAGGTCGCAGAACGCGCAGGCGAGCGCCTTACCCTTATCACACCCGCCTTCTCGCGCGATGCCGTCGAGGAAGTGCAACCGATGATGCAGCACGTTTTCACGCTGCTCGCCGAATCGGGCCAGCTTCCTCCGCCTCCGCCCGAAGCATTCCTTGGTGGCAATCCTGCCAGCGGTCGCGTTGCCATGCCGAAAGTCGTGCTCCAAGGTCGCCTTGCGCTGGCAATCCGCATGCAGCGCAACATGGCAGCAAGCCGGACGCTGGAAGAAACGCTGACCATCGCGCAGGCCGTTCCCGGCGTGCTGGACAACTACGACTTCGACGCGATGGAGCGCGCCAAGGCTCTCGCGAACGGCATGCCTGCCGAATGGCTCAAGCCCGAGGAAATCCGCGACGCACAGCGCCAACAGGCCGCAGAGGCCCAACAGGCCGCAATGGCGGCAGAGATGGCCGAAAAGGCAGCGGGAGCCGCCCAGAAGATCGGAGGCCTTGAACAAGTCCGCGAACTCATTGCATGAGCGATCCCAATTTCAGACCCGATTTCTCCGGCCACTTTCGACGTGGCAACAAGGACGCTGTTATCAAGATGGCGGACTTTGCTTCGCAGTTCGGCCTTCAAATGAAGATTCAGCACCTCTTCGAGAAAGAGGGCGTGACGGCCTTTAGATTTGAGGCCGACATCATGGGGAAGCGATACGCGGCAGGCGTCGCTCTCCGGCCTGAGCTTCACAACGAAAAGGATGTCGAGGAACTGGCGGTCGAAATCTGGAGCGAGTTCCGCAACATGGAAATCATGCCCACCATTGCGCAATGACGCCCGAAGAAACGCCACGCCAGAAAGAGCTTCGCGTCATTCGCGGGGCCGCACAATCGCTGTCCAAAAACAAGGATTGGGAGCGAGTTTGGATTCACCTGCAAAAACGCTACCCCATCGCCGCGCCAGTTTTTGAAACCGGCCACGAAGGGAACACGCACCGCGCCGCCAAAAAGGACGGCAACCGCGAAGTGATGTCTCACATTCTCGCGCTCATGACTTTACCCCTCGACGTTGATTTCGAGATCGACGCCATGGAGTTAAAACCCGCAGAAGCAACAAGCAACACCCATGCACCCGCA
>Ga0315903_10004872_pt1 | contig 17722 bp, 33 predicted proteins | sample LakEriMetagenome_7_FD_203524 | JGI IMG/M metagenome (GOLD analysis project Ga0315903, IMG submission 203524) | Freshwater fungal communities from buoy surface, Lake Erie, Ohio, United States - Buoy 2 MA119 | ecosystem: Environmental > Aquatic > Freshwater > Lake | place: USA: Lake Erie, Ohio...
CATAAATACAGTTTCTGTTGGTCAACCAGTTTTAATTAGACAACAAGACATTGTTAGTGGTTTTTCTAGAAGTGGTAATAGCAGAATAGTAGCAGCAAATGCTGGAATATACAATCTTGCATTTTCAATTCAATTACACAATCGTGGTGGTGGAGGAAACGGAACTACCGCTGAGATTTGGTTTGCAAAAAATGGAATAGCAATTCCATATTCAAATACTCGTGTTGCAGTAATCTCCAATAGTCCTTATATTGTTGCTGCATGGAATTTATTTCAGCAGTTAAGCGTAGGAGATTATTTAGAGATTTATTGGGCAACAGATAATGCTAGTATAACTTTAGAAAATAATACAGGTGCAATGGGTGGACCAGCAATTCCATCTGTTATTGCTACTATAAATCAAGTGGGATGATACAATTGAGGTATGCCTGAATTAAATGCAAACATACCCCCAATTGAATGTTATGTGAGAGGAAATTTCTTACGTGATCAAAAAGACAGCCACGATAAATATTTTCCTTGTGTAATCTTTGGTGTATCTAGCGTACCAAACAGAAGTCCTTTGTTTCATTTTATGATGGAAGATGGGGGTATTTGGTGGAGAATGCCCATCAATGCTTTCTGTACCAAGCCTGGTGTTAAGGAAGAAGATATACATAATTTAGTATTGTGGAATTCATTTAGTCCTTTTGTTACCGTCACAAAATTCTCAAACCTTGCAAACCTTCGCATGTTTTATATGGATAGAACTAAGACTAAGATATCTGGTAAGTATTTGTTTACTTTGGATTGGTATAGCGGAGATGCTAACAGCCTTGATGATGGATACTCTGAAAATCCTGGTCAGCATAAGTGTGGCCATGTTATTGAACGTGATGATGGTAACTTTGCTATCCAACCTAATAACCGTATCTTTGCTTTAGAACCTTCATTTACTACTAAGCCTGGTAAACCTGTTATACATCGCCTTATCAATACCCGCAAATGGGATGTAGAAGATGCTGCCAAGTGGGTCACAGAAGATTCAGATGCTTATCATTACAACATTACGAACACAGATGAAATGCGCCCAGTAGTTAAAGAGGCTCTTGATCAATTATTGGCTGATCCAAATACTGATGTTATTATGGAAAGATTAAAGTATATGGAAGATAATGGTATATGAGAGAGTCTTTTGAATTTCCTGAAACTTTGAGCGAAGTAATTTTAGTTGTACAAACATTATCTCCAACAAAATGGTTGCTCATAGATAGAGAAACTGGACAGATGTATCAGGGCAGTCCTTCTGGCAACTGGGATAAGTTAGAGCCTAAACAAAGATGAATAAACTGGGTGGGTTTGGTCCTGTATACGTAATTAATCTAGCACGTAGAACTGATAGACGTGAGCATATGGAAAAACTATTTAAAGATTACGATATAACTAATTATACTTTTATAGATGCTTTTGATGCACAAGAAAATATTCATCAGTATATTTATGAAGCAGAAAGAAATAATACTAAGGCTGCTAAAAGAACAGAGACTGCTGCATGTATGTCTCATCTTAAGGCTATTAAGCATTGGCTAGATACTAGTGATACTGAGTATGCTATCTTTGCAGAGGATGATCTTTCTATGGATACCGTGCAATATTGGCCATGGACTTGGCAAGAGTTTTTAGACGCAATACATTTTGATTACGATGTTCTACAACTTTGTTTGACACAGTTCAACCAAAAGAAAATTCAGATGCATAAGAGATTCAGAACAGATTACAGCGCTGGTCTATACATACTAAAAAGATCTCATGCCCAAGCAATCATTGAAAGAATGATTATAGATAATAAATACAATGTCAACATAGATAAAGATCAAGTTATTGTAGATCATAGTGTAATCATGGGTAATACTGATAGGACTTATGCTTGTGGGCTATTTACTTACGATATAACTACCCCTTCTGATATCAACCCTACTGGGCTTAGGTTACATACAAAGTGTAGAGAGTCTGTGCTCATGTTCTGGAAACAAAATAAAATGTCATTAGCAGAATTTATTGACTAATGCCATATTGTTTGGTATTATAGAGTAATGAAAGAAGAACTTCCAGACTTAAGAGATCCAAGAACATTTCTCAAAGAAATTATTATTGGTGCATTTATTATTGGATTTATTTTAGGAGCGATAATAGCACAATGACAGAAAAAAATTTTTTAGATGAATTAACAGAAGAGCAGCGCAATGAAGTATGGAAGTTGCTTGTTTATACTATAAAAGAAATGCGTGAAGAAATTGCAAAAGAAATTGAGAACACCGCTGCAGATTGGAAAATGGCTGGTAAGGTAAAAAGTCGTAATACTTTACGAGCATTTAAAACTGCCGCATCTATATCAAGAGGAGTAGAAGATGAAAGTAACTGAACCCGCTAAAGAAAAAATTTCAGAATTAATCGATAACAATAAACAAGTTATGCCAAATGAAACTTTCTTTTTGAGAGTAACTGCAGTTCTTGATGATAATAATATTGTTAAGCATCAGGTATATTTTGATTACGAAAAAAGATCCGATGATCGCCTATTAAGATTTAAAGGGTTTGATCTCAGAGTAGATGAAGAGTCCTATGCTTATCTAAAGAGTGCTGTATTAGACTACGCTGATTCTGAAGATGGTCATAGATTTTTTATAGATAATCCTAATTCACATAGCCATTCTGGCGTAAACGTAATTTGACTTTTTACTAATCTGACTGTATAATGAATATATGGAAAAGGGTAGAGTAATTACTTGTCACTTATGCAATAAAGAAATTGAAGTGCGTTGGGGTATATTTGCTCATCAGACACTTTCTCGTCATTTAAAGGAGCACAGCAATGGCTAAGAATAAGCCAAACAAAACAACAGACAAGCCAACTTCTGGACACAGCAACAAAGAAACAGTTAGTATTGGTTGGTGCGATAATGGAATGGTAGAAGGAAGATTTGCTACAGGAGTTATTGCAACAATGACAGAAGCACAAAAGGCTGGAATTAATGTAGTTAATCATATTCGTGTAAACGGTAATCAGATTGCTAGACAGAGACAAGCATTGTTTGATGGTTGGGAAACTATGGGAACAGATTGGTTACTCTGGGTAGATTCAGATGTTATTGTTACCCCGCCAGTTTTTAAAATGATTTGGGACGCAGCAGATAAAATTACTAAACCAGTAGTTTCAGGATTATACTTTGTAAGTAACGAAAATGAACAAACTCTTATGGAGCCTTTGCCTGCTATGTATATGGAAACAGGAGATGAGTTTTTAACTCAACCCATTCATCCATTCCCACAAAATCAAATCATTCCAGTTGATATTACTGGCTTTGGTTTAATTCTAATGCATAAATCAATCATTCCAAAAGTAAAAGAAGTTGCACAGGGCTATTCTGTATTTGGTGAAAAACAAAACCCTGGCTCTAGATTTGTTAGTGAAGATGTTGCATTCTGTCGTTACTTAAAGAAGGCTGGCATTCAGTTATATGTACATACAGGAGCAATGGTTCAGCATATGAAAACATTTTCTTTTGACTTTAACTATTATTATGTATATTGGAAGGGTATCCAAGATAACATAATCAATAGAAAGCCAAGGCCCAATGGATCCAATGCAGAAAAGCCAAAAGAATAATTGGGTTTGTCCCTGCACTGGATGCAATAAAGCAAGAAAGAAAGCATTCACAGAAGTACTAGAAATAATTGATGGTGGCGGTGACGCATACTCTAGAATACATGCCATTAGAAAATTAATACAGGATGCTATAATAGTTAAAAAGGGGTAATCTTGGCTAAAATTGCTTTTCTTGGCAACTTTCAGGTTGACTATAGTAGTGAGACTCATCATGTAAAGTCTTTGGAATCTATTGGGCATACCGTCGTAAAATTGCAAGAGCGTCATGCGACTGCTCAAGAAATCTACAGAGAAGCGTCTAGGTGTGATCTTTTTATTTGGGTACATACACATGGATGGAAAACTCCTGGTAATACAGGAATGGATGTAGTTCTTGCTAAGTTAAATAGACATGGCATACCAACAATGACATATCATCTTGATCTTTGGTTTGGTTTGCGTAGACAACAAGATTTAGAAAAAGATAATTTCTATAAAACAATTGGACATTTTTTTACAGTAGATAAACTAATGGCTGATTGGTTTAATGAAAATACAGAAGTAAAGGGACATTTTATACCTGCTGGGGTATATGATAAAGAATGTTATTTACATAAAGATTACGATGCAAATAAATTTGATCACGATGTTATATTTGTTGGAAGCAAAGGCTATCATCCAGAGTATCCATACAGGCCACAACTAATTGACTACTTAAGGGAAACTTATGGTAAAAGATTTTTACATGTAGGTGGCGATGGAGATACAGGAACTATCCGTGGTGATAAACTAAATAAGATTTATGCTCGTAGCAAGGTGGCAATTGGTGATAGTTTAAATATTGATTTTAATTATCCATATTATACAAGTGACAGAATGTTTGAAAGCACTGGTCGTGGTGGTTTTATAATATACCCCGCAATTAAAGGGCTAGAAGATTTGTTTAAACCAACAGAGTTAGTGCTATATGAACACGGTAATCTAGAAGATTTAAAAACAAAAATTGATTATTATCTTGCTCATGACGCTGAAAGAGAGCGGATTAGAATGCTTGGTCATCAAAGAACAAAACAAGAACACACATATGTAAATAGATGGACTTCAATACTTAAAGAATTAAAAATATCTTAACTTATTTTTGTATGATAATCATCAAATCATCATATCTCCCCAAGTGTCTTAAATCAACTACTCTATAATTAAAATTGGACAAATGTTTTTTAAGGTTTAAAAGATCTTCATCAGATGCTATGTCTTCAATAAAATATTTGCCACCAACTGAAAGTTTATTAAAATAGATATTAAAAGTTTTTATTTGAAAATCAGATGTATGAACACCATCGTCTATAATATAATCAAACATTCCATCATTAAATATTGTAGATGCATCTCTTGATGTTGAGTCTATAGTAAATATTTTATATGGCAATTTAGCCACTGGTTCTGGCAAAACCCCATTAAATTCAAAGTATGGATCTATTCCATATATTTTTGCATTATTAAACCATTCATCCCATAAAATTAAAGAGCCTCCGTTATGAATACCAATTTCTAATAAAGTTACATTGTCTTTTTTGTCTAACTCTTTATCATATATTTCAATATAGTTATGACAAGTTCCCTTATCTGTTGGTTTATTTAATTTTTCAAAAATTGATACAAGGCTCATAACTCAACAATTTCTTTTATTTTTTTAACATCTTCGTTAAACCTAGTATTTTTATAAATCGCATAGTTTTCTTTATCTTGAGATTGACTTGACCATCCTCTTAAATATGTTGGATCTACCTCAGTTTTTTTATTATCAGGGTGTATGTGTTCCCAAATAACATTGTCAAAATAATTTATATTATTTATAGCAGTCCCCAGATCTAGCCAAAACTTGTCTATGTATGAATGCTTTAGTTCTGGAGGTGCCATATATCCTAGGCATTTTATAATTTCAGAACTTATTACAGAACATGTGGGCAATTCTTCTTTTTTATATAGGTCATTGGCATATGATATACCGATTTTTTTTAACAATGGAGATATAAGGGTTTGATCCCAACCATAAGTTTGTAGCAAGTGATCGTCTCCAATAAAAGCAATGAACCTATAATCATCACAATATTTGGCAGATATGATATTTAATTTTTCATTTAACATAAAGGGTTCTACTATTTCATAAATTACCCTATCAAATCTAGAATACTTAAACTCATCGTCAGCATCTAATACAAAACATACATCACTGACTACGGAGTTTTTAAAAAAATATTCTAAAAATTTTTCTTGATTTTTAGGTCTTCCCCTAGAAGGAACAATAACCAATGTCTCATTCATATAAGTATTTTAGCATAACTTCCTATGCTATAATATTATAAGATCGAATGGGGTAAAATGAATATATTAATTACTGGAGTTGCTGGACTTTTAGGGAGCAATCTTGCCAAAAGTCTTATTGGTCATAACATTATTGGTGTTGATAGTTTGGTTGGTGGGTATATAGACAACATCCCGCCTGAGATTAAATTTGTAAAAAAAGATTGCGATGCCCTAACAAAAGAAGATTTTATGGGGGTAGATGTTGTTGTACACGCTGCCTGCACGGCACATGAAGGACTTTCTGTATTTTCTCCTAAGTTTATTACTGATAATACATATGGAAACTCCATGAATGTTTTAAGTTGTGCTATCCAAGCAGGTGTTAAAAAGTTTGTGTTTACATCTAGCATGGCAAGATATGGTACTCAAGATACCCTTCCTTTTACAGAAAACATGGTGCCAAAGCCTCAAGATCCGTACGGCATTGCAAAACATGCTTTTGAACTAACATTAAAAAATCTTTCTAAAACCCATGGTATGGATTTTGTTATTCTTGTGCCACATAATGTTGTTGGTCATGGGCAAAACTACACAGACCCTTTTAGAAATGTTGCTGGAATTATGATTAACAGAATGCTGCAAGGAAGACAACCAATTATTTATGGTGACGGTAATCAAAAAAGATGTTTTTCTGATATAAGAGATATAATTGACCCATTTCATAAAGTTATTTTTTCTGATGTGGCCAATGGTGAAGTAGTTAATATTGGTCCAGATGATAACTTTATAACAATCAATGAGTTGGCAAAAGAGATAGCCTCTATTATTGATTTTGATTTAAATCCAATTTATTTAGATGCACGACCTTCTGAAGTAAGGCTAGCCCATTGCTCTGCTGATAAAGCAAGAAACTTACTTGACTACTCAACGAAATATGAATTAAGAGAAATTTTATCAAATATGATAGATTGGGTAAAGGTAAGAGGAACTGGGCCATTTAATTTTAATTTGCCAGTTGAAATCCAAAACAACCTAACTCCAAAAACTTGGGTAAATCAGGACATATTTAACAAATGAAATATGTTGTCGGTCTTCCGTACAGAGTAAAATCTTTTAGAGATGAACTCATGGCAACTTGTAAATTAGAAAATGTTTTTGAAATTGATAATACGGAAAACAATATAGGGTTTGCAGCAAGTCATAATCTTGGAATAAAAAAAATGTATGATGATAATGCTGATTGGTATGTAGTAATGAGCGCCGCTGTTCGTTTTGGCAAACCTGGTGGATTAGATTTTATTGAAATACTAAAAAACACAGAAAGTGTTATTATAGAAGCACTTGGGGTTTATGGTTGGCACTTTATAGCATTTCATAAAAGTTTAATTGATAAAGTTGGTCTTTGGGATACAAATTTTACCCCGTATGGATATGAAGATTTTGACTATAGCATGAGAATTCAAAGAGCATTTTTATTAGAATACGACGATCACTGGAAAAAAATTAAAGAAAACAAAACAATGTGGGATAAGGTTAAAATTGATATTAAAGATACCATTATGGCCCATAGTTTAAAACTTGGTGGTGTTGACCCAAATATGGGGGTAACGAGAGAGTATTATAATAAAAAGTGGGGGAGATATCCATCTACCAATGAAGATCCATATAACTCTTTCTTTTATCCATTTAATAATCCAGAAAATAGACTTGGTTATTTTACAAATGACTATTATAATGAATGGATAAAAAAAGAATCTAAAAAAAATAAATTGCAATTTTCTGAAATAAATATTTCTTGTAGATGCGGAAATATATTTAAATCTACATCTGTTAATGGCAACATAAAAGTTGACACCTGTGCTGCCTGTGAGACTTCTGAATTTATGCAGGACGGAACTAAAAATGAATAATGTAAAGGCATATTTATATTCATTAAACCCCCTTGACTCTGCTGATGGTAAGTGGGATTATGGATTACTTAAAGAAACATTTGAAAGAAATAACATCAAGCAGATGACTGTTAAAGAATTGCCAATTGATGAAAGGGCGTTTGTAGTTATTCCTGGACCAGGAAATGCTGGGCAAGAAGATAAAATATCTAAAGAGTTACAAAAAATAAATAGGGTAGTCCTTTTTATTACTGGTGATGAAAGTGCTAAGTTTAATATTGATAAAATACAACATAGTAATATTGAAATCTGGGTTCATTATCCTCATGAAAAACACCAAAAATATAATAAGTTTTTTATTGGTACCCCGCAACATTTAAAACAAAATCTTCCAGATTATCCTAATAAAAAATATGATGTTTATTTTGGAGGACAGATAACGCACCAGCGTCGCAAACAATTGGCAGAAGCCATGCCAAACCTACAGAATGCCCTTTATAAGCCCACAGCAGGCTTTGCTCAGGGAGATACGCCCAAAGACTACTACCAAAACCTTTCTACGGCCAGAATAGCCCCGTGTCCTGCTGGCGCACAGGTGGTTGATACCTTTAGATTTTTTGAAGCAATAGAAATGTTATGTCTTCCCATAGGGGATCTTGTAGACTCCAAGGGTGTTGAAAAAAACTTTTTTGACTATATTTTACAAGACTCAAGCCATATACCAAAAACAAATGATTGGAATAACTTAGAAAGAATAATTCCCAATTTATTAAATGATTATCCAAACAATATGCATAAAATTGTATGTTGGTGGATCAAATATAAAAGAGATTTTTCTATAAAAATTATGGGGCAGATAAATGCACATTAATGATGTTACCGTTATTATTCCTACATCTTATATACCAAGTCATCCCAGCACTAAAATAATAGAACAAACTATTAATAATACAAGATTTCATTTTCCAAATAATGAAATTATTTTGCAAATAGATGGTTTAAGAAAAGAACATGAGCAGTATAAAGATGAATATGATGAGTACAAGAATAGGGTTTTGTGGAAATGTTTGCATAAATGGAAAAATGTGCTACCAATTATTTTTGATACTCACAGTCACCAAAGTACAATGATGAAAAAAACAATCAGTTTTGTAGAAACATCTTTAATTTTATACATAGAGGGAGATCTACCACTAAGAACAGATAGACCCATAGAATGGCAAAAGTGTTTTGATTTGATTGGCAACAATAATGCAAATATTGTGCGCTTTTATTTGAGAGAAGAAGTTCCTGTAGAGCATGAGCATCTTATGTGTGGACAAGAAGATATATTTTTAAAGACTGTTCAGTGGAGTCAAAACCCACATTTGGCTTTAACAGAATATTACAGAAAATTTGTTTTGCCAAATATTGCAGACAAAAAATATATTGAAGATGAGATTTACGGAAAAGTTCAAACTGATTGCGAATACTTACCAAATAAAAGATTTATTAAAGAAGAAAATTATGAGTTCAAAATTAGAAATTGGGAAGCACATAAAATGTTTATCTATCATCCAGATAATGGAAAAAACATGAGCCGTGTCACTCATTTAGATGGCAGACAAAGTACTCAAAAATTTACAATTGATGATCAGCATTGGCAGTATAAAACTGTTGAACAAGTTAAGCAAGAACTAAAAGAATCTGGATTTTTTGAAAATGGTGAAAAGTGAAACTTGGAATTATAGCCCGTTCTGATAATACTGGTCTTGGTAATCAAACTAGAGATCTTGTAACTATGCTTAATCCTAATAGCATTATGCTTGTTAACTCTCTTAACTTTAACAAAAATAAGCAGCATCCTGAATGGTATAAGGGATATAATTGTTTTCATGTTCGTGGGCTTCCTAGAACTGGTGACCTTGAGCCATTTATTCGCAGCGTAGATGTTGTATTAACTTGTGAAACATTTTATAATAATAGTTTTGTCGAACTTGCAAAACGCAGGGGAGTTAAAACAATTCTTCAATATAATTATGAATTTTTAGAATATCTACACAATACTAAATTGCCTTTTCCAGATATTATGTTAGCCCCTAGCCTATGGAATTATGATCATGTTGTTGAAATCTCTGAGGGTAAGACTAAATTATTACATCTACCGCCACCAACCAATACTGCTGTATTTGATGAAGTAAGAAAAATTAATCTATCAAAAAATCATGGCAGGTTATTGCATGTTGCGGGTAAACCAGCGATGAAGGATCGCAATGGAACACACAGTGTAATAGATATGCTTAGATATTCTAAAGCAGATTACGAACTTGTTATAACTACTCAGCAAGAACTTAATATTGTTAACATAGACTCTAGACTAAAGATAGTTGTTGGTAATCCAGAAAATAGGCAAGATCTTTACTCTGGCTATGACGGCATGATTTTGCCACGCAGGTATGCAGGGCTATGCCTTCCAATGAACGAAGCATTGATAAGTGGGTTGCCTGTGTTTATGACAGATATATCTCCTAATAATACTATTCTTCCTAAAGAATGGCTAGTAAATGCAGAAAAACATGACCACTTTAGAGCAAGAACGCATATTGATGTTTATAATGCTGATCCAAGAAGATTAGCAAAGATAGTTGATAACTATATGCAAAGCAGAAAAAAAACTGAATTAAAAGAACAAGCAATTGAAATAGGATTTAAGAACTTTGCTATGGAAAATTTAAAAGATAAATATCTTGATATTATAAATAAATAAGGCGAGCCTATTTCTAGACCCGCCCTATTATGATTAACTAAATTACTTTGCAGCCTTCTTTTTTGGCTTTGCAGCCTTAAGAGCCTCTTCAACAACAGATGCTTTTGGCAAACGACCAAATGCTGGATCGTTTGGATTGACTGCACGTGCTGCTACTGGGATAAGCGCACCAACAAGTGCTGCCCATAGATCTTTTGGATCTGTTACTCCAGCAACATATAATGCTGCTACTGCACCAACGATTGAACGACCATATGATGCAAGCATTGCTTTGTGTTTCTTACTTAGTTCCATTTTTTCCTCCTAGGATAGAACCTTAATTAGTATAGCATAGCCAGCCCAAAGACCGATAATTCCTGCCACCCCTGAGAATACTGGCGGTGCTGGAACTGGCAATTTGAATGCTGCGAATACTACGCCACATCCAAAACCTGTTAATGTTGATAAAAATATTTCTTTCAAAACTTTTCCCCCTTATCGTTGGCATCTGGATCACCTTCAGGATTATCCAAAGGTGTTGGTGCGGTAGCCAAAGCACCACACTCATGGCATTGAATATCTAAATGGTACATTCCAACTGTATATGTTTCTGGATCAAATGAAACTAATGCTCTAAATAAAGTACCTCCACAATTTGGGCAAGTACAGGTAGGGATTCCCCTAGCGTCTATCATCTGTTTCCTCTGGAAGCAGTTTCTTTAATTCCTGAAACTCTTTTGATATTTTCTTTAAAGCAAAATCATGTGGAGGGGTTATGCCCTCAATTACAACTCCATATTGATTATAATATTCTAGTTGTGGCTCTACCTCTTTTATAAACTTAGACAGTCCTTTTTGAACATCTTCAATATAATCAAAAGCCCAGTCACGTGAGTCAGATAAGAACTTTATAAAGTTTTCTTTATGGATATCTTCTTCTGTCTTTGTTGCTTTACCATCAATTGTTTCTTTAAGAGTATCATAAGCAATAAATAATTGAGCAAACCCTTTACTAACTGCATTTAGTTTGTGTGAAATCATAAGATATGCTATTAAAAATGATACAGACATGACACTTAAAACGACCAGAGCGATTTCCATACTAACTCTTTTCTCTCAGTACTATTGTACTCTCATTATCTGAGTTTGTCAAACCATACATTTTCTTAAAATCAAATCCTATTAATTTCTCGTATGCCTTTAGGTGTCTATAGTTACCAGCACCAAATATGCCTTTTTCTATACCGCACAGAACACGCATCTGCCTATCTTTAGATATTTGCTCTAATTCTTTCCACGATATTTTTCTAATATTACGATCTTTCCAAATCTTTTTATAATTTCCACGGTGATAAAAATGATGAACAATTGTTACACAAGGAGAATAGATATCCCATCCTCTTGTCCATGCCCTCATAGCAAAACAAATCTCTTCACCAAAGAATGATATCTCTGGATCATACGGTATCTCTTCAACTATGCTCCCAATAGTAAATACAAATCCAGCAAGGATAGTAGTAGACAGTTCTGGCATAGATTTTTTAGTATCGGATAGTTCTAGTCTTTTTGCTGTCCACTCATTCCTTCTGTTTAAAGTAGGAACTTGTTTTGTAGCATATGGTGGTTTGTCTTTATCTTTTGTAATATAACTAATTTTATTATTGCTTTCAACATGAAATGCTGGAGGGAAATGAGAAAGAATTATCTTTTTATTTTTAGCAATTTCTTGAGCCTTCTGTAATTGATTGATACACATTATGTCCCAATTCTTTTCAAATATTGTATGCGAATCAATTTGAAGATAATACTCTTGTCCAGAATAGAGAGTCATTGCTTTTGACCTAGCAAATCCTGCGCCTCTTGCTTCTTTCGGGTGCATAACAATAGTGCTAAGATTTTTTACCCAAGACAGGTCTGGTATATCTCTATCAAAATCTTGTATCACTATTCCAAAGTATAGTTCGTTTGGTTTAGCAGCATTATCAATAGCAGATTTAATAGTCCTAGTTAATTCAGGATCACGATAACTTGCTATAGATATAAATATGCTCATCTGTTTTCGTGTGTTACCCAGTAATATTTGCAGGTACTGCAGCATGGCTGATTATAAAGACTATGTTTAGCATAACCAAAACTTGCATAATACATAGGATCTTTATCAAAAAGATTAGCCTTGTGTGTAGTAATTAAACGCATGAGTTTATTAGTGTCATTCCAGAATGATGGCTTATTATCTCCCCACTGATCCCAACAAAGATCTTTTAGTCTATTAAGATTAGCCTCATTGTTTTCCGTACGAATACCCCGCAACTTTGCTTCACGTACCATTGCCTGTACATACTGCCATAGGCCACGTTCGTAGCCCTTCCACATAAGCACTGCTGGGTGATTACGCCATCCTCCTGTCGGAGACTTGCCAGACAACACATTTAGTATTTGATAACACTCTAATATTTGTTTATTAAGACGCTTGTTATCAAGCCAACGTGCTGTAGTAACTGGATTTGAAGACGGTAAAAAAGTTTGCATTATTGTAATGGCTCTCTCGTAACTAACACTATTGCACCTTCCATTTCTAAAGCCTTTTTAACCATTGCTACATACTTAACTGCCTGTAGTTTTTCATCATGAGTCATACTAACAAAAGACTTCTCATCTAATTTTATAGTAAGAAAGGCATCATTGTCAATAAGATTTACCCCAAAATTTTGTGGTGCACGAATAGAATGAAAGGCTTTACGCATAGCATCTGTATACATTATTGCTCCGTTGTTATTGCTTGCCAAGTGTAAGACCAATCTTTTTTAGTCTTATGACTGTTAAACTCTTTTGATATTTCTCCAGACTCCAGATAAATACCGCCCCAAACGCCCCATTCTTTACCAGACACACCTACAGCAAAACATTGTCTTGCTACTGGGCACGTCCTACAAAGAGAATCTACAAACTCTCTTGACTCTATATTTTCTTCATAGATATCAAAATAAATGTTTGTATCAGATCCAAGACATTCAGCATTATCTTTCCATAAATGCTGCTTCATGACCTATCCCTTATACTTGTTTGGAATATCCCATCCGTTGCGGGTAACTGGATAAATGCGCTGAAGATACCAGACTCCATTTACTCTAACCCCATTAACGGCAGTACGACCTGATTCAGAACGTTTACGATCTGCTACATCCCAACCAACCCAAGAAAGGTTGTTATTACGAGCAACGATCTTTTCCATTCTCTCTAAATTATTAATAATCATGTTTCTCCTAAAACCTAAAAATTCCGACTTCAATATTTTTTAATTCTGCTTCTGCAACAAGTTTAGAAACTGGTTGCTTAGGCTTACTTAAGAATGCAAAGTAATTTACATACTCCATATTCTCTATCACCCAAGAAGCAGGTACTTTATAGTTCTTTATCTTCATTCCACGAGCCTTCATGCCACGTTCTGAAAGATTACAAAATTCTGACACCATAGAATTAATTCTTGCTGGACCAGCAGAATAGATATGGAACTCTTTATCATCTTCTTTCATGCCAGACAGGGCGACGCCCATGGCACGAATGAACACATTATAATCGTTAAAGTCACTCGTTCCCTGAACTACTACTATCATTGTTTTTCCCCCTACCTAAATTATCCAATATAAAAAGCATTTTGTCAAGTTCTTTTTTGGGCATATTTTCTATGTCAACAGGCCTTACAGTTTCATCAACAATGCTGCCATTTTTTGTTTTGGCGGTATAAAAAATATTATCTTTTACCCAATAAGCATTATTATCTAAAACAATGATCTTAACCATGTGTTTTTCAGTATGTTTTCTAGACTGTGACCTAACTACTGGTTTTTCAAATAGTCTTTTAGGAATAAAATCTTTAATTATATTATGTATAGAACTTTGACTATAAGATAAATTTTTTAAAGATTTCTTTCTATGCCTAATATTTAGTTGTAAAATAATAAAAACAAATGCTAATGCTAGTCCAATAGCAAGAACATTATCCATTATGTCCTACTATTCAGATTTTGATTTTGTTACTTTAGTTGCTGGAACTGGCGCAGCCTGATTAAGAACAAGTTTATTTAACTTCAGTTGAAGTTGTAATACCTGAAACTCTAGATCAGATGATTTTTGTTTATAGAAGTTAACTAGTTGCTTAACTTCATCAATCCCCAAGTCTTCCACTGCCTACCCCCTTTTTGTGCTAAATGCAGAACCTTCCCAGGCTTTTTCCGCTTTACGCTTTTCACGTTCTACGATTGCACGAGACCAAGAAAATCCTGCGTCTCCACCCCAAGCATCCCACATAATCCTACCATTTGAAGGATTACTATTATTATAGAAGTCTTTTCCTTTTTTGTCAACTTCATGACGTGAGAAGAAAGAATACATACGCTTTACTGTATCAAGAGAAAGTCCACGGCCTGCAACAATGTCAGTGGCACGACCCCAACCAACTGGAGTTCCTGCGCCTTTTGCTTTTCCTTCTTCTTTCCAGCGAAGAGCACGACGTGCTGCTGCTTTCATACCAGAAGTTGGCGTATATGTTTCTGCTTTATGAATATCTGAAGGTTGTACTATTCTAATTTTTGGCATTTTTACCATACTCCCCATATTTTCCAAGTACTGCTTTTACTGTTCCATCTTTACGAAGACGAACAATCATTCCATCCTTAATTTGAACAGAGTTAAAACTATCGTGTCTTTTATATTTTCCAGATGACATTATTTTACAAATGGATTTAGATCAAAAATTGATCCAGACCATTCACCCATTCCCTTTGTTGCCTTGTTACGCCAATCTTCTGGAAGCATATCCATAGCGCCAAGTGCACGAGCACGGCGAATGATATGTTGTTTTGCAGCATTATAATTTTTTGCACGACCTACTGAACGAATTGCATTCATTAGATCTGAACGATTTGCAATTGGGAAAGATCCATCTGGCATAGCAGTTCCTGATTCTGCCATTCTTTCACGAGCAGCACCAGAAAACTCACGCTTGTCCATGTCCTCATCATACATTTTGTATGTTCCACCACGGCGCTTATATTCTTGAACTACCCAACCATTAGCAACTGCAGAAGGATATACATCAAACTTATCTTTTGCTTCTTGCACAATTCTTGCATAGAGCCTTGGATTTGCTGGTGTGCTTCCGCCTCTACGTGGTTTAATCATATCTTCATAGTTTGGCTTCTTGGCCTTACCAAGTTCTTCATTAACCATTCTGCGTCTTGCCCCCTCAATTTCTTCATCTTCAATATCATCTTCTTCTTCATCATCTGGATCTTCCATATCATTATAAGCATCTTGATACGGAGCATTTGCAAGTGTTCCTTTATCCATACCAACATTTGATTCAAGAGATGGCATTGCCATTACTTCTGACGCTTTCTTTCCAATAAAATATTCTGTTTCTTCTAATCCGCCCTCTTCCATTTCAAAGAGTTGAATTAATACCGCTGGCTCTTCTGCAGAAGCCATAATTGAATATTCTGATCCAGGCATTCCCAACATACCGTCTGTCATTACGTGAACAACACGACCAACATAAACTTCATCATCATTTGGTGCCATAACCATGTCGCCTTCTTTAACCATGGCTTTACCAATATTTCCTTCACTTACATTAATAGCATAAATTTGACGAGCAGCAGCGCCCTTAGATTTGTGGCAACCCATTACTGTTCCATCGTCCTTAACGGCTGGGTAGCCTTCGCAACCGTATGAACCCTTAGAACCTACATGATATGGCATACATAGATTATATCAGAGTTCTTTTAACTTAAAGAGCCTTTTTATTTCATTGATAGACCACTGATCTTCTTTAGACAGTTTGGCCAGTTCTTCAGAACTTAGAGATTTTTCTGTAAGGGTAACAATAGGATTTTCACTCATAAGGTCTATGTTTATATACCCCATTTCCCATAGCCTCATGAGTTCTCCATTAACATGGTTCATATGAGCATGATAAAGTTCTGGCATTAATTCCTTTATTTTGGGAGTAAATACATATAGAAATTCTCCAGACTTAGAATCAATACCAGCAATTTCAAGTCCACCATTTAATAACAAATAGTCTATAGATGTTTGATCTTCTGGAATCATATTTTTTCCGTCAGGATTGAATATCCTCTTGAATAGTTTCTTCATAATTGATAAGTTCCTCTAATTGCTCTCTTGTTTGTGAACCAATAACCCTTTTCTTTTCTATACCGTTAATAAATAAAATAAAAGTTGGAACAGATTTAATGTTAAAAGTTTTAACTAAATCTGCATTGTCGTCTACATCAATAATTTGAAAACCTGCAGTAGTCTGTTCACGATTTAACTCTTCAACAATTGGTCTTGTACGCTTACATGGATGGCACCATTCAGCAGTAAAATAATATATTGTTTTCATTTGCCTGACTTCTTTCTTTGTGCTGCCAATGCTGCAAAATCTTTTACCTTAGCATCTCCAAGATATCCCCAGGCATATCCATCATTAATCATTTTATCATTGACAGATTCAGTATCACCATTAACATAGAGCCAGCCAAGTATTCGCCCATATTTCTCAGATGAGTCCATCTTTTCTGTTTTGATTATAATTGACTTTGCTTCTTTAAGTTGTTTCTTTAAATATTCTTTTGACTCAATGCCCAAACTTTTTTCAAACTTATCAGATGTTCTAGACTCTGGAGTATCGATTCCAGCAAGTCTTACACGTTGCTCAAAGAGCACATTGAAACCTAGATCAATTACAACATCAATAGTGTCGCCATCTACTACTGATTTAATCTCTCTTACATAATATTGATACATTAATATGATTTCCCTTGTGTTCTATTTTCAACTAAACGATCACGTTCATCTACCACTTCAAGCATAAAGGCCATCATTTTTGTGTAGGCATCTGGATTATTCATAATTTTTTCATAGTGATGACCACAAAACATTAAGTCTCCAGTGGATCCTTTAACCTGAACATAAGCCTGTGCACCGCACTGATCACAGCGATCAATAGCCTTTAATACATATTCTTTTTCTTGTACGCTTGTATGTTCTTTAACCACATTAGTCATAATTTGATTATACATCTACTTTCTGTTATCAGTTGAATAGAATCCAGGACCATTAAAAAGTACGCCGACAGAACTCCATACTCTGTTCATAATTGAACCACAGCAT
>Ga0315903_10004873_pt1 | contig 17721 bp, 23 predicted proteins | sample LakEriMetagenome_7_FD_203524 | JGI IMG/M metagenome (GOLD analysis project Ga0315903, IMG submission 203524) | Freshwater fungal communities from buoy surface, Lake Erie, Ohio, United States - Buoy 2 MA119 | ecosystem: Environmental > Aquatic > Freshwater > Lake | place: USA: Lake Erie, Ohio...
AACAGATTCCCTCCCCCAACATATGCAGCCCCTGAGTTTCCAAGATTGATCTCTTGCTTGCCCTTAGTTGTAAACAGGCTTCTCTCTGTGTGCATAAAGAGTAACCCATTCATTGTGAATATCTTCCAAATATCCCCCTTATTCTTTGGGATATCCTTGTACTCAAGTGCTAAGTATTTTCTGTATTTATCAGAGATAGAACCTTCATCATTATTAGATCTAATGGTTCTAGTTGGGAAGCTATTTATATCTGTTCTTACTTTAGGAAGTGGGACAGCTACTCTAATATCTTGATTAAGAGAGTAGTTGTTCATATACAGTAAGTTATCAGACTTAGTGTTATCTTTTATTGGAGAATTAAACAACGTAGCAGATGCATTAGCATAGTCAAAGAATCTCCCATTATCTTCATTTACACCTTGAGTCTGATCTGCATTGTATCTATACCCAATCAAATCATCTGCTTCACAGAAGAAATAGTATATAGATGCATTTGGGTTGTTATTACCTCTAATCCAATTACCAGTGTTATTATAATTTGCTTGAGTGGCATCTGTGGATACTTGCAAGCTTCCTGTATGATTACCTTGGAATGGAATATCATCTCCTCCATCAGATATGTCTTGACTAAATCTAGACCACCCGTATCTTAAACTGGTGCTTCTAAATCCATATCTAGTTATGTATGTATCACCCCCAAAGATGTTATCTGACTGAGCTCCGTCATAATAGTTGTTACCTCTATCATCCCCACTCTCTACGTCAACTTCACTAAGATCTTTATAATACCCAGTCCACACTAAAGCTTGCTCGTCAAATGACTTATATACGTCACTCTTAATTGCGCATAAATTAGTCAAGTATAATACTGGATTTCCAGTTCTACTTGTGGCTAATTGAGTTAATGCATTTTTATTATCTGCATTATCTGTAGTATCTAAATATACTCCTCTGCTATTCCATAAATATGTATTTCCATTTGTAAGAATAGTAGCTAAGTTGGATTGCTTATAACCTCTAAGTGCTGGGAGTCCAGATGTTAACCCAATTGCAATAGCGCTTTCACCCCCAAAATTTAATAAGTATTTTACCCCATGAAATGAAGTTCCAGATCCTACTTCTAATTGTGTATGTCCTGGAAGATAAGTAATACTCTTTGGGTGTACAGTAAATATTGAATTTAAGTTGCTTATAAAATAACTATTTTGAGCTGCCTTTGTAGCAAATTCAAAATTTGTAGATGAGTGTAAAGCACTTGGGTTAGCGTATCCAGCGGCCAATAATACAGAAGTATTAAAAGCTGTAATTCTTAAATATAGAGGAATTGCACTGGTTCCCGCATCCTCAGGATCTACAGTATTTCCAATATCTGTCCCAACCCAAGGTATATTATCAAATCTGTCTTGCCCATCTTCAATGCGTTCTCTAACATGTGGTCCACCTGCATATACCTGCATAGGAAGTACATACTGAATATCAATATGAGAAGCCCCAGTAAGAGTATGTTTGTTCTTTAATAAATTGAAATCGTGGAACTTAAATACAGAAAAAGCTTTATATAGTGAAGTATATCCATTTGAAGATACGGCTTTTTTAACATTAAAGAATAAATCTTCATCATGTATAGGAGCTCCAACCATATGAAATGCCCTATTAAAAGGACCCGCTTTAGCTTTTGTAGTACTCATTGTTGGAACCATATTCCCAATAAATACACTTGGGACTACAACGCTTTGCCCAATAATAGTCTTATTAGCCTGCTGTCTTTTAGCGTAGTATATCTTATATCCTTGTATTTGCTCTAAAATAAATCGAGGAATCTTTATATTAGATAACTTAACTCCAAGGATATTTATATTTTCCTTTAGAGTTAGGGTTTGATCTGTAGTACCTACCCCAGTATTCTGATTATTAATATTAGGGTCAAAATCATTAATCCCATTCCAACTATTATCGTACGCTGTATTAGCAACAAACCCATAAGTACTTATCTTATTTGTAGGCATTTTATGGTGCCTAACATTGAGTTGTTTAATATCAGTTTGTGTGTCTGCAGGTTTCCCATTGCTGTCTACATTAAAGATTGAGAAGTCATCTGTATCTGGGTACAACTCGTTGTCATTTTCCCAGTAACTAGTTGTCCTTGCGTCTTGTCCACCAGAAGCTTCCCAAGCAAGTAATTGAGTATCTACAACTTGATGGAGTTTAGCATCTGGATAAGCTTTTGCTATTTCTCCTGTATTAAATAAATTATTAAGAAGAAGTTCATTTGTATTTGGGATATTGTAATTGGAGATGCGATCATTCTCATTAATAGTTATACTAGAAGCTCCAAATGTATAATTTATTACACGCTGAGATCTCCCAGGAATATGATAAGCATATGTCTCAGTCCCATCTTTTAAAACAAAGGATATGTAAAATGCATATACTTCAGAACGTCTGAAGGATTTCATTTTATAAGATAGTTTTACATCTTTATACCCCTTTCTGACTTTACTAGAAAAGAATGCTTTTTGGGCATCACTAAGTGCTTGTAATTCGTTAGATTGTACATCGTAATAGTCTCTCAGAGAAGTACTTAGCTCATATGATGTAGATGTATTAGTAGATAAAAAGTTACTATTACCTCTATTAATACTAAGTACATCAAAGTATCTAGGATCAAAGTCTTCTACTGTTTCTACTACAGAGTCAAGCTGAATGTTATTTGCAAATCTCTGATACCCAATATCTCCTCTAGCTTCTAAGTTAGATATATACATCTGATTATCTAACTGAGTAATGCTTTTTGCAGTCTCGTATCTTACACTATCTATGATAGTAGATGCTACAGATGTAGATGCTGCTGTTTCTAAACCTGTATAGGTAACAGTTATGAGTGCCTCATCTATAATCTCTACTTTGTCTAACTTATATGCAAACTCACTAGACTCTTGGTTTATACCCCCAAATCTTTGAATGACTGTGGGTTGTATATGAGTATAGTTTAAGTTAGATGGGATTTGAACTTCCCAAGAAATAGATTTATTAGACTGAGATCCTTGTGGATCCCCAATGATAGTCTCTGTAGGAATTGCATCTTCAGGTGCTGTTACAAGATATACAGCATTTGAAGTAGTCATGTAGTTAGTTTCATTTCCATCTTCATCTACATATGCTAATGCAAGATGGTATGTTCCTGATACTACACCCCCACCTTCTTCTATGCTAACATCTAAAAATTGTGGGATATTACCTGTATTTAAAAACAGATCAAGCTTATCTACATTGTATGATCTGTTCTCATCATAAAGAACTTCTACATCTCCTCCAGTAGCATCTACATGTCTTTCTTGCTTAGAAAGATTAAATACTCTTGGGGGATTGTTTTCTGCAACATATGAAATCCCAGTAGCCTCGTCTACCTGTCTATTAATATAGTTATCTGTGAAATATATAAGGACATCTTTAGTGCTAGAGATCTTCTCCATAGCTTCAATCGTATGATCAGCTTGGAAATTAAGATCATCGTTAATGTACAGTTCTTTAAAAGTCTGTTCTCTTGGGTTTAATACCCCAATAGCAGATATGCTTGCTCCCCCAGTCTTTTTAACTCTTTTGTAAAATACTACTATTCTCCCATCCTCAAGATTACATTGCCCAATAATATCTGTCCACTCATCTAATCTATTAGTATAAGCTATTACATTCCCTGTCTCATTTACAACTGCACCTTTAGATACGTACAAATTAGCATTGAGGGCATCTCTGTAAGTGCCCTCAATCTGATCGACTCTCTCGGAGTCTTTGTACATTCCCTTAATAAATTTATTCATCTTGTTCTTGCTGGGGTGGTTTTAATTCATCTGGCCAATCTTCAGGACTTCCAATAGGCCGGTAGAAGATACCCTCCGCCTCCTCGTACCAGTCGCCGATGTGTGTGTAATGATCAACATCCTCGAAAATCCAATCGTGTGGAAACGGGTAGTCTGGTTTTGAATCTGCAAGGATGCGGTTAATAATATAACCTTCTTTTATAATTGCGTATATCATGTGATTGTGTATTCAAGTACTAAACAAAACCCACCCGCACCGTTGCCTCCGGCTCCGCTGGTAAATCCGTTGCGGGCTGAACCTCCACCCGCCCCAGATGCCCCATATAAACCTCCATTTCCTCCACTGCCTGCATTTCCGCCTATCTGCCCGGCTCCACCACCACCACTACTCCCTATTGTAACAGTAGCTCCAGCATCAAGAAAAAATTTTGGCAACAATCTATCCCATACATTATTTGCTCCATTTGATCCACTAGCACCAGCAACTGCCCCAGCTGCAGCAGCAGTTGAAAGAGTGCCGTTTAATTGATAATATCTATTTCCTACTCCACCTATACCTATGGTATTTGCAGAACCCAAACCTCCACCGCCAGCGGCACCCATTATTGCGAATGCTAAGTTAGTAGTTCCTGCCGTCACGGTTTGGGCACCACCCTGAATTCCGCCCCCACCGGATACGCTTGAGTTGGATCCCGCGCCGCCTGGAAATGACCTTGGGCCGTACGAAGGAGTTCCAGTTCCTATAGCATTTTGAAGGCCTCCAGTTGGTACTCCACCATTGCCCCCTTTTGCTACAACATGTGTACCAAACGAAGTATCTCCACCTGCGCCTCCTGATGTTCCTGCTGTGCTACTTGCACTTATACCTGCTGGACCCGTAGCACCAGCTCCAATGGTAACAGTCTCAGTTGACCCCAATGCTGATGCCAATATTTGATGCTCCATACAGGATGCGCCACCACCACCACCACCCGCTCGAGCTACGGTAGAAGTTGCGGCGGTTGAACCGGACCCTCCAGCTCCTCCTCCCCCGCAACAAAGCACTTCAATATGTTGCAAACCAGAGGGTTTTGACCACGTGTCGCCGCTTGTATATGTCCTTAATGTCTTCGTAAGTGTTCCACTTCCTCCGCCGCCTGTGGCCGATGCTGGAACTGCAAATTTTCCTACTGCCATTATAAATCAAATATATTTAAAGTAACTGTAATTGTTGCTGTTGGAGCACTTGTTGCATAAATTTTTACAGAGCCAGAACTACTATCAGTTCTCGGCAAAAGACCCGCTGTGCGAATCGTGCTTGCGTCTGCATTATTTGGGATAATGTCTACAATAGATGTAGAAAGAATAGCTGCGTCTGATATACTTGCTTCATATACCCCAGAAACTAAAGACCATGCTCCAGTTGCTACAGTTTTACCTGTAACTTGAGTTACCTTTTTTGTAGTCCATGTAACATCATAATTAGTCCCTGAATTTTTAGCCAATACTTGTCCTGTCGTACCCCCAGTTGGGAGTAGACTACTATCACCTTCAAGTATTGCTTTTTTCCAAGTTCCCATTAGTCAGGTATTTCAGGTAGTTGTGCTTTTTCTAATCTATCTATTTCTTTATCAATCTTCTCAATAAGTTTAGCAACTTGTGGAGCATTGATTGCCTTAATAGTAACATGAGTCATTGACTCCTTAATAAACAAGACTTCAGTGAGTTCCAGTTTCATGAGCTTTTATTTCTGCTGTTATTTTAGTGACAATACTATTTAAGAGAAGAACGTCTCGACCCTCAAAGGTACTCTTTGAAATTAAATTAAGCAAGAATGTAAGCTCCTGTCCTGATAAATCAGTGTTCTCGTTTTGTTTAGCAACGTGTTTGGTTAAGATTGCCATTACGCAGTTCTGATATAAAGTGCTCCAGTAGATTCAACAAAGTAAAAAGATCCTAATCCCGCAGCATCTCCCGTTGTTGGGGCAGTAGATGCACTAAACTCCATAATAGCAACAGGGTAGTCTACAGTTGCAGTTGCAGTATGATTAGAAACTGTCCAACCTGTTAACTTACCTCCATTTGTCCAGATAAATTCAGGCCACTCTGCCGCCGTTGCGGAGGTTTCGATTTGGATACCAGCTCCACTACCAGTAGTTGTTGTAGGAGATCCAGTATCAGCTAATGTGATAATTTTATCTTCTACTATAAGGTGAGTTGTACTAATATTAGTAGTACTTCCATTAACAGTCAAATCCCCAGTAACAATCAATGATGTAGCCGTAGCTGCTCCAATTGTTGTAATGTTAGAACTACCCGTCCATGTAGAGAGAGCTGTGTTTTCTACGTTACTTAATCCTACATCTGTTTTAGAAACTGCACTCCAAGAGGGAGCTGCCCCATTGGTTCCTGTCCCGGTTTGAGATAAGAACTGTTTTGTAGTTGTTGTATTTGGAGATAATAAAGTTGTAGTATCAGCATGTGACTGATAAGGTATTGAACCTAACAGCGTAGTATTGTTACCCCCAGCTAAGTTTGTAGATTTTGTAGCTGTAGTTGCAGTTGTAGCATTACCAGTAATGCTGACATCATTTAATGTTTGCGCTGCACTTGATCTATTTAAAGCAAAATTGCTTGTACCTAAATTAATCGTACTAGATGGAGCCATATAATCTGTTCCTGCAGTAGCAGCAGATATTGCAGTCCCATTACCTTTTAATACCCCTGTTATAGTTGTGGTTAATGTAATAGCTGGAGTTGTAGAAGCATTAGTTAATGTTCCAGCAAATCCATTAGAACTCACTACTGATACACTAGTTACTGTACCTGTGTTATTAGTGAATGGAAGATATGATACAGCACCCTTTTTTACATCACTATCTGTACCATCATGATATAAAATAAAATCTCCAGCATCAATAGCGGCTGTTACTGCTGTACGTGTATTAATAAAGTTATCTGTTCCAAGATAATCAATACTAAGTGTTACAGCACCAGTGGTAGCACCTCCAGTAAGACCTGATCCTGAATTAGTATTAACTTCAGTAATGTCTCCGGCTCCAGTACCATATCCCTGAGCATTTACCCAGTTAACTACTTGACTACCAACTACTAGACCAGTATCAGCATTAGTTAAACTATTACCTAAAGTTGATTTGTCGGCTTCTGTTAAGACTTTTTTCCAAGTACCCATTTTGTTTTTGTTTTAAAAGTTATTTTTTATTTTGATATAAATAGATCTCCTGTTAAGTTCATATACATACCTCCAGTAGGAGGACTAGCAGGAGCAGTGTTTGTAGGAGTTAAAAGTAATACATTATTTACTTTTGTTGTAGCACTTGTTATTTCTAATTGAGATGTTTCATTCTCATCTTTAAGAAAGGTTTTAGCACCCCCTCCTTTCGTTTGCCCAATCATAGTAAACAGAGTGGCCACATCCCCAGACAAAGCTGTTATACTTGACTCTGTACTAGAAATAGCAGCATCTATTGTTATGTTAGCACTTCCAGTTCTATTTATCTCTGTTCCTAATAATACAACTATAGGTCCTGTATCTCCATTAACAGAGGTTATAGTTCCTCCTCCAACTGCGGACTGTAAAAATACATTCAGAGCATTAACTGTAGCTGTTTGATTATTACCCCACTGAGTTCCAGTACTCTGTTGTAAATCTGCAAATGGGATATTAGCGAATACTGCAGCTTGATTATATACTCTTCTTATAGTTACTGTTGTTCCTGTTCCAGCAATTGCCTCTAATGATCTTATGATATATGTAGCTTCTCCTAAGAGAGTTCCATTCTCATAGGTAGCTATAACATGATGACCTCCATCTACATATATCCTATAAGTGAACATATTGGGTATTATTGAATTCTAATGTTTCCAGAAGAGATACGGGCATTATTCATTTGAACACTCGGAGAGTCTATTTCTACTTTAAGAGAGGCACTAGCTATGTTAGTGTTTATGTATGTTACTACCCCAGCAAAAGATACTCCATCTGACCCGCTGTAGTAGTATTCCCCAATTGTATAGTTAGTGTTATTATCTGTATTAGTAAGAGTTACTCTAACCAGAATATCAGCTCCACTAGTACTACCCGTTAAAGTGCCTGTAATATTGAATGTAAATTGCAGAGTATTACCTGCATTCATATTCCCAAGCACCCAGTTATTAGTTCCTACAGCGATAGTAGCATTTCCAGGTGTTAATGTTACATCTGTAGAAAGTGGGGAATTTAATTGAAGTGGGGTTGGATAATTAGCTATTACATTTTGAACAGCAGCATTTGTATTTGCTTCCCAAACTGCAAGTGAAACTCTTCTCACGGTGCTTTCTGCTTTAGGACCAGTAGACGGAGTTCCACCTCCCGTTCTATTTGCTTCTGGCCAAGATTGAACATTGAATGAATTGTATCTACCTCTGTAAAGATTCTCTCTAGCTCCAAGAGTATCAAACCCTTCATCATATCTATTGATGTTAGGAATGAGTCTAACCCATTGGTTCATAAAGCTTTCCATCTTAGCAATGTCTGGGTAGTTTGCAGCATTTCTAGCTTGAGTACAGTAGTATTTCCACTGACCCTCAGCAAATGTGTAATCAACCCCATTGTTTGTAATAGAGTCTCCCCCAAGAAGTATCTTCTTGTATATATACCAGAACATAGCCTCTTTAAAAGAGATATCATCTGGGACTAATGGATATCCATCATCATCGATTGGGAATGCCATATAGCTAAGACATACTTTCCCATTCTGAAAAGATGTTTTAACCCAATCAGATTCTATGTAATAGCAGTCTCTATAATTAGTTACTGTATTAGCACAGGTTGGGCAATGAATATCTTTAGGAAAATTAGTTGTGCAATACCCTAAAGGAACTAACCCTGTTTCACTAGATGTGTAGATATTCTCAAGAACAACAATCCTAGAGTTAAAATCTCTCAATTGATATGTAAGATCCTGTGCAGGATTGTTCTCAAGCAGATAATAGATGTCATCTACTTTAGCAAGCAATTCATCTAACTCAGTAGCTATAGATGGATTTACAGAACTATTTACAGCTACTTGGTTGATATAATAAAGATCTGTAGGAAGAGCTCCTTTGTAATCTTTGATATTAACTAAGCATAATTTCTTCTCCAATTGGGCTGCAGCTCCGATGTGTTCAAGAGCTTCCCCAATCCACTCAATAGCATCTTCAACCCAGTTATCTGAACTAGGGTTCAGATCTCTGAATATCTTCCTGATAATTGCTTTACTGGAGGTTGTCTTACTTATTGCCATAAGTTTGGAATCTTAAATATGCTAATTCGTTAGTTTTCAAAAGTTTAGTGAGCTTCTCTTTATTTCCCTTTAAACCTCTTGACGGGGTAAATCTATACGCACTCTTGTTTGGGATTTTGCATCTATGCTTTTCCCAATGATACTTGCAGTACCAAGGATCTGTATAGTATATAAACCATTTATTACCTTCAGGGTTGTCTTCGCTGTAAAGCTCTTTCCCTTCTTGTAATAGCTCTTGTTTGTATCTCAGACTCTCCCACCAATCTACAGTTGGGGATGATGGGTTTCTCTGCATTCTCTTAATACAGATATTAGAGAGATGGTTTCTCATGTTAAAGGCCTCCCCCTCAAGGAGTCTATTAACAACTTCAAGATTAAACTCTTGAATTAGTGTTGTAAATAGTTCCTTGGGGAGGGGCTCTTTAACTGAGTTACAATATGCAGAATAAATCTCTTTAAGACCGAGCATACAATTTATTTAAATCAATTGCCTCTAACAATTCTCTTCTGAAGACCAATAGCTCCTGTCTTTCTTTTGGGGGGCTTCGGTGCTGCTTTACCACCCGGCCGTGCTCCCAAGGGCTTAGATCCAGATTTAGCTGCAGCGCCAGGACGAGCCGTCAAGGGCCTAGACTGAGATTTAGGTTTCATTTTTCCAGCTTCTTTAGCCATTCCCATTGGGGCATAGCCTCCGCGTTGTGCTTTTTTCATCATTTTATTATAGGTATATAGGGTTATAAATTACATACTATTTTTAGCTTTCTTAGCCATAAGTCCAAGTACTGTAAGACCTGCTGCGGTCTTCAATACTTTCCCAACTCCTGCAGCCCCATTTCCAGAACCTCTTGTTGCTCTTCTTTTTGCAGCTGCTGGGTTTCTACGATTTCTATTTTGAGCTCTAGCAGTTTGTGCAGCTCTTTTAGAATTTGCACAACCCCCGTATTGCTTTTTTGCGGGTTTCTTTGCTGTAGGCATAATATTATAACTTTGTAGTTTTAGTATTATTCTTCTTACCCATAGGCTTCATGGGAGGCTTAGCAGTTGCTTTGTTGCCCTTCATCATACCACCTAATTGCTTCTTCTTAGGCTTAACTTCAGCAGCACCCATGCTTGCTCTGCTCTCAGCCCCATAACCAGCTAATGACTTAAGCATTGAACTCGTTATAGACATTGGGGGCTGATATTGACCCTTATCCCCAAAACTGCTATTGTAACCTATAGCAGATGCATTTTGAACAATTCCTTTCATCTTTTCATTTGTTGGACTCAAAGGAATGTCTTTCTTCTTCACTCTGTACGAAGCAGATGTCGCAGGGCTGATAACATTCGGGTTATTTCCTGCAGCTTTCTTTTTCTTGAAACCTCCTTTTTCATACAGACCTCCAAACTTCAATTCTTTGTTAGGTTCCATGAAATCACCTCCCATTTGGTAGCGCATCTTCTGTGGACCCTTCATACCTTTTTTAAGGTTAGCTTTACGTGCCATTTGTTTTAAATTAATTAGTCTTTATCTTTTTTAGTTATTCTCTTGTATAACAACTGCCCATTAAGGATTATAGCAACCAATAAAGATGCAGCTGTTAAGAGTTCGTTTATTTGGGACATGGACATTGCAAGACTGAATGCCGTTATAGTATTCCCTATAAAATATTCTTTTTGTTGTATAAGCATTGTTACCAGTTAGCACAGCTCCCGCATTTCCAAACACGTAGAGCTTTGTTAATTCTAGAGTTAGGATCATTTGCAGTCTTGCTGCTAGTAAGTTTGGCTTTCATTCCACACATTCTTTTGCAGAAAGAGTTTCTTCTCTTCCCACCCTCAGGCTGTGGTGCCCCAAGTTTGCTCCCAGGATTTGCAGCTCTATAAGATGCTCTTCCTTTAGCATTCAAACCCCCTTTGGGATTCTTGCCTGATTTTCTTTGCCAAGCTGGGGAAGCCATTGCAATTATTTTTTAGCTTTAGCTTTCTTCTTAGCACCTCCAGTCTTCTTGATGACTCCTCTTCCTTTGAGAACATCAGCTCTAGTTACTTTCCCATCCCCAGTAAGATCAGGAAACTTAGAACCTCCAGACTTATATTTCATACCCCCACACTTCATGCATTGCTTAGCCATGATTTCTTATTCTTGTTAGTTAAATTAACACTCGTAGTATGCTATAAATGCATTAGCTGTTCCTGCAGTAAGAGAAGTAAATCTTCCGTATACAGTAATACCTGCTGGAATTGTAACAGGAGTGCCGCTGGGTAAAGCTAATGTTCCTGCAGTTATCAAAGTTGCTTCAGCAATAGCTGTAACTGCTATAAATTTCCCGGGTGTAGCATTTGTAGTAGTCAAGAGAATACCTCCACATTTCCCCAGGCTTTCTTCTAAACTAGTTTTTGAAGAGTTTAATAAGATCTCTTCTTTTGTATTGTATCCCATTTTATTAAGTTTTAATCTTCAGATATTGTATTAGGCATTCTAAGTGGGGAATAGTCTTGCGATCTATCTGCTTCACTATCTGCAAATGTCATCCCCAGTATTTTTAATTCCCCATTCATCATACCTGTAGTAATGGCACTCACCATATCTGCAGGCATGGGGAATCTAGATTTAGAATCGTAGCAAGGCCCATTGCATTCAAAGTTTGCTATCTCCTCAGGATCTTCAAAGATTCCTCTTACGTTGATATACTCCATCCCTTTCGGATTGTAGACATACAGATAGTCCTCTATCATATATGCTTTGGGATGGTTCCTTGTATATTTATCGTAGGGTAAAAAAGAAACTTCATAGGGCTCTACTTGGGGGATTCTTCCTAACCCAGTAATGTCTCCTATGAAGGTAAGTGCTTCTCTGAAGTTGAATCTCACTGTTCTAGGGATCTCTTCTTCAGTACGGTAAATAGGACAATCTACAGGAAGATCACAGCATTTGCTGGCATCAACCTTGATGAGTTTTAAACACCCTAAATCTTGTTCTAAGTGTCTAGTAATTAAACCATTACGAGCGTAGTCACGACGAATGAATACGGCACGATAATGCTTAATGTTAAATTTAATTTGATCAGTTGATATATGTTCATCGTGGTTAGTTCTACCCCCACGAAGAGCGTTGATCAAATTGTATGCGATCTCATCAAGTGTCATCCTCAGATGTTTTTAATCGCTTATTTAAATCCTTTATAAGCGTTTTTGAATTCTTTAATTTTACAAGAGTTTGACATTTTTCGTATTCTTCAGTCTCTTCAAAATACTCAATCATGTCATCAATAATCAGTTCAAATGTTTCTGGGTCTGAAGGGTCAAAAGCGAAGAACTGTATTCCATCAGAGTCCATCATAAATTGCTTGAAATTCATTTCTCCCGTAGCAATCTTAAATGCATTCCTATAAGCTGAGTCTATGATTTCAACTTCTTCTTCATAAGAGAAATCTTCGAGATCGTCGATATCGTCGATATCATCAAACTCGTCGTCAGAGTTGTTAAAATTTATGTTTGACATTGCTTTGTAGATATCCCTCAAGTCCACGATTTTTACTCCATATATACGCTTGCGCAGTTCTTTTAGCTTCATACCCCATCCGCTTGTGCCACTCATCGTTAGGGCATATAGAAGGTAAGAATCTAACTTTAATTCCTCTGTACTCATTGACCATTTCTTTATGCAAATGCCCACAATGCACTTCGTGATGAAATGTTCTTGCGAACATCTGAGGTTGTTCAGTAGCCATTATTAGGGGGAGATCTTGGATCTTCTCTGTATCTCCATGAGTGAACATCAACATGTTAACTCCATACTCCAAATACTTTCGATGCTCATAGCTATTGTCAATCTCAACATTCTCGTTGTATTTGAACCAAGCAGCTAATACATCTCCTACGTAGAACATTCTCTCGTAGTCATGATTTCCAGAAATAACTATTACATCAACTGGGGCAATCCTAGACAGGTAATCTATAGTTGCTACAAGTAGAGTCCAATAGCCTCTAAATGTTTCTTTCCATCCAGCATTATCTTGCTGAGGAGTGCCCTTTGTTGTTGTCTGCCTCATTCCTTCAGAGTTCATTCCGTCATTCCCAATAGGGAGTATGAATTTCTCAATCTGAAGTCCTTCAGCTTTTTGAACTAAATCAAACACCTTCTCGAGGTATAGATCCTCTAACTCTTTATTTGTAAGCCCAGCCATCTTTCCGTAGTGAAGGTCTGGGAGGGATATCTCATAAGCTACTGGGTTGGTGTGCCTATGATTAATAAATTGTGGAACTCTGGGGGAGTAGCTTAAAACAAATTCTTCTAATACTGCTTTAGCTTCTTCGTATGGATTGATACTATCTTTTGATACTATCGAATATCTCAGCTCCCCAGATTGTGTCTGCCAGTACTTGACACTATCGACACTGTTTTTATTTATACTATTGTTCTCTAGGAATTCGTCTAGAGGACTATTCATTTTGTTTTCTGCTCTCACTTCTTTAAGTGCTTGAGCACATACATCTCTAGGAAATTTCAGCTTTTCACTAAGCCTGTCTGGACCTTCTTTAAGATACCCAGGTCTATTCCTTAGAAAGTTTTTCGCTGCTTCTAATCCCATTAGTTAGCATTTTCGTTGTATTCAATTAAGTCCAATATTTTCCCTAATTGCTCAACTGTAACTGAATCAGTAATTTGATCATTACGAATAGTTACTAAGTATACTTCAGACTCTTTATTGAGTTCCATGTCTACTTGCAGAAGTTGCTGTTTACGTTGTTCAACGATATCAGCATGTTCTTCTTCAAACTTTTTCAGACCTTCGTCATCGGAATTTTCAATGAACTTCTGAGCTTCAACTGATACATTGTAGAACTCTTCACTTGGAGTAGCCATCTGATCAATTGGGGACAATACTTTCTCAATTTCTTTAATGTTCTTAGCTGCAAAGAATGCCATCTTAGAACCAGTTAATTCTTTGAGATCCTTAAGTCCCTCATACAACCCTAACAGCTCTCTGTTAGAGAAAGTAAATTTTTTGTACGTCATTGTTTGGTTTGGTTTATGCAAATATAATAAAACTCTTAGTTAATAACTAAGAATTGTATAGATCTTTGAAGAGTGTCAGAGTTATGCCCGTCTGTATTTGTTAAAACTATTTTAAAAGAACCGTTTGAAATTGCAGATACATGAGATGTAATATATGCGTTGTCTGCTTCAGTTGCTGCTCCAGGACCAATCATTGTGATAAATACTAGAGATGTAGATTGAACTGTAGGATTAGTTACAGTAAATTCTGCTTGAGTAGCTGCAGCAAGAGATCCTGCATATAAATTTATTTTTCCCAGTGTAGCATTGATTGTCACAGGTGTAGCAAAACTAGTGCTTTGATTAATTTCAGTTTTAGCTATTCCTTTTGTTCCATATACTATTCCTTTAGTAACATCGTTAAATATTATATCTCCGTCAGATGTTAATCCACCTCCGCTGGTTAATACAATACTCTCTCCACTCTTACTAACAACACTTGCAGGAGTCGGTGCAGAAATTTGTATCGTTCCATCTCCATTAGTAATAGTGATATTGCTTCCAGCAGTTAATGTTCTAACTGCAGGTCCTGATGTGCCCCCAATTAATAATTGTCCATTTTGACTTATCGACAATGCCTGCATTGTATTTGCAGTACTAGGATGAGATATAAAAACAGACTTAGTTGCAAAGCTGCTTAATCCTGTACCTCCTCGAACTGTAGGAAGAGTATTTGTAACTTTATTAGTTGATAAGTCTACTGTCTGTAAAAAGTTAGCATCATTAGTACATGAATTAAGATTTATACTACTTTGATTGATGGAGAGAGTTAAATCATTAGTGTTATTAGCTAATGCTAATATTCCTCCACTAACCAACAGCTGCTTTTGAGAAAAAACATTTTGAGATGTTATAGGATTTAAAAGATAGTTACTTCCATTTCCTAAATTAGTAAGAGTTGGGAGTAATGAAGTTGCCTGCACTTTAGCATTTGAAGTAGTGCCTCTTGCTACAAGAATGTAATCATCACTTACAAATGACGATTTTCCTAAGATACTAAGATCAGATATTTTTGTGTTAGCCATTATTTTAAGCTTCTAAGATTAAGTAATCTTCGGTTTCAAGTACGGTTTCAAGTAATATATTATTTCCAGATTCAAATAACAAAGCTGTTGTAGGAAGTCCTGGAACTACGCTAGGTGGTTCTTGTAGTTGTCCAGCAACTGTACTCATATAAGTACACTCTCTACAATGCTTTTGAGAAAATGCTACAAACGATTGCAGGTATGTCATATTTGGATCTACACCTGTTGAGTCTAGACATTCTAACCCAATCTTTCTCATAAGATTGATAGCTAGAGACATTTTCTGCTGTTCTATTGTAGAACATTTTAAACCCCCAACTATTTTAGTATAGATGGGGATAGTGTCTTGTCCGATACATTCTTTTATATCGTCAAGAAAGTCTTTGTATTCCTGTGTATTTGTTACTTCTGGAATCATGATTAGCATCCGCAAGCACAAACCTCTTCACAGAGTTGTACAGCTTTTAAATATAACTTTTCAGCATTTGCAATATCTGCAGATGTTGGATTTGTTTTCTCTGCGAGATATGTTGCTCCTTGTAGTAATAAAGAAACTTTAGTAGCTCTTTCTAAATCTTCAGCGCATTTCCCACAGTTACAATCACAATTTAATCCTGATTCTGCGAGAGTGGCTATGCAACATTCTACGCTGCATGGGGCAATTGTATAAAATGTAGCGTATACAGTTGCAGTAGATGATAAACTACTTACATGCTCTACTTTGACTAATCCCTGCACATTTGCTGTAATATTAGCTGTAATGTACCAAGTGGGGCTACTTCCTGAAACCATTCCTCCTCCCCCTGTTGTAATAGCAGTATATCCCGCAGGAGTAGTAGTCCCATCCTCAATTCTGATATAATGACCAGATACTGGATTAGTAGTTGTTCTAATATTAACAGCTAATATAGAACAAGTCTCATTAACATTAATTCTCCTAGGATTGTCAGCTGTTGTAGACATGTTAATATTTTATATAAAAGTTATAATAAGGGGATAGCCCAATTACTATCCCCTTATTATATAAGATTAATTACCAGTTAAACTCTGCTGCAGTAGCAATGGTAAGGTTAAATGCATTATCGTAAGTTGCAGTTGAAGCATCTCCTACTACAGGAGCAGTAAAGTCAGCATCTGTAAAGTACAAAACAACCTGATTTAAAGTTCCTGCAGGAGCAATGCCCGTAGAAGTGGGCCAGTTGTGTTCGTATTCGATAGTGATTTTGTCATAAAATGCTCCTTTATTGCTATTAGCAGTAACATTAGTGTATGTAGGCATATTCTGCGGAAGGTACATACGGTTAAAGTTACCGTAACGGCTTCTGCACTTAATCTCATCACCTAATACCTGCCAAGCATTTCCAACACCTGGTACAAAACCTGTAGCAGTTACAATAAGAGCACTAGCTGCATCTGCAGTGTTGTTCCAAATGATCATATCAAATACAACACCAGCGTGTCTTGCGGTATATGTATCATCAGCTACAGTAGTTTGTGATACCTTAATTAAATCATTCAGTAATACGTGTGCTTCAACTGCATCATCTAATAATGCGCAGAACTCTGTTAAATCCGCAGAAGCATCAGTTTTTGGAAGCTCTACAGAAATAACTTTGTGATTAGTAGTATTAAAAGCACCCAATGGGAAAACTTTTTTATCCCCACTTAAATCGACAAGGTTAGTTCCATTCGCGTCGTAGAAACTAAGTTGATCTGTTGGAGTAGTTCTGAAGATAAACTTAACTGTATGCGAAGCATTGCTTGCAGGAGTTCCAGTTAAAACTTGTTTGTGGCCTGCAGAAATAACATAAGGATCATACTTAATACGCTTAATGTTAGCAGTATTGATAATCGGAGTAGCAATAGGATTTCCTCCAGTACCCTGAACAAACTGCAATCTCTTGTATAACCAAAGAGGATTTGCAACTGCAGTACCTGCTACTACCCCAGCAGTATCAGCTTCAGCAACTGTAGTAGCGTATAATTTAGTAGTCACATAAGCTGCCCCATTTAAATCCCAAACTCCAATTTCTGGAGTAACTGCGGCTCCATTGAAAGTGCTGCCACTTTCTAAGACATCGGTGTTAGATATAAACACCTGTGATAAATTCGTTCCCATTTTTAATTAATTTTTAGGGATTAAACAATAAAAAAATTATTCGACTTCTATGGTTTCCATAGATTGCGAGGTATACCGTTGGGATTCTATGCCCTCTAGTATGCTTTTTATAGTCATCTCTACAATTTCTTGATGAGTGTGTAGAGGTAACTCACATCCTACTCCTAAAGATAAACTCATTCTCTTTGGGATACGGATGTACTTAAGTCTTACATAATCTACTATAAATATCGTATCTGTATGAATATCAATGTAGTTTTCAGCTACAGTATATATTGGAGATGTGTATTTAGTAGTATTAAAAGGGTCCTCTAATATAACATAAATATCGTCTTGATGTATATACTTACAGACAATATTTTTTTCAGAAACTTCTGCATCTCTTTTAGATGTAGATGTCTGATATGCAAAGTTTTGTGATTGAATAGTTACAGTTGTATTAGATAGAGTT
>Ga0315903_10004877_pt1 | contig 17715 bp, 23 predicted proteins | sample LakEriMetagenome_7_FD_203524 | JGI IMG/M metagenome (GOLD analysis project Ga0315903, IMG submission 203524) | Freshwater fungal communities from buoy surface, Lake Erie, Ohio, United States - Buoy 2 MA119 | ecosystem: Environmental > Aquatic > Freshwater > Lake | place: USA: Lake Erie, Ohio...
AAAGTCCTTGGATCAACGTCTTTCGATGTAGTTGAAGAAGAAACAGCCTTATCACCAGATATATTTGACACAGCAGACTAATGAACCCAGAATACAAAAAAATATTCGACTCTTTAAAAGAGGAGAAGGACCTAGACTCAGTAGACAGTCGAGTGCTATTAATAGACGGGCTAAACACCTTCTTGAGAGCATTCGCTGCTATTGGTTGGGTTAACAAAGACCTATCACATATTGGTGGTTTAACTGGCTTTTTAAGGTCGTTAGGCTATGTTATTAAATTAGTTAGACCAACTAGAGTGATTGTAGTGTTTGATGGGCAAGGCTCATCTACAAACAAAAGGTACATTTACCCAGAATATAAAGCTAATCGTGGACTCACGAGAGTTACTACTTGGGATTCATTTGAATCACAGCAAGAAGAGTCTGACTCTATTACTGAACAATTAGTAAGACTAATCTCGTATCTAAAGACACTACCAGTCGACATGATCTCTATTGACAAGATAGAAGCAGATGATGTTATTGGTTATATTAGTCAAAAGCTTACTGGTGAAGTTACAATCATGTCCAGTGATCGTGACTACTTACAGTTAGTGTCTGATAAGGTAACAGTCTACTCGCCTACAAAGAAGAAGTTCTATGATCATGATCTAGTGCTTACTGAGTATGGTGTTAGCCCTAACAACTTCTTGACACAAAAGATATTGTTAGGTGATTCTGGAGATAATATACCTGGTGTAAAAGGACTCGGTTCTAAGACAATGTTGAAAGAGTTTCCTGAGTTAGCGAAAGATGATCTAGTAACTCTAGATGATGTTCTAGCAAAGTGTGATGGTAGGAAAAAGATACTAGAGTCGATCAAGAACTTCGAGTTTCAACTTAGAATCAATCAAAGGCTCATGGATCTAAAGAGGCCTAATATACCAGAAGAAGCAGAAGAGGAAGTAAAAAGTGTGTTACTCAACCCAAATAAAGGCTATGATTCACAGAAATTTCTTACATTGTATCATGAGGATGAGTTAGGCAACTCAATCCAAAATGTACAAACCTGGCTTTTTAATCATTTTCACAATCTACAAAAGTATAAATAGTTATGTCGAATTTAAATCAGTTACAGCAGTACGGTATTGGTTTTCAAGTAAAGGTTTTATCTAGCTTACTAAAGCACAAAGAGTTTCTACAAAACATTAACGATATCTTAGATACCGAAATGTTTGACAATCCAGCGCACAAATGGATCGTAGGTGAGATACTACGCTTCTACTACAAGTATCATACAACACCATCTGTAGATGCACTACAAGTTGAAGTTAGAAAGATAGAGAACGAAGTGTTGAAGGTGTCAGTAGTAGAGCAGTTAAAAGAATCGTTGAAAGCATCTAATGAAGATCGTGAGTATGTAGAGCAAGAGTTTAGTAGTTTCTGTAAGAATCAACAGATCAAGAAAGCTATCTTAAATTCAGTAGGCCTTTTAGAGAAAGGTCAGTACGACGACATCAAGTATATGATGGACGCTGCGTTAAAAGCAGGGCAAGATAAGTCCATAGGCCACGAATATGAGAAGGATATTGAGACCAGGTATCGTGAAGAAGAACGCGCCGCTATACCTACAGCGTGGCCACACGTGAATGAGCTACTAATGGGAGGCCTTGGTTCAGGCGACCTTGGTATTATATTCGGTAATCCTGGTGGTGGTAAATCATGGATGCTAGTTAATATGGGAGCCATGGCAGTACAACGTGGTTACACAGTGTGTCACTACACATTAGAACTGTCTGAGTATTATGTAGGTAAAAGATACGACTCCTTGTTTACAGGGATCGATGTACAAGCTGTGCATAAACACAGAGGAGCCATTGAAGAAGCTGTGTCTAAGGTAAAAGGTAAGTTGATCATTAAAGAGTTCCCGATGGGAAAGGCAACTACACATACTATTGAGTCACACATCCAGAAGTGTCGTGATCTTGGATACCCTCCAGACCTGGTTATTATAGACTATGTTGATCTACTAAAGAGCAAGACTAAGTCAATTGACCCAAAAGATGCAATCGACGACGTTTACACTGCTACCAAAGGTATGGCAAGAGAATTGAAGGTGCCAATCTGGACAGTATCACAGGTTAACCGTGCCGGTGCCAAAGACGATGTAATCGAAGGTGACAAGGCAGCAGGTTCATATAACAAGATGATGATTGCAGACTTTGCTATGTCACTGTCTAGAAAAAGACAAGACAAGGTAAATGGTACAGGCCGTATACATATTATGAAAAATCGTTATGGCATGGACGGTATGACCTACGCTGCCAAGATCAGTACCAACAACGGATCAATTGAAATTAACCCTGACAGTCTAGATGATGACGAGTTAAATATAGAGACCTCAGCTCCAATCTCTGGCTCCAACAAAGGGTATAGCTCTAGTCTAGACCGTGATGAGAAGGCTTATTTAGCATCCAAATTTTTTGAGCTGAATATCTAAAGCCGATATTTATTAGAGAAAAACAGACCCACATGAATTTTTTGATAGATCTACTTAAAAAGGCAACCAAAGGAGATAACTTCCGTGTTAAAGCTACTCCAACAAAGTACAATGACAAGATTGCCCAATTAAACACTACTTCAAACAATCAGTTTGATAGACTAACTACATCTAAGATCAATCAGATTCAGAAGACTGGCAATTCTGTTTTGACTCAAACGAGCTCTAAAGGCTCTATCCTACCAGGTTCTTAATCGAACCTATCATCACTTAAGACTGAGAAACAGGTTATATTGTTGACTAGAAGGCTTACCGGTCTCTTAGAGGCCACTTTATTATATAAACTATTTTAAAAACTAAAACAAAAAATGGAATCGAAGGACATTCTTATCCCATGGGGCGAAATTGGATACATTACATTTAAAAGAACTTATGCTAGAAGACTAAAAGAGGATGATCCTAATTCTAAAACAGAAGAGTTTTGGCAAGTTGTACAGCGTGAACTAGATGCTTCAGACAAGCAGTTAAAAGTTGGCTTTACTGAAGAAGAGAAAAAGAGGTACGCTGAAATGAGACTTAACTTGAAGTTCTCTACAGCTGGTCGTTTTATGTGGCAGCTTGGTACAAAGACTGTAGATAAGCTAGGTCTACCATCACTTCAAAACTGTGCATTTGTTACAGTTAACAACCCTATTAGACCATTCACATGGGCATTTGAAATGCTAATGTTAGGTTCAGGTGTTGGCTACAATATCCAAAAACACAACGTTTATCAACTACCTAAAGTAAAAGGGAAAGTCAAGATAGAACGTAAAGACGTTAAAGACGCTGACTTCATTGTGCCAGATACACGTGAAGGTTGGGTGAAGTTGTTAGGTAAAGTATTGAAAGCGCACTTCTATTCTGGAGAAGGCTTCACGTATTCTACAATGATGATCAGATCTAAAGGCGCTACTATTAAAGGATTCGGTGGTACAGCATCAGGCCCAGAAGATCTTTGTTGGGGTATTGCTGAGATCAATAAGATATTGAATGGTCGTGCTAATAAGAAGTTGAGACCAATCGACTGTCTAGATATTATGAACATTATAGGCATGGTAGTAGTAGCAGGAAACGTGCGTCGTTCTGCACAAATTTCTATTGGTGACTATGATGACATCGAGTATTTGAAAGCTAAGCGTTGGGACCTTGGTTCTATTCCTAACTGGAGAGCTATGAGCAATAACTCAATTGTAGCACCAGAGAACACTGATGATCTACTTCCTGAATTCTGGGAGACTTATAACCAAGGTGAACCTTATGGTCTTATCAACTTAGAACTATCTAAAACAGTGGGTCGTACTGGTGAAACACAATATCCAGACCCAGAAGTAGAAGGGTTTAACCCGTGCGCAGAGCAATCACTTGCTAACTTTGAAACATGTTGTTTAGCTGAGGTATATCTACCTAATATTAACTCTTACGATGAGCTAAAAGAAGCAATCACATTTGCATACCGTATGAACAAACATTCTCTTGCTCTACACTGTTCTTTAAAAGAGACTGAGAACATTGTTCACAAGAACATGAGAATGGGAATCGGTATGACTGGTATTCTTCAAGCAACAGAAGAACAACGCTCATGGTTAAAAGACGCTTACGTATGGCTTCGTGAATATGACAAAGAATATTCAGCTAAACACAAATTCCCAGCTAGTATTAAACTAACTACTGTTAAACCTTCTGGTACACTTAGCTTGTTAGCAGGTGTAACACCAGGAGTTCACCCAAACCCAGCAGGGCCTTACTACATTCGCCGTGTGAGAATATCATCACAATCACCATTAGTTGATGTTTGTCGTCAGCATGGTTACCACATAGAATATCAACGTAAGTTCGATGGATCAGAAGACAAATCTACAATGGTAATATCATTCCCTTGTAAACTACCTCCAACTACACCAGTTGCCGCTGATTATGACTGGAAGACACAGATGGACATGGTACGTCGTATGCAAGCTGAGTGGAGTGACAATTCTGTAAGCTGTACTGTATACTACAAGAAAGAAGACATCGAAGACATCAAGAAGTACTTGAAAGAGCATTTCCGCCACGAAATGAAGACAGTATCATTTTTGTTGTATCATGGCCACGGGTTTGATCAAGCCCCTTATGAGACTATCACAGAAGAGCAGTACCTTGAAATGACAAAGAATGTCAAGCCAATTACGTCTGTTGAAGTGAAAGAGTCTGAAATGGAGCTAGCAGAGTGTGAAGGTGGATACTGCCCGGTTAAGTAAACCTTGGCATATTTATTTTTAGATGCCTATAACACTACTAAATACAACAGGCCTTGGGAGTTTTAGTCTGGTGAATAATACTAATCTAGGTAGTATTAGTATGACATCATCAGGTAGTGCAGCTCCGGCTCCTGTAACAGATCAAATCCAAGCACAGCTGTCAACTAGTCTAGCTGCATATAACGCAGCTACAGTAAACAACTGGGTAAAGATAACATCAGCAGAATATAGCAATATATTCAATAATATAGCAGGCGCTACTAAACGTGGTAATACTGATGTTCAAGTAGCTACAAGAGCGGTATCTGCAGGTTTTACTGAAATGCAGTTTTCATTGAACAACAATCCTAACACACCTCTTACTATCAATACAGGAGAGTATCCTATTGCTTTTGTTGCTGAGACCTGGAATGGTACAGCAAATGTACAGTTTGGTTATGATACAGATTATCATACAGGAGCACCTACCTATGGTAATAGTGTAACTGTGACCCCAGTAGGCGCTTGTTATTATGTAAGAAAAGCACCAACAGGTGTAGAGTCTGCTCCAGCATCACAGACATTATATCCGTCGCTTAAAATATCTGGTAACAGTTTTAATCTAGTACCTAATACTAGTGGATGGTATACAACGAATGGAGGTACAACATGGGTTTCTTTTCAAGGCAATGCTGGCAACGGCGCTGCTAAGTTTCAAATGATAGTTACATCAACAAAGTCATGGTAAAGAGTAAGAAAAAGAATCAGTTTATAGAGAACGTACATTATTATCTAGAAGGTGAAAGGATTGTTTTTACAGAACAATTTCACTTAGAACGTGGTCAATGTTGTGGTAGTGGCTGTAGACACTGTCCTTATGACCCTAAACATACAAAAGGCACTATAGACATAAAGAAGAAAGATAGGAAATAGTTTTGTATATTTATCTAAAATCACACAATGACATTTACTATTACTAGAGAGTATCTTTACCTTGGAGTAACAATACTACTTCTTTTAATCCAAGTGTGGCAGTTAAAAAAAGTGGACGTACTCAAAAGAGAGATTAAAGACCTTTGGGATCAAATTCATATTATTGCTATATCAGCTGGTAACACTATCCAAAAACTAGAAAAGAAGATCGATGAAAAACAAGACAAACAATGAAGAGTCAAAAGGACTAGGTGACACTATAGCCAAAATTACTCATGCAACAGGTCTAGATGTTGTAGCAGAAAAAGTTGCTCATGCTATGGGTAAAGAAGACTGCGGTTGTAATCGCCGTCGAGAGAAGTTAAACGAACTATTCCCTTATAAGACTGAAGATAAAAAAGACTAATCAAGTTTATGAATAAAAGTTATGTTACAGTTCAATCTCTTGACGCACTCAAAGAGATGGTTGATCACATTAAGGCACACGACCTTATTTCATTCGACACAGAAACAAATAGCCTAAACCCTCGTAAAGGCAAAATCATAGGCTTCTCTGTATCAGCTGAAGTTGGCAAAGGCTACTATATGCCTACTATGATATTCAAGGACAATGAACTACAAGACGCTTATATTGACGATAAGCTTTGTCATGACCTTGCAAAGAAAACTATTTCACTATTAATTGGTAAGAAGTTAGTGATGCACAACGCATCATTCGACTGTAGATTCGTTAAGTGCTTCTATGACGTAGACTTACTATCTAGCCTACATGTAGATACACTATTGTTAGTACATACTGTACGTGAAGAAGGTGCTGGCTTTATGGCAGGCTCATCATTTGGTCTTAAAGACATTGCTAAATCTATACAAAAAGAAATTGGTCTAGACGTTGAACAAGCTGCAAATGAAGAGCAGTTGAAGATGAAAGAGTCTATCAAGAACAATGGTGGATCAATCACACGTGAGAACTATGAGATCTGGAAAGCAGACCTTGAATTACTTTCAGAATACGCATCAGCAGATACTGACTTGACTCTTAGAATATATCACCACTTCATGAATACACTGAAAGAAGAAGGGCTAGAGAAGTTCTTCTTTGAAGAAGAGGTTATGCCTGTGTATAAAGAGGTGACTATTCCTATGGAGATGGTGGGTATGAAGATAGACCTTGATCTTATAAAGACTAGTCGTGCTAAAATTATAGAAGAGCTACAGAAGTATTCTGAGCTTGTTACAAAAGAGTTGTTGAAGCATGAGTCTGTTCGTGCTTGGATTATTATGAAAGCGTTAGACGCTTATCCACCTAATAATAAAGGTACATTCGCACAAGAGCTTTGTCGTGAAGCTAATCTAGAGCTTGAAGCGTCTGCTAAGACTGGCAAATACAGTTTAACTCAATCATCACTAATCAGGCTTCCTCAATCACCATACAAACACTTCTTATTACACGGTGATGAGTCTGTACTTGACAAAGATTTCATAACTAAGATTAGTCTTAGACTATGGAAACAAGACAATGATGGGCAGTTCTTCAATATACAATCTAAAGACCAGTTAGGTGAGATTGCGTTTGGTGTTCTAGGCATTAAACCTTTGTCTACTACTAAAACAGGTAAACCTCAATTTGACGACGATACTGTACAATCTATTGCAGGCAAATACGAGTGGGCCAAGAACTTGCGTATCTATAACCGACTACTCAAGATTAAATCAACATACATGGACCGCTTTCTTGACAATCAAGAAGATGGCCGTTACTACTTCTATTATAAACAACATGGTACAGTGTCTGGTCGTTATGGTTCAGATGCTCAACAACTTCCTAGACCTAAAGAAGAAGGAGATGACGAACCTATTGTTATCGAGTACAACAACTTAATTCGTGCATTCTTTATCCCAGAAGAGCATAACATATTTGTTGACTGTGACTATGAATCACTTGAGCCACATACATTTGCTCACGTATCAGGGGATGAAGGCCTAAAAGACATCTTTCGTAACAACTGGGACTTCTATTCTACTATTGCAATCAAGACAGAAGGACTTAATCAATATTCACCAGATAAAAAGGCACCTAACTTCTTACGTAAGCTTGAACCTAAACTACGAAATAAAGCAAAGGCTTATGCACTCGGTATACCTTATGGTATGGGTGCTTACGCTCTAGGCATGAATCTTGGTATTGCTACTAAAGATGCTAAGAAGCTTGTTGATGGTTACTTGAATGGGTTTCCTGAACTCAAGAAGTGGATGCTGAATTCTAAAAAGCAGGCTAAAGAACAAGGCTTTGTTAAAACACAAGTCGGTCGTATTCGCCACTTACCAAAAGTAAAAGCTATCTACGACAAGATCGGTGATGATCTACTTGATTGGAACATCAAAAAAGAGATGGAGCGTCAGTATGGAGTTGAAAGGATCAAGAACCTAAGCCGTGACTATATCAATGGACTTAACAATAGTTGTAACGTACAGATTCAAGGCCTAGCGGCTTCAATTGTAAACAGAGCAGCTCTAGCAATCAACCGTAAGTTTCAACAGCTCGGCATTAAAGGTTGGGTATGTGCTCAAATCCATGACCAGTTGGTAATTGAAGTAGATCATGATAGTGCAGAAGAAGCGGCCAGGATCGTCCAGGATTTGATGGAGAACACAACCAAGCTTAGTATTGACTTGAAAGCACCGCCTGCCCTAGCCCATAACCTTAGAGATGGTCACTAGTAGATATTTATTATTAAATTCGTACAAGTGGCAAATCTATTAATAGACCTACTCAAAAAAACTAGACTAGCACGTCCTGCTACAACCCCTTTTAAATACTATCCTAATGCAGGCCCAGCTAGAAGAGAAGGTCAAGCTTCAATAGATGCTTTAGCTTCTTTTGGTAGTGAACAACAAAATAATATACTACCAGGAATTACCCCTCCTCCAGCACCATCTACACCAGTATATCAAATTGGAGACAGCGCATTAGGAGGTAAAATAGCTTATATTCTACAACCAGGAGATCCTGGATATGTAGTAGGTGAACAACATGGATTGGTAGCTACAGTAAGTGATGTTTCTACTTCTGCTACTTGGGGTTGTGCTGGAGTACAAATAACTGGAGCAGATGGACAAGCTATAGGTGACGGTAACCAAAATACAATTGATATTATGGCAGAATGTGCCACTGCAGGAATTGCCGCAAGACTTTGTGGTGACTTATCACAAGGTGGTTATTCTGATTGGTATCTACCTAGTCTAGATGAATTAACACAACTCTACAATAATAGGGTAGCTATAGGAGGATTCGCAGCAGACTCATATTGGAGTTCTAGTGAGTTTACTGATAATAACGCTCTAACTAAAAACTTTTCTACTGGAAGTAGTTCACAAAGTGGTAAAGGTAACACTCTTCGAGTTAGAGCAATTAGATCGTTTTAATTGACTACAAAGATTTATTTCTCTACTATTTTACAGTTTCATATATTTATTAAGAAAGGTACTTGGTAGGCCTTTAGTTTTGAATCATTATTTAACCGTTCACCGTAAGGGAACACAAACTAAAAAGTATGAGTATATTTAAGCCATTCGAGCTGGATCCATTTGACCTGCTCTGGAGAGACTTGTTAGAAACACAATCTCATTTCTCTGCAATCACGCAGAAAGTAACACACCCAGTAGACATTTACGAAACAGAAGCCGGCATCCGATTTGAAATTGCCGCAGTAGGCCTTGACAAAGAAGACATCGAGATTCTTGTTGAAGGAGATCAACTACGTATCAAGTACGAAAAAGTAAGACCTATAGATCAAGAGGCTGCGATTTATCGTGGTATCAAGAGAGGTTCTTTCGACCTTAGTTGGAAGATTAGCTCTAAATTTGATCTAAACAAACTAGGAGCTAAATTAGACAAAGGACTCCTAACACTAACAATCCCTGTAGCTGAAGGAAAAGCTGTAAAGAGGATTGAACTAAAATAAGGTAAGTAGGCCTACCAAGTATCAAGTTATGTTTCAACGCTGTACTAATTTTATTAAAGTAAACGATGAACTGTTCCAAGTAGTTAAGATCTTTTCTGAAGAAAGGATCAAAGACTTCGAATTAGCGAAACAGTTCTTTAGAGCAGAGTCAGTCTTCAAAAGAGAAGGCTTACTCTATTTTTGTATTAAAATAATTGACCTAGAAGTTGTAAATTAAGCTTATGAATAAAATAACCCCTTTAAATGGCTATGTAATACTCAAGCCAATCGAAACACAAGAAGAAACATTTGGTAACATTATTATCCCAGACCTTGGTAAAGAAAGACCTGAAATGGGAGAAGTAGTTGATTCTTCTACAGTCTATAACTTTCATACAGACAAGCATGTAGAGTCTAAACTTAAACCAGGACAGACTGTGTTGATCCCTAAATTAGGATCACAGAGAATCGTTCTTGATGGACAAGACTACTTCATTTGTAAAGAAACAGATATATTTGCAGTAATTGAATAAAATAAACTATGAGCACAACTAAAAACGTTTTTGGAACTGAGCTTAAAGAAAAGCTCTTACAAGGTATAGAGAAGTTAAACAACTCTGTATCATCAACATTAGGGCCAGGTGGCCGTACTGTTTTGATTCGTGAACAATCAGGTGAAGTTAAGGTTACAAAAGATGGTGTGACTGTAGCGAAAGCCTTTCATAAATTAGAAGACGACATCGAAGATCTAGGTGCTCAACTTGTTAAGCAAGTTAGTATCAAGAGTGCAAATGAAGCAGGTGATGGTACTACTACATCTACTTTGATTGCAACTGAGCTTGTTAAGCAAGGTCTAAAAGAGATTCGTCAAGGTGTAAACGCTGTTGAGATCAAGAATGAGATCGACAACATTGTGAATCAAATTGTTGAAGAGATCAAAGAGTTAGCGACTGATGTATCATCAGAAGAACAGATTAAGCAAGTTGCGACTATATCAGGTAACAACGATTCGGAGGTTGGTAACTTGATTGCAGAAGCTATCGATAAAGTAGGCCGTGATGGTATTGTCACAATTGAAGAGTCTAAGTCAGGTGAAACTACTCTTGAAGTTGTAGAAGGTATGCAGTTTGATCGTGGTTACAAATCACCTTATTTTGTAACTAACAACACGACAATGCAAGCTGTGCTTGACAATCCTTATATCCTACTTTACGATGGTCGTATTTCAACTGCACAAGAGTTGTTACAAGTATTGACTAAGGCTAATTCTGAAAATAAGCCGTTGTTGATTATTGCTGAAGATATTGGAGACGAAGCATTAGCGACATTGATTGTTAATAAAATGCGTGGTATTGTGCAAGTGTGTGCAGTAAAAGCACCAGACTTTGGTGAGCGTAAGACTTTGATTCTAGAAGACATTGCTATCTTGACTGGTGGCCAAGTGATCTCTAAAGACAAAGGGTTGAAGTTAGACAAACTAACTACACAACAACTATCGCAGTTCTTAGGTACAACTCGTCTTGTTACTGTGTCTAAAGAAGAGACTACTATCATTGATGGTAAAGGCGAAGAGAAAGCAATTGCTAATCGTGCCATGGAGATCAAAGACCAGATTGATCAAGCTACTTCATTCTATGAGAAAGAGAAGTTGCAAGAACGTCTTGGTAAGTTGGTTGGTGGTGTTGCTATCATCTCTGTTGGAGGTAATAGTGATATCGAGATCAAAGAGAAAAAAGACCGTGTAGAAGATGCACTATTTGCAACTAAAGCAGCTTTAGCTGATGGTATTGTTCCTGGTGGTGGGGCCACTCTTTATCGAGTATCACTTAATCATAAACCAGAAGCTAACGCAAATGTTTCTATTGCTAGAGACATCGTTCGTAAGGCTTTGCAAGCACCATTTAAAAAGATCCTGTCTAATGCAGGTGTTGAAAATTGGTGGGATCTTGTACCTGGTGATGGTCAAGTATATGATGCTAAGAATCATAAAACTGTTAACGCGTTTGAATCAGGTATTATTGACCCAGCAAAAGTGGTTATCACAGCTCTCAAGAATGCATCTTCTGTTGCAGGCACAATCTTAACTACAGAATCAGTTGTGTTTGAGAAGAAAGACAAGGACGAGAAAGGACAAGACCCTATGATGGGTATGATGTAATATAAAATTAATCAGTTATGAAAGCAGCAGTAGTAGGTATGCTCAATAATGTTGGTAGTTCCACCTCTCACCATGGAGGTGGTTACTATCATGTTATGATGAACATACTTAAAGCACAACACCCAGGAGACTTACATTTTAATCCTGATCCTTCAACGTGGAATGAATATGAACGCATTTACATTCTAGAAGGCGTAAACTATCAAGAGAACATATTTAACTTTATAGGAGGGCCTCAGCCTGAGCATAGACAAAAGCTTGAAGCTATGGCTAATTACAAAGGGATTGTTATTGCAGTAAATGTACCTATTGATCTAAACGTATTCAATAAGAGGTTTGGTGTAGACCATGTATTTCCAGCTATCAATTGTATTGACTACGCTAGACAGTATGGTAATACTACAAGAAAGTTAGTCCGTGGTGATTCACATTCACTCAGTGTATGGAAGCCAGGTTTTGGTTTAGATAGAACTGATGGTAAAACTTTGTTCGGCTTCTTGAAAGAGTCAGACCAATTAATCGAAGAGTGGAACAGTAAGTATGACGAAGTCATTTTATATTTCGGCAATATAGATTGTAGATTCCATCTAATGAGACAAGAGAATCCTGAAGCTGCTACAGGTGAATTATTTAGACGTTATGTTGAGTTCGCTAAGAAACTAAACAACGCAACTCTAGTTAATTTGCTTCCGGTTGAGCATGAAAGTCGTAAATTACCTGGTACAGGTTTGTATCTTAAACAACCTTACTTTGGCACAAGATCAGAACGTATGCACTTAAGAGACATTGCTAATAGGATCATGAACAACTCAGATATTAATACACTACAATGGCCAGAGGAGTGGGTAGATGGAGATGGTATGAAGATGTTTGAGTATATGGAACCTAAACAATCTGTACACTTGAAGCCTCGATATTATATGTTCACTACAACTGTAATTTTTAAATAATGCAGAAATTCATAATCAACGAAAAGCTGTTAGAAGCATTAGACGAATACGATAAGCGTAGTCTATTAATGCAACAACATGGTAGCTTAGGTCTACCTTACGAAGGTGATTTGTACGAAGACGTCAACGACGATCTAATCTATCATGTACCTATTTATGACACAGCTCATCGTAGGTTCGCTGCATTCTGTGCTTTTACTGAAGCAGTATGGTATAAAGAGAAAGACTTGAGAGGCATGGGCCATCACTTTTCTAGTCATGATATCAAAGACGACTTTGACTGGTTCATGCTATTCTACTTGTTTAGACTATGTGGATCTGGCATTAACTACGTACCAAGATATAAGAAGGATCACATTAAGGACATATTAGGGACGCACGGCTTCGGTAACTTCTGGATCGTAGATTCTATATTGAAGAACAGATATACATGGCCAGAATGGAAAGAAGACCTTAGAAACCGCATCACACCATTCACAGATAACAAAGGCTACTTACTTCCTCAGTTCACATTTGAAGGCGAAACTCGTGGCCACTTAAGAAAGTTTATTCTAGACTACTCTGAAGGATTAGTTAGGCATCTATTTGAAGCAGTCCAAACTAAAAGATACGACATTTATCAATTGACTGATCTAGGAAACGACTACTTAAAAGACCTTGGATTCAAGAGACAAAACTTTGTACTAACTGCATTCGCAGCTGATATAAGTGAGTATTTTCCTAACTATGTTAACCCAAAAGGTTGGGTTTATGCTGGAACTAATGCTATTCGTTGTATCAATGCAATCTTTCCTAAGGTAAGCTCTAGAGTAAAAGAGTTCGAGTATATCAATGAGGTATTACAATTCTTATCTAACAGATACAATCTAAACCCTATTGATTGTGAAGATAGTCGTGCTTGTGACGTTGTGCGCTACTTTCAAGAGTATCAATCAGACGATCACATCATTAAGAATAATGGTCGTAGAATGCACAATAACTCTATATTGAAACAGACCTGGGGTCTAGACACATACTATGACTTCGCTAAAAGACTAAAATAAAAAATAAAAATCATGAAAAAACTATTTCAAGACTTATCAAAACTAATCAAAGACAATTGGAAAGCAATATTGACAATTGTTATTATTTTAGGAATACTCTCAAGCTATTCTGAAATAAAAAAAGGAATTAATGATGGATGGTTCGAATATGAATCAACTGAAGAAACTCTCGAAGATATTAAATCTGACAAAGCAGTAAAAATTCACCAAGGATCTTTTGCTTTCTGTGGCGCATCAGGAGCAATCCCTACAGGAAAGAAGATTATTGTACAAGGTAAAGAGTATGATGAAGGGTGCGCAATATGTCCTGTACTAGATGGACCATCTATTTCCAATTTAGCAATGCAAGGAATCAGTGGAACTTATGGACAATTTAATGTAAGCGAAAACTTCCAAACACCTGATGGAACAGATAAAACTGTATGGTCCTTATTTTGGTACTATGATTCAACAAAATTGATACCTCAATTTAACCCATCAACAAGTGAGTGGGAACTATTACCGCCTGTAAATCGTGCATTTGTTATAAACCTTGACTCCGCAAGTACAAGTGAAAGCAATATGTTTGCAATGCCAGGTGTTATTTTCGATACAACATCTTCAGGTATTGTATTGGCAAAAGTATATGGACCTCTTAATGAAGCAGCAGTGCCACTTCGTAAAGCTATCCCTGTTAAATCAGGAATGACATCTATAACTGCTGCTAAAGAAGGTTTTCCTTATCCTGTAGGAACACCTGTACCTATTAGTCAATTGAGTAAAGATCTTCAAGATAAAAAACAGTAGTTAATGTTTGTAAACAAAGCAACAGACCAATCTAACTTAGACATGTCAGATGGTAGAGACTTAAACTACTATCTTGAAATGACAAAGGACTATAAGCCAGACTTTGACTTTAAGTTGAAACAAGTTGAAGGGTTTACTATTATAGACGATGGTGAGTTTCAATACGGAACTAAAGCCAAGATGGGTGACTTTATGATCAGTCAAGTAAAAGAAGACATATTAGTTTACGTTGCCCCTAGAACAGGCTACGCTCCATACTCATTAACATATCTTGCAAAGAAGTACAACAAGAAGTTAGTGTTGTTTATGCCTGCTTCAAAAGAAGCATCTGAACATCAGTTACGTGTAATTGAAGATGGAGCCACACCTATCTTCTTAAAAACACCAGCAATGCCTACTATTAACGGTTGGGCAAAAGAGTTTGCACAAAAGATTGGTGCAAAATATCTACCGTTTGGTCTTAAGCATGAACAAGTAGTAGCAGGAGGAGTCAAGATATTTCATGAAGCTTTCAAGAACATGAATATAGAAACAATGTGGTCAGTGTTTTCAACAGGAGTTCTATCAAGAACTTTACAGATAGCACTTCCTCATGTAAACTTTAATGCGGTTGCTGTTGCAAGAAATGTACAACCAGGTGAACTTGGTAGAGCTAAATTCTATACATACCACAAAGAGTTTCTAAAAGAAGCAGACGTTGATACTCCATTTGATTGTATCAAAACCTATGACGCCAAAGGTTGGGACTATATGAAACGTTATGGCCACTTAGGAGATTGGTTCTGGAACGTTGCAAGAAACATGCCTAAGCCCACAATTAAGCCAAGTGACATAGACTCTCAAAGAGAGTGGGGTGACAAGAGTGACATCACTAAGTACTTAGGCGAATGATTTTACCATTTACCCAATCTGTTTTATATTTATTCCATGAATATACTAGAACAAGCTAACGAGATCATCTATAAGAGATCCGAAGAGAAGGCTCGTCAATATGGGCCAATGCAAGAAGGTATGCAAGAAGCTGCCAAAATTGCATCGTTATTAAGCAGAAAAGACATAACAGCAGTCGATATGTACAACTGCATGATCGCACTGAAGTTGTCGAGACAAGCTTACAATCACAAAGAGGACAACCTCTTAGATTGTGTTGCTTACATTGCTTCATTAAATGACTATCAAAATGCTATTCACAATGAAAGTACAAAAGTTACGAGACGTAAAAACACCAAATAGAGGCACCTCTGTATCAGCAGGTATTGACTTCTATGTGCCTGAAGACTTTGAAACAACAGTCTTAAAACCAGGCCAATCAGTATTAATCCCTTCAGGAATCAAAGCACAAGTGCCAAGAGGCTATGCTCTAATTGCATTTAACAAATCAGGTGTTGCTACTAAGCAAGGTCTATCTGTTGGTGCATGCGTAGTTGATGAAGACTATGAAGGCGAGATCCATCTTCACATGGTTAATATATCTGACAAAGATCAAACTGTAGCAACAGGCCAAAAGCTTGTACAATTTGTATTGATCCCAGTATGTTACTTTGATGTTGAAGAAGTAGAAGAGCTTGCTAACAGAAACACTGAAAGAGGATCAGGTGGATTTGGATCAACGGGTTTATAAAATATTAACCGCGTAATATGAAAACAGCAATGCAAATATTGATTGATGAAATGACAAGTTACCTAGTTGTACACGAATCACCAGAAGCAAGAGAAGTACTAAGGATATTAAAAGCATCAGCTATAAGAAAATACAAGAAAGAAGAAAGGGAGCAGATAAGAAGAGCATATAATCAAGGTAGATTTGTAGAATCTCACAGTATTAAAGCAACAGAAGCAACAGAATACTATAACCAAACTTATAACTAAAACATGAAAAACTTTTCAATTAGCGAACTCGCTATTTTAATTATGTGTGTAATTTGTATCTTCGTAAGCGAATACATTTATTTAACACAAGGAGATGCTTTAAAAGCAATTTTTATTGGTCTATGGCCTCCAACCATTTTAGGACTACTAAACTACTTTAACAGTAAAAGAAAGTAATATGCAGAATCTGGATATTATAGTTTTGTCAAGTGTTGTCGCTATACTTTTTGTAGTGTTCATAGTATCTATTGTAAAAGAAATTAATAGAACTGAAGCGCCTAAAGGAGAAGAAAATAGCCCTAGAGCTAAAGCAATTAAGAGAATAGGCAGAGTATTCGATTCACAATAACTTAAAACTAAATGAATAAGCTAGACAAAGTATTCATTAACATAGCAAAAGAAACCTCTACTCTGTCACACTGCGTTCGATCAAAAGTCGGCGCAGTTTTAGTTAAAGATGGTAACATTATCTCTTTTGGTTATAATGGCACTCCTGCAGGTATGCCTAATGACTGTGAAGAAGACAATGTTACTTTTCCTCATGTGATTCATGCAGAGTCAAATGCTATTATCAAGGCCGCTAAAACCGGAAGTGCAGTAGATGGGTCTACTTTGTACTTAACACTTAGCCCATGTTTAGATTGCTCTAAACTTATACTGCAATCAGGAATCAAACGTGTTGTATATTTGAATGAATACAGAAACACTGAAGGCATCCACTTTCTTAAACAATTTATACAAGTAGAGAAGTATGAAATACAATAACGCAACTGACGCTTTTGAATTATTGTTCAAAGACATTATTGCAGATGGTGTTGATTTTGCTGGCACTAAAGCATTGTTCAATCAATCATTTACACTGCTTAACCCAGATGACAAAGTTGTAACTACTCCTCAACGTAAGTTCAACAAAGACTACGCAGACTATGAGTGGGCATGGTATCTAGAAGGTAATCGTGATGCTTCAGAAATAGCTGAGCGTGCCAAGATCTGGAAACAAATGATGGTACCAACTACTACAGAAGTAAACTCTAACTATGGCTACTTCTGGAAGTACAACGATCAGCTTAAACGTGTGATCAACGATCTCAAGCTTAACAAAGAAACACGTAGAGCAATTGTAGTTCACTACATACTACACGAGCTTGATAGATATAAATACGACACACCGTGTAACGACGTACTTAACTTCTATATCAAAGACGACAAGTTACATCTAACTGTGTTTGCTAGATCTATTGACCTTGTATTCGGCTTCTGTAATGATCAATACACATTTGCTAAGCTAATGGAGTATG
>Ga0315903_10004881_pt1 | contig 17702 bp, 21 predicted proteins | sample LakEriMetagenome_7_FD_203524 | JGI IMG/M metagenome (GOLD analysis project Ga0315903, IMG submission 203524) | Freshwater fungal communities from buoy surface, Lake Erie, Ohio, United States - Buoy 2 MA119 | ecosystem: Environmental > Aquatic > Freshwater > Lake | place: USA: Lake Erie, Ohio...
TAATATATTAAATCGTTATGGTTAAAAAAGAAGAAAAAAGAGTGGTAGAATTAGAACTTATAGATGATATGGAGGATTCTGGAGTTTCTGCTATTGCTCTTGTTGACGAACCTGCAATTGAAAAATTTTGGGTGTACATGAAGAAACACGCGTTTGTAAAACCATCTTCGGGTGAAAGTGAAGCTGAATACATTCCACGTTGTATGAGTGTGTTGGTAGGTGACGAAGGTTACGACCAAGATCAAGCAGCAGCAATCTGCTATTCCACTTGGAGAGAAGAACACGCCGCTGTAGATATGAAATTTGAAAGCTATACTGACTATCCCGAATCTGCAGTTAATGCTGCTAAGCGTGCACTAGAATGGGCAGAGGAGAATGGTTGGGGTGATTGCGGTACACCAATTGGTAAAGCTAGAGCAAACCAATTAGCTAACAAAGAACCTATTTCAGAAGAAACAATTGCCCGTATGGCAAGTTTTGCCAGGCATTTACAAAACAAAGACGTACCATATTCTGAAGGATGTGGAGGTCTTATGGTAGATGCCTGGGGTGGGCAAGCAGGAATCGAATGGGCACAAAACAAATTAGAAAGCATTCGGGAGAAAATGAGTTATGACACTAGTGCTTTACCACCTTATGTGGACCAAACCCAAAAGAAGAAACGCAAGTTTAATGAATATGGTTGTCCATCAGCCACAGTAGATATTGCTCTTAACTTGAAAAATCGTCAAGAAGCAATCGATGTTGCACACTACGGTCCATTGAATCCTAATGATCCTAATGAAGAATATTGGCAAGCAAAAGCAGATATGTTTAACACTTCTGTTGACGAATCTAAAAGTGCACTTTGCGGAAATTGTGCATTTTTCGTTAAGACTAAATCCATGCTGGCGTGTATTGCTGCAGGAATTGGCGAAGACGCCCCCGCAGATCCTTACGACTCTATTGCAGCTGGTGAATTAGGTTATTGCGAAGCATTTGATTTTAAATGCGCAGCAAGTAGAACATGTGACGCTTGGGTAACTGGCGGACCAATCACAGAGGAATTTTTAGAAGATAACCCGTGTTGGGAAGGCTACGAAGCTTATGGTCTAAAAGATGATGGCACACCAAACTGTGTACCAGTTAAAGCACAAGCATTTGCTGAAAGACCAATTGCTAGAATTCCGGAAGAGGAAAGAGGTCGTGAAGGTTCTGCTAAGAACGAACCAGGAGATACTAAAACCTCTAGAGGTGGTATTGAAGTTTCTGAAGAAGTAGAATCTAGCTTGAAAGAAAAAATACAAGAACATAACGAGAAGAATCCACAAGATAGCCAAAAAGCTGATTTAGGTATGCTTAAAGCAGTATGGCGCAGGGGCGCCGGTGCATACTCTGTAGGCACCCCAGGTCGCAAAGGTATGACTAGATCGCAATGGGCAATGGGAAGAGTAAATGCCTTCCTTAAAATTCTAAGTGGATCTGCTCCATCAGATAAAGACTATACACAAGACAACGACTTGTTACCGAAAAGTCATCCTAAGCACTCAGAATCAATGAGCAAACTTGCTTTTGCATTAGAGAAAGACAAACAAGTTATTGTTGGACCAGTTGCTATTCCAGACATAGAAATCTATAGAAGGGACGAAGCTACCGGTGAACCTTACTATGTTAAATTTTCTGAATCTACCATTCAGAGAATGCAAGAAAAATTCATGAAAGAATTAAGGAACCGGGATACAAATATCGAACATAATGAAAATCAAAATGCAAATTCTTACGTTTTTGAAAGTTGGATTGTCGAAGATCCTGAAACTGATAAAGCCAACACAGTTTACAATCTCGGACTCCCCAAAGGAAGCTGGGCAGTCAAAATGCGAGTTACAGACCCAGAAGTCTGGCAAAGTGTCAAAGAAGGAAAGTACAAAGGATTCAGTCTCGAAGGAAGCTTCGTTGACAAAGAAGACTTCGAAGACCTCCAAAAAGAAAAGTCAATGATCGAAGAGATCATGAACATACTTAAAAATTAATGAGGTTAGGAAATGTCAGTATGTTTTACTGTCATATACAACCACATAATTCAATAATAAAAGTCACTAACATGAATTACAAAAACAAACTTAATCAGATCCGCGTAGTTCTAGGATTGCAGATAAAGCTTGCTTCTGAGAAATTGGTTGACGGCACCCAAGTTGAAGCAGAAGAATTTGCACCAGGTATGGACCTAATGGTCGTAGCCGAAGATGGTAGCAAATCTCCAGCTCCAGCAGGTGAGCACGTTACAGAATCAGGACTTAAAGTTAAAGTCGATGATGCTGGAAAAATCGTTTCTGTGGAAAAAGAAGAATCTGAATCGGAAGGACCTAAAGTCGAGATCGAAGTGGAAAAAGCTGCTCAACCAGTTAAAATGGCAGAAGAAGATAAAGGACCAATTGATGGTTCTGAACCTGAAGCTCCAAAGAAAGAAGACGCAGTTGAAGAAAAAATTGCTGAAGTCATGAAGAAAGTAATGGCTGCAATGGAACCCATGATTGCTGAAATGGCAGACATGAAGGCTAAAATTGCAAAAATGGAAGAGCAATATAGCAAATTTGCGAAAGCACCTGCTACTGGTAAAATTTCCACTTTAAACACTCAAGCTGAAAAAGCGGAGTCTGTTGATATTGTCGACAGATTTAAAGAGTTAAGAAAAACTCTATAATAAAAAACGAATAAAATTATAAACTATGTCATTTAACGTCGCAGGTTTACAACCATACACGGATCAACTTTCAACAGACTTGATCATCCGTGCAATACTTAAACCACAATCAGTTCAAAACTTGACTATCAAACCAAACCTAACTGCAGGTACTACGGCTCTTAATATTTTAGGTGCTGGAGTTTCAGTTCAAGATTATGAGTGTGGCTTCGCAGGGGCCACCGGTAATACTACCATTTTTACTCAGCAAAATTTAGTCGTTGCTACAAAGCAATTAAAAGAAATCATGTGCGTAGAACCACTACGTGAATACTGGATCTCTTCTGTAATGAGCGCTTCTGCTTATGCAAACGAAACTCCAGTGTTCGAACAGCAAATCGCTGATCTTAAAGTAAGAGAAATTAATAAGTACGTGGAAAGCACATTGTGGGCTGGAGACGGTTCATCACTTGACGGATTGGTATTTCAAACTTCAGTAGCTGAAGGTGCTATCGATGGTACTTCTTTTGCTGCTGACTTCGCTTCAGCAACTGCAGCTTACGATGGTTTCTGGGGAATGGTAGATGCTTTAGCTGCTGCAAATCCTGCAGTACTACAAGAAGATGATTTAGTAATGTATGTTTCATACGCAACATATTCTAAACTAGTTCAGTCTCTACAAGCTAAAGGTAACTCAATTCTACTTCAGTATCCAAACATCAGCAATGTGTCTGGATCTCCTGAGAATTCCTTTGTTTTTCCGGGCACGAATATTAAAGTTTTCGCTGCACCTGGAATCGTAGATTCTGGTTCTCCAGTATCTCCAACTGTAATTCTTGGTCCTAAGAAGTACGCGTTCTTCGGAACTGGTCTTAACAACGATCAAGATAAGTTCAGATTCTACTACGATCCAAGCGAAGATAACATTAAGTTCTTAGCTGCTTGGAGAATGGGTACTGCAGCAATTGCAAACCAGTTCATTTCAACTGTAGCTTAATTTAATCTATATAGAGTGTGACTTCGGTCACACTCTTACTAATAAAAAAATATAATACTTCATATGGCTTGTAACTTAACATACGGAATTTCGATAGATTGCCTCGATAGTATAGGGGGGGTCTCCGGTTCTATTTATATAAGTTCAGATGCTGATCTTGGTACGTTGACTTTGTCATCTGCCACTGGAAGTGTTTCATTGGTTACTGCTGCTACAGGCGAAACTGGAACTTTTTATGAGTTCGAAGTTGCTAAAAACGTAGCATCTTTCACAGAGACTTTTAACATCTCTAATGAAAATGGAACTGCTTTCTTTGAGCAAGCATTATCTCTGAACTTGCAAAAGATGGAAGCAAACAAAAGAAACGAAATTCTTTTGATTGCTCGCAACAGAAATTTAAAGGTTTTCTTTACCGATAATAACGGGAAGATATTCCTAATGGGCTATTCTAGAGGCGCTGTAGTATCTGCGGGTACTTCAGTAACTGGAACCGCGGTCGGGGATCTTAACGGATATACCCTCACCCTAACGGCCCAGGAGCCTGCGATGGCTTTCGAAGTCCAAGCACCGCTTGCAACAACATTTGCTGGTTGTACATTCGTAACTGCTCCGTAATTTTTTAGTATTTTCATATACTACCTAAACCAGATCGTGCGCACGATCGAGTTTAAAAGATCAGAATCTTTCTGGTCTTTTTTTATGTCATTTTCTTGAGAATACATATTCATGAATATCAAACACAAATTATGTCAGGAACATTAAAATTAGGAGCAACTGGTGGACAAATTCTATTTTCTACAAGTGGAACATCCGGGCTAGGAACTCCGGCAACTGGTTACGGATCATTATATTATGGTAGCGATCAGCAACTAAGATTAATGAACGATACTGGTGCAATTACTATATTAGGTGCTGGCGGAACAGGTTCAGGAACTTCAGGAAGCTCAGGAACTTCGGGTAATAATGGTGCAGGTATTTCTTACGGAGGTGGTAGTGTGGTAACAAACGTTGCAGGTTCAGTAGATGGATCTGCTTTAGTTTCTAATACCACAGGAGGTAATAACGTTGCAATTGGTGATAACGCATTAACTGCTAACACCACAGGTGGTAACAATACTGCAGTTGGTGATAATGCTTTGGCTGCAAATACTTTTGGACTTTCTAATATAGCAATTGGAGCTGGAAGTTTATACAATAATTTAACAGGTGGTAGAAACACTGCTGTTGGTTACACATCAATGTTTGCTAACACAAGAGGTAATGATAACGTTGCTATAGGAGAAGAAGCTTTAAGCACAAACGTAACTGGAGGTTCTAACGTAGCAGTTGGAAATAATGCTCTAAGAGTAAGTATAGTTAGTAGTAACACAGCAGTTGGATTTAATGCCCTTGCTACTAATACTACAGGAGGATCTAATACTGCAATAGGTGCAGCAGCATTATTTGCAAATACCACAGGTGGTGGTAACACTGCAGTTGGAGTTAGTAGTATGTTTGCAAATACTACAGGTATTAATAATACTGCTATTGGAGCTGCTACTTTAGATGCAAATACTATAGGTATACAAAATATAGCAATTGGAGCTAACTCTTTAGGATCAAATACTACTGGAGCTTACAATACTGCTGTTGGAACTTTTAGTTTAACTGCAAACACTATTGGTCAACAAAACGTTGCAATAGGCAATCAAGCAATGCAATCAAATGTTGATGGCGGTGGCAACGTTGCTATTGGAGATTCTTCTTTAGTTGCTATTACAGGATCAAATAGTAATACTGCAATTGGTGACGATACTTTATCAGCTTTAACAACTGGTTCTAATAACTTAGCACTAGGCAGATTTTCTGGTAATGCTATTACCACAGGATCTAATAACATACTAATTGGAGCCACTGGTGGCACAGCAGGTATGGCAAACACATTTGCTTATTATGCTGATGCTAATAACAATTTAACTGTTAATTCTGGAGCAGTTGTTTCTGCATCTAATACATCAGATCGTTATATTCCAATTGTAATTGGTGGCACAACTTATAAATTATTACTTAGTACATGATTAATTTAAGTGTAGGATCCGATAACGTCTTTGCCATTTATGCTGACACTATTGATAATAGTGTACAGGATTTTGGTGATTATTTCTTACTTGGATTTAAAAGTTTATACACTAATCAATGGGTGTATGTTGTACCACAAATTTTAACTCGCAATTCTAGATTCATTAAGTTTAATATCGAGGTTGTAGAATATCAATCTCCAGACGATCCTTTAAATGGTATTTTAGAAATATTTCCGCCGGGTAATTATTCTTACAAATGTTGGAATACAAACTCGGCAACTTTAGATCCTTCTGCTGGTTTATTAATCGACGAAGGACAAATGATTATGGCGAACTACACGCCTCCAGAAGTCCAGACTTACACTTACATTTCAGATAATGAAACGTTTGCAAGTGTGATTTATTATTCTGGACCTGCTAATGATTGTTTGATTGATGCAGAAAATTCTATTTTCTACGTCAATGAAGATATGACAACTTTATGTCAACCACTAATCATTGCTGAAGATGGTTACGCAATAATAGAAGACGGTTTTACTTGGTCGTTTAATTAAAAAAATTTTATAACATGAGCGGTAAATTACGCATACAGAACGAAGGAGAAATACAATTTGGACAATGGAGTACTAGCGGTACCGGTCCAGCTAATCCTTCTGCAGGTTATGTTACTTTGTATTCACAAGGTAGCCAAATCAAAGCGAAAGATCAAAATGGTAATATAACCGTATTTGGATCTTCAGGAACATCAGGACAGTCTGGTAGTTCCGGGACATCTGGACAATCAGGATCTTCTGGTAGTTCTGGACAATCTGGAACAGCAGGATCTTCCGGTACATCGGGTACGGGTTCACCAGGTACATCAGGAACAAGCGGACAAAATGGATCTTCTGGTAGTTCTGGAGTAGACGGATCTTCTGGTAGCTCTGGCGTAAACGGAACTTCTGGTAGTTCTGGGCAATCTGGAACAGCGGGAACATCAGGAAGTTCAGGTTCATCTGGACAAACTGGTTCTTCAGGTAGTTCAGGTTCATCTGGCGTAGACGGAACCTCTGGTAGCTCTGGCGTAAATGGAACCTCCGGTAGCTCTGGCGTAAACGGAACATCAGGTAGTTCTGGAGAATCTGGAACATCAGGATCTTCCGGTAGCTCAGGTTCTTCAGGAACATCTGGAGCTAACGGTATCTCTTCTGGTCAGCTTTATTATTTTAACCAATCACAATCTTCTGATGTTGCTCCTTATAAGGTACTAAATCCTATTCCTTCTGGTGGAGCACAACAGACTTTAACCACTAACTTAACCAGTCTTCAACAAAACGTTTTAGTTCAAGAATTTTTAACTCCTGAATTAGGATTTGCTGTTATCCCAGGTGGACAACAAACATTCCATTTTCATTATTTAAAACAAGCATCCGCAAATCTTTTAGATGCATACGCAACTATTGAATTAGCAAACTCTGCCGGTGTAGGATATGGAACGATTTTAACAACAGGAGTAGCACAAGTTGGATGGGTTGGAGTGTCAACACCATCATTAGTACTTTGTGATTTAACTTTACCAACCACAACTATTAATACGACAGATCGTATGATAGTTAAACTATATTTAAACAACAACGATAACCAAGCACGTTCAGTAGATTTTTATACAGAAGGCACACAATACTATTCTTTTGTGGTAACTTCAGTAGGTGTAATTTATGCAACTAGTGGAACCTCAGGTAGTTCTGGACAAAACGGAACATCAGGTAGTTCTGGACAAAACGGAACATCAGGTAGTTCTGGCGAATCAGGAACATCAGGTAGTTCTGGCGAATCAGGAACATCGGGAGTATCTGGTAGCTCAGGAACCTCCGGCGAGTCTGGAACATCAGGTAGCTCAGGTAGTTCTGGGGAATCTGGAACATCAGGAACCAGCGGAGCTAATGGAGCAACCGGTGCAACAGGTAGTGGAGCAACCATTAACAACAACGCAGATAATCGTGTGATCACCGGTTCTAACACACCAGGAGAACTTAATGGAGAAGCAAATCTAACATTTGACGGATCTACCCTAAGTGTTAACTCTATTAAAGTTACACGCGGGGGTGCTAACGACGCATCTAATATAGCTATTGGTGTAGGATTACCCTCTAATACTGCCAATGGAATAGACCAAATTTCCATTGGAAATAACTTAAATCTATTTCCTGGTAGTTACGACACTATTGCTATTGGTAATAATGTGGCTAAAAGTCTTACTATTGCCAATCCAAATAACAGTTATGATAATATCCTAATTGGATATGGAGCTGCAGAACTTTCTAATCCTACCCTTTTCCGTGGTAACACAATGATCGGAGGTTATAGAACTTGGGCAGCAGGGGGTTATGCACTGCAAAATACTTTAGTAGGTGTGCAAATTGGAGAATTAGCTACAGGAGCAAGCGCTTCTAACACTGCTATGATTGGAGCTCTTCATGCTTCCAATGCTAGTGGAGCTATATTTTCTAACTCTTCATTAGTTGGTAGCGGACAATTTTTAAATGCAAGAAGCGCTAACGTCAATGGTTCACAATTTACTGGACGATTACTTTTCCAAAATGCTAGTGGCGCTAGTGTTACTGGTTCATTTATAGCTGGTGATAATATAGCCGCAGGAGGTTCTGGAGCTACCTTTAGTAATGCAGTGGTTTTAGGAAGTAACGCTCTCCGTAATATTACAGGAGCTACGATTTCAAACACTGTGGCAATCGGTGCCGGACTTGGACAAAACGGTGCCACAGCATCTTATAATAATACAGTGGCAATTGGTCCAAATGTTGCCTTCGGAGGCACTGGAGGAAATTTTAATAGTTCTGTATTAATTGGTAACTCTGTAGCAATTGCAGGTACTGGAAATAATTCTAGTTCAGTTATTATTGGTTCCGGCGCTGGCCAATATGGAGGACAATCTAATTCAGTTATTTTAGGTGCGGATGCAGGAAGAGGAATTACAGGAAGTAACTTAGATGGTAACGTCTTTATCGGATTCCAAGCAGGTCAATTAAATAATGCCTCTTATAACACCGGATTTGGAACACAGTCAGTACAAAATAATACCACAGGAGCTTTCTTAACGGCATTGGGACATGGGACCCTTCAGGCGAACACAACCGGTAGTGGAAACACGGCCCTCGGCAGATATGCACTTAATGCAAACACCCTAGCAGATAACAATACAGCAGTTGGTTATAACGCTTTATTGTTTAACACTATTGGTACACAGTTAACTGCTGTTGGAGCAGGTGCTTTAGCAAATAACACTACAGGATCTTTCTCCTCAGCATTTGGTTCCAGTGCACTTGTTAATGCCACATATGGTGCAAATAACACTGCAATAGGTCAAGTTGCTTTACAAAATTTAACCACAGGTTTTTCTAACACTGCACTCGGTAATGCAGCAGGTAATAACTTAACAACCGGAGCTTACAATACATTTCTTGGAGAAAATGCTGGATCTGGTATCACAACTGGTATCGGTAACGTGGTGATTGGTCGTAATGTGACAAGTGCCACTGGCGGTTTAAACAACAATATTCTACTTGGAGATGGCGATGGAAATATCCGTATGCAATTCAACGGAGCTACGGGTGTACAACTAAACTATTCTCAATTAAGTTTTGGAACCACATTGCCTGCTAAAATGGGTATGGCAAGCGAATCTACCTATTTAACTAGAGAAGGAACAGTAGTTAATGCTAATAGTACCATTATTGGATTTGCTGCTGCGAATAGTATAAGTTCTGGTGACTACAACGTCTTCGTTGGTAGAGCAGCAGGATATGGGGTAACTACAGGATCTGGAGCAGTTGCAATTGGTAATTATTCAAGTGCTCTTGGTGGTAATGCTTCAGATTTTGTGACAATTGGATCTGGTGCTGGTCTATTTAATACTGGTAATAAAGTGGTTACAGTAGGTCAAGGATCATTGTATAATAACACTGCGGAAGGAAGTGTGGCACTAGGATTCGAAACAGCTTATAATAATACTTCAGGTACAGAAAATACTTCTATTGGATTTAAAGCAGGTTACACGAATGCAACTGGTGGATCTAACACTTATATAGGTTACCAAGCTGGATATGCTGCTACAGGATCTGGCAACACCATGATCGGAGCTGGATTATCTGGAGCAACTGGTAGCAATCAATTAAGAATTTCTACTGGATCTGGTACTCAGATTTACTCTGATGCAGGAAATTCCATTTCAGTATACAACATGTTTATTCCTAAACTAGATACAGCAGCAAACATTACCGGAACTGCTTCACCAGTTGCAGGTATGATGGCTTATGATACCACTGGAAATCAGATAGTATTCTATAACGGAAGTGCATGGCAAAAAGTAAGCTTCACAGCATTATAATATAAATCTAAATAAAATGAGCGTAAGATCAACGTATGAAATCGCATTAGACAGTGTGAAAGTTATCGAGGATGTCTTAGCTGGAGTAGCGGACGATCAACACAATCCTCCGTATACACATTCAGCTGTTGTTAGAAATGCAGATCATCTAAAGATTGTGCTAGAAAAAGAGACATCTTTAACAGCAGAACAAAAAGAAGTGTTGCAAAAAGCTATCACCGATGGTGAAACATGGTTTGCAGCACAAGCATAAATAGTATAAACAAAACAACATGTCAGAACAAAACACAGACAAAAACAAGTTTTTCTATCGCTTTGATAAGATCTTTGATCCCAGTGTGCCGACCGCACTAGAGTCAAAAGGTCCAGAAGGCAAATGGATTAACTATGGAGTAGACAATCTGTATCCGCAATTTGTAACTGAACTGTACACCAAGTCAGCAATTAATCGTACTGCTTTATTAAGTAAGAGAATTGCCGTTACGGGTAATGGTTTAGTTCCTGAAGATCTGAATGAAAAGACTTTATTAGAAAATGCTAATCCTGAAGAATCATGGAACGAAGTCTGGAGCAACATTGTACTGGATTACGAAATTTATAATGGATTTTGCCTTAATGTGGTATGGAGCAACGATGGTTCAAAAGTCGCTGCAATTTATCATGTTGACTTTAACAAAGTCCGTTCTGGAAATCTAGACAAAGACTCAGACCGTGTGGAATTTTATTGGGTGAGTTCAGATTGGACCCGCTTTAAGAAACCAGAATACAAACCACGTGCATATCATCGTTATGATCCGAACGTTGCCAAGGAATATCCTTCGCAATTACTTTATTTTTATGAGCACGAACCAGGTCAGATTTTTTATCCATTGCCTAGTTACTCAGGCGGTATGACAGATATTTGTACTGATATTGAAGTTAGTTCTTATCACCTTAGTCATCTGAAGCAAGGTCTAACTCCTTCGATGATTATCAACATGAACCAAGGAGATCCTGGAGACATTCAACGTCAACAGATCTACGAAGAAATTGCTTCTTCATTTTCTGGTACACAAAACGCCGGAAAGTTTTTCTTAAGCTTTAACCAAAGCAAAGACACACAAACAGAAGTAAGTACAATCCAACCTGTTGGAGATGATTATTACATACAATTGGAACAGAGAATTACTACACGTATTCTTTCTGCCCATCGCATTACATCACCTAAGATTACAGGTATTTACGAATTGGCAGGCGGTGGCGGAATTAAGAATTCCACTAAAGACGAATTGTTAATCGAATATGAATTGTTCAAACAACAAGTTATCATTCCAGACACTCGTACTTTATTAAAGCCAGTAAACAGACTTTGGAAACTCATGGGTGGAAAATCCACACTAACTGTGGTACCAATTGATTTATTTCCTGGAATTGCAGATCCAACCACTGCACCAGACAAAATAGAAAACGCACCGGTAGAACAAGAACCTGTTCGTCCGGTTTAATATATTTTAACAACATGCCAGTAGCAGAAGTACTCTTAGTATCGGAAGAAAAACTAAAAGCGTTTACCACATTAAACGAAAATCTTTCTCCACAAATTTTAACCCCTTATGTGTTGCAATCACAAGACACGTATTTGGTTAACTGGATTGGTAGTTCGTTCTACAAAGAACTAAAATTACAGGTCCGTACCAACACTGTGACTGTAGCCAATGCTTACATACTTGATGAGTATATTGGACCAATGTTGATCCAATACGCTATGGCCATGGCTATTCCTTTTATCAAATATCGATTTGTAAATAAAGGTATTTTAAGTCCTAAATCCGAAACTGCAGATTCTGTAGAATTGGAAGAAGTAAAATACTTAGTGGCAGAAGTTAAAAACTCCGCACAGCAATATGCTTTCTTGTTACAACGCTATTTGTATTTCCATTCCCAAGATTATCCGCTATGGAACACAGCACTTGCTCAAGATGGTGTGATCCCAGATAAAGGTAACACTTTTAGTGCTGCTCTTGTCACACCTCATATGCCGTATGCTTTCCGTAAACGTCTAGCAGAACGTGCAAGTCGTGGTCAGTATGGTTATTCCTTAGATGGTTCAATCCTTGGACAACCGGGTCAATACTGCGACTTCCCATGGTGGCTGTGGGGGTAATATATAAACTATGAAAACACAACCCAAGAAGCTACCAGTTAAACTGAGCAAACCTTATCGCAAGACTGAAGACAACGCGGAGAAGTTGAAAAAATATCTATTGGAGAAACAAAAAAAATCCAATTAACTATAACTTGTGTAGTCGTCTAAAGGCTATACTTCGGATAATATCAGTAGAAAATTCCAAGCGAAAGTTTGGAATTTTTTTTGTGCTACGGATATAATAGATGTCAACAATGGTTACCTTGCCTTCTATTGTTGGTGTTTCATATTAATCTGTTATTTTTATTGCTAGTCCCGGTCTTTCTAGATCGGGACTTCTTTTTGCGATGAAACTATCCTAATTTGACTCGTATAATTGTAAATGAATATATAAACTAAAACAATTATGGAACAGGAAATTTGGAAAGAAATCCCAGAATTTGGAGGTAGGTATCTTATCTCTAATCAAGGTCGGGTTAAATCATTTGCCCAAGAACCTCAGTATGGTAAGTTCTTGAAATGGAAAAAGAATAATAGCGGTTATTGCTTTTATCTTCTTGCAGTTGGACCTAATCAACGTAAGTCTAAGTATGCTCACAGGCTCGTAGCTGAAGCATTTATACCTAACCCTAATAACTATAACTCAGTGGATCATATCGTCTCTAAAGAGCGCCAAAACAACTGTGTAAGTAATTTACAATGGTTACCAATAGCAGAAAATGCTAGGAAAGATCAAGCACAAATGATCGAGTGTTCCCATCCGATTCAAGGTAAGATTCTAGCAAGGGGTACAAGAGAAGCAGCCAAGGCAATAAGTTGTACTCGAGGTAATGTACAATGGGCATTACGTAAAGGCACTACCACACGTACAGGTTGGAGTTTTAAAATAATCAAATAATATGGAACAATGGAAACAAATAGAAGGACACGAAGCCTATGAAATAAGCAACACTGGTTTTGTCCGAGTAAAACTACCCAAGGGAGAATACAAAGAATTAGTCAGATCAGACTCAGGTTGCTTTCGTTATTACATGGTGAGTCTGGTGGTAGGACCTAAAGTCGTCAAGAAGAAATATATTCATCGCATGGTTGGAGAAGCATTCTTGCCTAATCCCAATCCTGATCTGTATGATTGTATCGGATTGAAAAACAAAGATGGACATGATTGCCGATTGGAAAATCTTTACTGGACGAATCAGAAAGAATTAATGGCTTTGCGTAAGGAAGAAAACAAATACGCTAAAGGATCAGAACATCACATGAGTAAGATGACTGAGGAAGATGTTGTGTACGCCCGCAGTTTATACCAAACTGGTAAAATGACTCTGACCCAAATTGCTCGGAAATTCGGAATAGATCCTAGCACTACGGGTTCTATGGTGAAAGGCATCACTTGGAAACATGTAAAATGATCGTATACGTCATAGCGTGCTCGCTACAAGCGCCAAACCGATTAACCCATATGTAGATATGAAACAGAAAATAAAAGGCAAATATGGACAAAAAAACATTTGTAAATCCAAGTACTTTGTACTTGATGGCAAAACCCAAAGACAGATATTATTTTAGATGCTATCCGGTCTTAAATCAAAGATTGGGAGTAGTGGCAGGAACTCTGCTGAACTACTTATTAAACGAACAATGGCGAATAGAATCTGATGAAAGACTGAAAAGAAGATATCCAGTTTATTTCCAAAGTGTAAGACAATTATCAAATACTTTGGGATTTTCTCAGAAAAAAATAAAAGAAGCTTTAAATTTGCTACGAGATAATGGTTTAGTTATGACTAAGAAAAAAGGATTTCCTGGGAAGAACAATTTTGAGTTTGATCAGACAGCAATTAAAGATGTAATTGTGACGAGCCTCTGCACAGTGAAATGCCCCATCGGACCAACTATCTAGTAATACTTAGGAACATGTGATATAGTATATCTTACTTCTTAGAGCCCAAAACGAAAAAAAAAAGAGTAATTAACAAATTAAACACAAAACACAATGAGAAAGAAAAAGACTACAGCAACCGTAGAAACAAAGGAGTCTCCAGATTTTAATTCAGAACATTACACATATCATCCAATTATGTTTATTAATTGGAAACAACAGAAATGGATTAACATTCCATTTAGTACTTGTCGTCAAATAGAAAAGAATCTTATGGATACAATGAGTTGTTATTGCTATTCACGTAATTCCCGTTTGGAAAACATTTTTGAAAAATTGGGTTATCGGGCAGGCACTTTACTTCTAATGCTAGAATTAAGCCAGAAAGAAGACTTATACTTTGATCATATTTTTATTGACATGGATATTGAGGAACTTAAAGATATTCTAAACATGGACGAACCCCAGTTAAAATCTGCTATGTTAATCCTGATTGAACACGGGATTCTTAAAGTGGATAAAACTCGTAACAAAGGCAAGTACCGTATAGATCATGGCGCCTATCAAGAAGTTGCCTTTCCGTGTGTGTTAAAGGGAGGCAATGAAACAGTTATCATTAGAAGTTTAGACAATGCATAAAGAACAACTAGAAATTCAACAGATCAAGCAAGCTTACCAGAAGAGATGTAAGAAAATTAAAGTCATGAAGTGCCAGCCGCTAAGGCCTCGGCAAGCAGTCTTGCTTTCTTCTCACGATAGTAATTCCGAGGTTGGGTGCGAGCATACTGCTTCTTCACAACGGTTTGACTCTCCCAAGCCGAAGGAATCACTCGGATCTCGTAGAGCTCTGTACTAAAATCTCTCGCACCTTTAACGGTATGCAATTCTAGATAACCATCTTTGGCTATGGTTTGCATGATAGCAGTGATTTGAGCATGCTTCATGCGTTGGGTCTTGACAAACACTCGTTCTAGAGTGCTACGAGAAATCCGAATCCAACCATCGGCATCTGCATCCAATTCATTACAGATACACCACCAGATCATGTAGTGTTTGCTTTTGTAAGCACGATCATAAAAAGAGGAGGGAAAAGGTTTACCAGAGTGTGTGCGCATGGACTGAACTTGAGACTTATAGCACCCTAAGGGCTAGAATGTCCGATATATACTCTTCGAATACACCACACAGATTGACAATAAAGGATTGGACTGATTTCAATTATAAACTCCTTGGAGATGCGATAAATAGGATCACCAGTAACGATTCGCTGAGCGAGGAGTTGCTTCACTATACTCTAACCGCCTTCTTGGAACGTCCAGACGCACAACAGATCGTCGACTCCGGAGGCGGTTTTTACTTCTGTCTGAGAATAGCCACCAACTCCTGGAAGAGTACCACTTCCCCTTTCTATCGAATCTATCGAGATCCCAATCCTCGACAACCACTTACAGATATGCACGCTGAACAAGGAGAAGAGCAAGATCTTTTCGAGGGTGATCAGCCAGAAAACCTAGACCTATACAAGAAGATAGATACATTACTAGCAGATTTAAACTGGTACGAAACCGAACTAACTAAGGCTTATGCAGAACACAATTGTAATGCAAGTCTTCTAGCCAAAGTAACAAACATCCCTCGTACCTCTATAAATCTCACACTCAACCGAGTTCGCGCTCACATTAAAACAAAATTGTCACATGAGTAAAGCCAGCCAACCCATTTATTTCCAATTCGAAGGTCATGAAGAGATTCACCAATCCCATAACTGGAGACTAGAGATAGATGTCAATCTTCACCGCAACAGATTGGGTTTACCTTTCTGGACTCGATATAAAACACTACCCGATTATGAACCCGATCCCAATCCTGAACAAGATCTTACTCTTGCTACCCTTAGCAGCAATGTGGGCGATTCTGATCTCCCAACCCCTGTATCTAAAAATCCTAGAAAGCGTAAGACTAAACCGAAAACCGATGACGTGTCCGCTGTGCAGCACATTCTGGACATCATTACTCCTCTTGATCTTGTGCCCGAAATACTTCGACACAAGTTTGATGGATCTCCTAATCCCTTTTCTAATGGGATGGACGAGCGAAATAATGTGGAAGAAACTAAATGAGTATTAACATGCAAACCAAAGAACCTGGACTGACATCAGAAGTCTATCAAGCCATTCAAGAAGCCGAACCTCTATTAAAATCTCCACGCCAAGTGTTCCAAGCCCATGAAATGGCCCAGATGTACAAGATCTATAATGGCTACACCGGCCAGAACAAACAAGATGGTGGATGTGGAGCTTGCCGCACCAGTGTCATGAACAAGGTAAGAAAGATCTACGACGAATATAAGAAAACATTATGAGTATCCAAGTGATCACCAAACTCAATTCCAGGGAAAGAGCCCGTAAGACTGAAGAAGCCAAAAAGTGGCTCCAAGAGCAAGGTGAAATACCTGACACAGAGACCCTGCATAAAACGTTATTAGAAGCTCATAGCTTAACGCAAGAGTTAATGAATAACTTACTCTCCCATCAACGTGATGAGCAAGCTACGGTCAAATTAGCAACGCATATACAAGAATTAATACAAAAGATAAAGATATGACAGTACAAGAACAAATCCAGAAAGACTTACCACCCCTGCCAATAGATGTGTTGAATGTGCCAAAAGACTCACAGGCACTCACCCGAGCAGGCAGAAGTTACTCTAAAGCAGCTATTGAATTGCATAACATGCAGAAGCGGAGAGCAGAGTTATTTAAAGAGTATGAAGAGCGCATGAAAACTGTGGCACCAACCATACAAGAGTTAGTAGTACTGCATGATAGGATCAATCAGATAGTAATGGAATTAGCACAAGGATAATGGCACATACCCAACAACAAGACTTCTGTAAAGCAATCCGCAAGCGGCATCCCAATAGATTCGAGAATGTTAGAGTGCTAGATATAGGTAGTCTAGACATTAATGGAAACAATCGCTTTCTATTCACCAATCCAGATTACACAGGCATAGATCTAGGAGAAGGACCTAATGTGGATGAAGTGTGCAAAGGTCATGAACATTGCTCATCCATTCCATATGATGTGACAATCTCCACTGAGTGTCTCGAACATGACGAGTGGTGGAGACTAACCTTACAGAACATGTGGGAACTAACCCGTCCCGGCGGATTGATCCTGTTTACCTGTGCCTCTAAGAACCGAGCAGAACATGGCACTAAGAGAACTTCCCCAGCTAATGCACCCTTTGTGCAGGATTACTATGGCAATTTAACCGAGCAGGATGTTCGAAGTGTCTGGGACATGGAAGCCTTATTTGACGAGTGGGAGTTCCAAAGCGCTAGAGGGGATCAAGATCTATACTTTTATGGGATTAAAAAATGGGAATAACACCATCCTGGCCAAGCTAAAAAGAACATTAGATCTGAACCAGCCAGGCCCTTATGCAACGGTCCAGAGGGGGTTTTGCCCCGCCGCATTAAATAAAACTTTAATATCCAAATGCCCCGTAGAAAGCCCAAACACCTAATTAAGCCCGGGGAAGTCCGCAATCCTAACGGGCGGCCACGGGGCAGTGTCAATGAAATCAACCAG
>Ga0315903_10004883_pt1 | contig 17698 bp, 23 predicted proteins | sample LakEriMetagenome_7_FD_203524 | JGI IMG/M metagenome (GOLD analysis project Ga0315903, IMG submission 203524) | Freshwater fungal communities from buoy surface, Lake Erie, Ohio, United States - Buoy 2 MA119 | ecosystem: Environmental > Aquatic > Freshwater > Lake | place: USA: Lake Erie, Ohio...
GGACTCGTTACGCCAGACTTCCGATATTTGGTAAGGAAACGTTCCTTCAGATCCCGTGGGGCTTTGGTATCTCGGCTTTTGGCGCTATGGGAGCGCAGGTCGCAGCATTGGCTGCTGGTAACGAATCCTTTAAGGACTTCACGGCTAACATTATCAACATAGCGTTTGACTCGTTCATTCCGATACCCAAGTCGAACATCAACGTCTTTGATAACTTCACCGGCTTCCTTGTTGACTCAGTAACACCGTCTGCTTTGCGACCCGTCGTAGAGTACGCAATGAACACCGACAACCTCGGTAACGAGATCTATAACAACCGTCAGAGCCGATACAGCGATGTCTTTACCGGCGGCAGCAACGTGCCTGATCTGTACAAGGACATGGCGCGGAGCTTCTTCGACTTCACCAACGTGGAAGTCAGCCCGAACAGCATGTACTTCTGGGCTACTAACTATGCTGATGCTCTTAATCGCGTATCCTCCTCTACGTACGATCTCGTCCTGTTTGCTAGCGGACACCGTGAACTGCGTAACGTAGACGACCTAGACCGTACCCTTGTGCCGCTTGATAGTTTTATCGGCACCCGGTCAAACTACGATGCCCGGCAATACGATGATGTAAAGAACCAGATTGAGAAGAAGCAGCGCCTACTCAAATCTCTAGAAGAGCGGCCTGATGCGTACAGTCGGTACATCAAAAAGAATCCGATGGATCCTGATATAGTTGATTACTACAACCGTGCGATCAACGGCGAGCTTAAGAGACTGCAACAGGATGCTAAGTACATTAGGGTGTCTTCGCAGTTCAACCAGCAGCAACGCCGTGACTTGTTGAAAGAAAACACCCGGATGCAAAACTTTGCCAAGCGCAGTCTAATTGATACGTTCAAACTCTACGGGATAGAGCCAGAAACCTAACGTACGCGCCATACACGCACCCCGAGGCGTCCATCCTTGGACGAGGTGTAAGCCTTCACCTTAACCTTGGCGACCTTCGACCGGGTGTCGATGATGTATAGCATCTCCATGGGCTTGAGAGTAGGCACAAAGAAACTGTCGCCTATCTGCATGAACTCAAACGGCAGTAGCCACTCGGGTTCCTCAAGCCTTATTGAGTTCATTCACCAACGCCTCAGCGTTATCCGTCTTGAAAGCATATACCCAGATGGGATGGAACGTAGAGCCGCCTTTCCAACCTGCGCCAAGACGCTTCTTCTCAGCGCCAACAAGTATCTTCTCAGCCTTCATCACCATCTCAAACTGTCGGGCGCTGATGTTTAACTCAGCCAGATACTTCTTGAACTCGGTACGGGATACGTAGTACATCCCTGTATTCACGTCGATACGCCCAATCAGTTGCCGTGGCTCGTAGGTGTTAATCATCTTTTCCCCGTCCATGAACAGGAACGAGGATTGATTCTTGTTGCTGTATTCGCCAAGCAAGTTCTTGTAGTCATTCTGGTTGATGTGGGCCGTGCTGTCACGGATCTCCAGCATCTTCGATACAACCTTCGTATAAGCCTTGTCCAGATCAACGCTCAAGATGCCTGCGTTTACTGCGATTTCGCCTGCCGTAAATGCTGCCTTGATGAGGTTCTCGTAGAAGCGGTAGCCAGTATCGTTGCCGAAGTCCTTGCGGAACCTGTCCTGCCACGCTGCCATGATTACCTTGACCTGATCCTCACCGATACGAAAGAACTCCTTGATGAACTCCGGCCCTGCGTGTCCGTAGTTGTAACGGAACTCATCGAATATCTCCCGGCCCCTGCTAGGATTGACTATGAGAGGCATGGGTCGCTCGATAACAAACTCCACAAGACGCGCAACTTCGCCGTCCGGGCTTGCCTTAATCTTCTGCAACTTCTCGTACATAGGGTGGTTCGATGTCACCATGGCGATAAGCGATGCAGTCATCTCCAGATCGCGCTCGGCATTGACCGAACTCTGCATACGTATCTTGGCCTTGCCCTGAGAGATACGGTGAATCAACTTGGACAGTTGCTCTGGGTCGATGTTGCTGGCTTCATCAATCCCGAAGAAGATGTTCTTGAGATTCAGCAATCTACCGATAAAGGCGTTATCTGTAGCGTTGCCATCCACCACACTCAGTTCCTTGGGGTCTCCCCAGACTGACAGTCCTGCATACATGGCACCCGTCTTGGCGTTGCCAGTCTCGACGCTAGTAAACGAGACCATCACACCGCTAGTGGAGGTCAGCCGCATGAGCGGAGAGCCAAGCCCACACAGCAGAGCGAACAGGTGCATCTCAAACCCACGCTCATCAAGGGCGTTGGCCGACCGCTTCCAGACATCGTAGTCACCTTGCGGCTTGAGCAGTTTGGAGATGTTACGCACCAACGGACTGGCCGCTGCCTTGCGCTCTTCTCCCTTGCTCGTTATCTCGTTCAAGCCGATAACGAACGCATCGTTGTTTTCAGTCCATCCCATTTGCATGTGCATGATTTCCGCCTTATCCATGTTTTGTAGATACTGATTCCACTTGATGAAGTAGTTAGCCAAGTGATTCGTGTGCGCTGGCAGGAACATTACGCTGTTGCTGCTCAGAATCTCCTTGAACTTGTCCGTCGCATACACATGCTTCATCGGTAGGATGAACTCACGTGTCGGGTCGTTCTTCATGGCGTGACGCACCATGAGGCAGTCGCCATCCGCAGGACTGAACATTCGCTTGAACGGCGCGAGGTCGTTCTGGCTTATGCAGACAGGCTCATCCTGCCACTTGACCCCATCCTCATCTACTTTGGAAGGAGGGACGAAGAAGATTCCTCCTGACTCTCGTCCTCGTACATAGGGTAGTAAGAACTGCGGTAGACTCGGAACCTCTTGGGAATTCTGCGAGATCCGAACTGAGTCCTGCGGGGTGAGTTCTTCTGGCGCGGCTTCTTTAAGTCGTCGTCCAACTGCAAGAGGATTAGTGATTCTTCCCCGCAAGGGGCATTCAGCGCATCCTGATGGGTTGAGTTCGTTGAACTTCTCACAGGAAAACGGCTTGCCAAACGCTTGATTAGCCTTACGAATAGTTGCTTCATGGTTGTACTCAGGATGGTCTTCAGACATTAAGTGGATGGCAGTCTCCCAGTCCGTGCAATGACGGGCGATGGACAACCCTGCGTACCACAACGGTTCTTCTAGCATCTTGGAATTGACCAAGATGTTCTTAATCTGAGCGCACCCTTGATCGCTCAGACTCTTTTCTGCGATGTCTTGGAACGTGGTCTCGTAGTTATCTAACTTGGCGATACGCTTGGTATCCTCATCCATACCCTTCGGGATGGAATCAAGGATGGAGTTAGTGGTCGGCTCCTCCTTGCCAAGGTACTCCTTGAATTCGTCGAAACTGTATTCGAAGAACTCGGTGTCAAGAAACTGACTGCGGCTCGGTGGGTCGGTCTTGTAATTGTTGGATTCTGGACACCGCAAGATACGGGCGGCGTCAGCCGTGACCGCCGGGTCAATCTTGAGATGATCTAAACAGAGTTGTTTGAACTTGCCTGCGTAGGTCCGCCACTCCTCGGTTGGCACGTCCCTATCGAACAGCCAGTAGGCATGGATGCCCGTACCCGAATCCACCCGTACGGGTGGCGGTAGTTCTTTCAGCAGCACGAAGTCCGCGAGGTCAGCGAGTGCTGCCTCCTTGCTAGGATACTTCTTCGGGTTGCCTGCCCCTACGTCCAGATCGACGAAGAATGACTTGCAGTAGATTGCATACTCAGCCTTACGGCTGTACCCGTTGAATGTGTTGAGTGCTACGAATACGTTCTGATCACTTTCAATCCTCTCTATGGTTGTTAAGAGATCGCCAAGCGTCTCTGCGAACCGATTGATTATTTTTCCGTTCTTGTCGATTCCAGATATACAGTAGACGCCCTGCGACGGTAATGCTTTCTCATAAAATTGTTTTCTCATGACCGCCCACAGATAAAAAAGGCGGGGTCTGCGGTCCCCCGCCAACAGTCATTGACTAGCCGGTTAGGTCAAACCAGACCTCCGCTAAGTTCTCGCAAGTAGAGTTTCGCATCGAGTATGGTCGAGGCAGGAAGGACTCCTTCTTTCATGTCTCTCTCAACCAAATCAATGAACGTCTCTACTCTGGCCCTACGCTCTTCGCGTACGCCCTGACCTCGGAACCACGAGTAAACCGTGGTGCGGGAAGTCTCAAGAACTTTAGCCACGTAAGCCGCAGGAAGGTTAGCCTCGACGCACACGCGGCCAAGTTTCACCCCCAAGCGGGTAGGGTCTGACTTTTGCAGTTGCAAAAGGAACTTGTAGTCGTATGAACGAGGCATATCGACTCCTTACTTCTTAGACCACTTCTTTACGATGTCAGAGACATCTGCCGCAGGAGCAGCCGCCTCCGTCTTCTTAGCAGACTCGCGCAGGATGGGCTGAGCAACCTCGACTTCACCGTCAGATTCCTTCGCGCTGCTCGACCCGTTGCCGTTTTCGTCAGCCTGAAACACCGTCATCTTGACAGCCATCTCAGCCGCGTTCGACTCCTTCTGGCGCAGGACGGTATCTACATCCTCTTGAGGAACCGGAGCAACAGGCGAGAACAACAACTTCGGCACAGGCGACTTGGTGTCGAACTGCATCTTGGTGATGACACGACCCGCCGAGATGTTGTTGTTAGCAAGCATCTGGATGTAGGGACGGAACGGCCACTTGCCACCCTCTTCCTTACCGAAGGAAGACGTAGCGGGGAGCGACAACTGCATCACATCACCGCCCGGATCCTGCGGAAGAACAACAGCAGTTCTCCACGAGAGACGGCACCCGGTGCCGCTGCCGCCCTGACCGCTGCCCTTCACAGACCATTGGCACTTCTCACACGCGGAAGCCTGTGGGTTCTTGACCTCTGCGTCGGGGGTCTTGGAGTCGGATGACCAACAGATAGGCGAAGTCTTCTCGCCTTCCTTGTACGACCCAGAGTAATAAGTACGGCTCGGGTTGTGGGCCATCTTCACGAAGATGACGTTCATGTGCCGGTCTTCAATGGCACCAATCTCCTTGCCACCTGCGTACTTGCGGAACACACCACCCTTGATGGAGATGCGCTTGATTCCACCGCCACCGCCGCCACCGGCTACTGCACGGGTGTCATCGTCAACGCCACCTGAGATGGCGAGTTCGTTCTTCAAACTTGCAATGATATCGTTGCTCATACAAACCTCACTTGCTGGCTTTACGTACTGAAACGCCGTATTCACGCATCACGTTGATGCCGGGGGGTAACCCGTCAGCGACATGACTATTCAAAAATTCCCTGAAGTTGCTCTGATGGATGCGCCGCTCAAGCAGATGCGGAGCCTCGTTGCTCAGAACAAAGTTATAGAAGTTATCCCAGTCTTGACAGAAGAAGCGTTCATTCAACTTACGCATCACCGTGCCATGACTAGTCTTGATACTGTCAGCGTTGATGGTGTTGCAGACATCGAGGAGTGCGGCCTCCAACTTAGACATCTGCTCCTTCAACACTTCATCTTTGGCTTCATACTCGCGGAGAAGCAAATCACGTTCAGTACGAAGCGCGATGTAGGCTTCAACCAATTCCTCTGTGTTAACCGAACTCATACATCCTCCACTTCTTCATCGTTTGTTTCACCCAACTCTTGCTTGTAGAGATCCACCAACTTCTGATGGCTATCTACTTTGCCCTGTAGCAGGTTGTACATTCGCCGCTCTACGTCTGAGCCTTGAAGATGCACAACCGTCATCTTGTTCTGCTGTCCTACACGATCAATGCGCCCGATACATTGCAGGTATGTCTCGACTGACATCACCGGAGACCAGAACACAATCGTGTCTGCGGCAGTCAGCGTGATACCGTGCGCTGCTGATTGAGGCTGAATCACAAGCACTCGCGGGTCTTCTGCGGTCTGGAACAAAGATATGATCTCTGCTCTTCTACGCGGTGCGACCGAGCCTTGTATCACCTCGTTGCTAACACCCTCCGAAACTAAGAATTTACAGACCACATCAATCGTGTGTATGTACGGAACAAATACTACAACCTTGTTTGACGTTTCGTCAAGCACATCTTTGAGTTCGCTAAGCCTTGGCTTGATGTCAAACTCGATGACTTGATGCTTGTCGGTATAGGCAGCGCCGCCGCTAATCTGTAAAAGTTTAGTAAGAGACGCCGCAGCGTTGACTGCGCTGATCTGTTCGCCAGCAGCTTCAATTAACATTTGCTGCTTTAGTTCTTTATAGAACTTAGCTGCTTGCGGGCTCATAGGTACTTCACGGGTCTGATATGTAACGTCCGGTAGATCCAGACACTCCCGCTTGGTAAACCTGATTGCAGGTTGTAAGGCACTATGAACTTCTTGCTGTGCGGTGACCTTCGGTGCCCACTTGAAGCGGGTCAGTTGGTACATCACCTTGTCGCGCCATGCACCGGAGAACTTCGGCACTCGCTGTGGCGAGATAAGTTTAGCCAGACCGAACGCATCGACAGGTGACTGCGATGCAGGTGTACCCGTCATCATCCAGAGCCGAGTACTCGGCGTAATCAATTTAGCCAAAGTCTTCCAACGTCTGGTCGTCGAGGTCTTGTAGGCGTTGGCTTCATCAATGATGATCAAGTCGAACCGCGCTTCCTGCAATTCCTTGAACACGACATGGGTACCGTCGTAGTTGATGATGGTGAAATCAAAGTTCTCACCAAGGATTTTTTTACGCTTGAGGCTTGTCCCGTGAGCAATCCCACATGTCCTGTGCATTGCTGTCTTGAAGATGTCTGCTTGCCATGCGGACTGCATGATTGATAGCGGACAGATAACGAGGGCTTTCTTGACTAACCCCAGATTCATGAGGTAGTCAGCGGCCCAGATTGCTGCGGAGGTCTTACCCGTACCTGCTTCGTTGAAGCAGAACGCGCGATGTCGTAGCGAGAGGAAGGACGCTGTGTCCCTCTGGTGCTTGAACGGCGTGTGGATCCCCGGCCAGTTGTAGTCACGGAAGATAGGTGACGGCACATCGGGAATCTTCGGGTTGGGCTGTCCTGCATCAAAGATTTGAGCGAGACGCTCAGCCTCGTCGTGGCCCCAGTAAACAGCAACCTGCCTGTTGGTGCCGTACTCTGCAAGCAGTTCGCACTTCTCAATCGACTGTATCGCTGAATCAGCAATACTGTAAGGAACCGTGACTTTTAAAAGCGTGTTTTCAACGATTTCCATGACCGTTCTCGTTAAGAATTAAAGCCCGTAACGTGGGCGAGACGGCTGATGCTCAGGGTGGAGGCGACCCAATGATCGTTTGGTCCTGCCATCAACAGACGCGGTTGAGCGGTGTTATGAATCCGCATGGGGAGCAGAGAGGGTGACGTAAGACTCCCCGCTAATACACACTCACGCCTTGTGCTTAGCGGAGTTAATTTATAGCACACGCCCTGCACTACTTCATCTTTCCGTTAGACTTTCTGGCGAAAGAACGGTTCTTGGAAGGAGCCTCTAGGCGGGTACCGTCGCGGTTGCTGCCGCCCTTGGACAGCGCCTTCACATGAGCAACGTCCTTACCTTTCCGGCTGACACCCTTCTTGTCGTACTCGTTTCTTGCGCGTTGCCGTTCCATCCGGCGCTCGTGTTCGCCGCGCTTTAATTGCATCTGGTACTCGTGTTTGTACGGTCTCGGAGTCTTCGTGTACGGCATTGCAGTTCTCCATTAAGTCTGCGGTCTGATCCAGTACATCCTTGATGTACGAATGAAACTTAAAGTTGGCTTCGAACTTATTCACCAATCGGTCGTAACTGATAAGCAAACCTGAGTGCTTGTTCTTGTACGCATGAATCACCGATTTATGAATGCTAATCTCATCGTTGAGATAATCTACTCGATCACGAGTCTTTCTGAGTTGAAGTTTAAGTTTTTGCAACTCGATATCGTATTCATTTGCGTCCATAACTACCTCTCCCGGTGAAATTTACAACTACTAACGGGGCACCACCCACACAAACCGGTCGGCTGCGGAGGCCACATGGAGTTCTCGTAGGCGAGTTTTAGCCGGTTGGTGTCGTTGATGAACCCTTTCCAAAGGTTTTCAGACTCGTCTCGTTGATACTCTTCAGGTATGAAAGTGTTCTTCAGTACAAACAACAGACCTGCTTTGATTCTTTTGACCGCTGGGAAGTGCGCGTAAGTCATCAACGCCATCAACTTCAACTGCTTCGGGTCTGGGTATCGGTTGCTGCCAGTCTTGTAGTCGATGATGTAAGCAGTCTCACCATCAACAATCAGCAGGTCAACGATGCCACGTACCCATCGGTTCTCAGCATCAAAGTCACACGGCTCCTTATCGACGGTCAACGCCATCTTGTGTTCTGGATACTTCTCACCGGGTATCGCTAACAACTCATCAAGCACAGGCTTGATGAACTCGTAGTTCTTGGCGAGAGGCTTGCCTTCACGAACGTAATCTTCAAGCGCCTTGTGTACCTCGCTCCCGTAGAACATCTGAGGCGTAGTCTGTTTCTGATAGTCCTTCGCTACCTTCAAGTGGTAATACTGTTTGGGGCAGTTCAAGAATTCCTTGAGACTGCTATAACTCCATTGAATCATTGGTAATCTTGCGGGGTTAATTCAGGCATCCTAGTAGCAGGGCGGTGGTCGGATACTTGTACCCTAGTCCTGAAGAACCCGTCATACTGCGGGTGTATCTTCATAAACCGTCTAGCGTAGAACGCTCTGTAGTTATTGTTTAATTTGAACGTATCAATACCATCTCCTCCGACATCCATCTCCCATCGGATACGCTCAAAGACCGCGTTAACGGAGTAGTGTTTGAACCCACGCCCGATCATCTGAAACGTGAACTGCTCAAAGAGCCGCCACACTTCGGGATGCTTAGCGTGAAACTCTGCTACTTGCCTACGCATCTCATCAAGTCTTGATTCAGTCATAACTAACATTCTCCGTAGGACTCGCCGTACTTGGCTTCGCAAGCGACCGGCAAACCTGCTGCCCATTCAGGAGGAGTAGACATTACTTGTGTTATAAACGCAAGCGCCTCGTCCTTCTGATCCTTATGAGTAACAACCACGGCTGCGTCATGGACTGTCAGGACGGGTCGGTAAGTGTCACGCATGTTCAGCATTTGTTCACCGACTATGATTCTTGCAAGTGCCTGTACCACGTTCTCAACCATGGCCCCGCCCCAAATCGACACGGTTCCTTTACGAGAATCATAGACAATCTTGTCGTTCTCAACCCGCAGGTTGGGATAGCGGATGTATAGACCATTGGGTAGGCGTACCCCCTTGCTATCAATCGTCACGCACTTACGCGCACCCAGATAGAAAGGCTTCTTGCCTTCAGGCCAAGACATTATGCAATTTAATGCATAATCACACTCGCGCCATAACTCTACGATCTTGTCGTTGGTGTTACGGTACAGGTCCACGATGCGCTTGCACTCATCTTCAGGTAAGTCTGCGCCCGGCGGCTGAGTCTTCAGCGTGTGACGTAACTTGGCAGCGCCAGTCCCGTAACCCAGTCCGAGGATGCAGGTCTTGCCGACGAAGCGTTCGACAGGGTTGGCCTTGCTGATAGGCTGCTTATAAATCTTGGTAGCGAAGATGCTGTACACATCGTCTCCCTTGCGGAACTGTTCAGTCACATCATCCTGACCGGCAAGCCACGCCAGCACACGCGCTTCAATCTGTGATGAGTCACAGTTAATTACGATGTGACCATCGGGGGCGGAGACTGAGTTCTTCAGCGTCTTCTTCTTTTTATCCCGGCTAGGCAAGTTCTGGAAGTTTACCGAGTCAGACCCGGCCCAACGCCCAGTATGTGCGCCGTAATATTTCAACGGGATAGGGAGCCGACCTCGATTGCGAGAACCGATGCCGATGAACCGCTCGATACGCGACTCCTCGATGGTGGACTTAGTACCCAAACGAACCGCGCACAGTTGTTGGATAAAGGGATTATCGTGTTCCGATAACGCAATAAACCCCTCGTCGTTCTTAGCCAACGCCCACGTTTCCTTGCCTGTGGTCGGACTTACTTTCTTGGGTGGCTCAACGCCGTGGTCAATCAACACCTGCGCGAACTGCGGATTGCTTGCCAACTTCTTGCGTACATCTTCTTCGGTTTCGCACTTGAGGTTGGCCTTGAGACTGTACAGAAGTTCTGTTTTCTCCTGCTTAATCTCCTCCAGTCTCTCGATGAGCAAAGCATCGTTCACTTGCAGCACCGGCTGCGTGTACATACGCAGCGTCATGTCGATCAGGTCTAGTTCCGACTGCGGGAAGTAGTCCGACATCAACACATTGAATAATTTGTAAGTGAGGTTTACGTCATTGATGCAGTATGCGCCATAACGCGCCAAGTCTTCTGCGCTGAAGTCTTTGCGGTACTTGCCCAGAGCATTGATGACTTCATCACCCTTGATTCCCAACCTGTACCGCTCGGCCAAAGCCTTGAGCGACCCACCCGCTTCCACGCCATGAATTGCTCGTGCCATACACAACGTATCGAAGTAATACGCAGGTACGATACCGAACACGAATGACAAGATGCCCCCGTCGAACTGTGTGTTGTGACACAGCAGCGCCGACTCAGACCAGTCAATCTTATCTAATCTTGCTTTGATTTCTTGGTGGGTTCCGGTAAACCACTCGGCTGGCGCGTCGTCTATCTTCAGCCCCACTCCGATAACTTCAAACCTAGGATCGCGGATGTACTCCTCGGTAGTCATCTTGGACAGAGAGAAGTCCTTGGCGTAGTACGTCTCGAAATCAAGCGCCACGAAACTCATAACACCTCCTCATTTAATTTGATTTATCCACTTCCCATCAATCACTATGTAGCCTCGGGCTATCAGTCCTTCTGCTGTCCTGCACCCGATGCCTTTTAACTTGTGCATACGAAACGATTCGGGGTTGGCGAACACCCGCTTGCACTCAGGGCACTTTCTTACCTTTTTTGAGCGTTGCATTTTTTGCTTCCTCGGCTTCCTTCGCCTCTACTTCCCACCGCTTACGCCACCCTGCGTCCCACGCAAACTCCCAAGCGATGCACCACAGTTCGTAGTAGCACCCGCCAAGCGGGAATCTGGCTCCATGTTCATCCTTGGGGAACGAATGTCTCATGGTTTTACCGTCCCAACTCCGTATGAACCTGTCCCATGCCTTCTCCCGAACAGGGTCGGCTATCGGATAATTGACGCAGTCCCTAACGGACTTTGCTCTTAGTTTTACTCTTTTGGCCATTTTCCAACTCCCTCACCCGCCTACGCAGGTACATGATTTCATCACGACACGCCCAAAGGACGCTGCCTACCGTCAGAAACTTCATCTCCGTCGTAGTGGAGAAGTCGTTCATCTCATCGGGCAACGAACGGATCAGATCAAGTATGTCTTCTTCCGTTCCCACCTTACTCCCCCCTCGCCCGAATCGCGGCGGCACAATCATTTCCATTGGCATGCATCCACCCATCACACGCCTTCGCACACGCCTCGCGTTCTGCCTTAACACCCATCTGCCACCCCGCCCACGCCCAGAAGACGGGGCTATCTTTAGGGTACGGATTGGTCGGCAAGATGTCGCCGTTCCACCAGTCGTGGAACTCTTGTTCGTTATTTGGAGTCACGGTATCCCACCCCAATGCCTGATGGCTGCAATCGTCACGCCAATCAGCAGTAACAATAAAACGCCAAGTATTACGCTCAGAGTATCAATCGTGCTGTCGGCTTCCGCCAATTTGTCTTTCAGGACAATAAGTTCTTTGTCCTTGAGGAACAGCGCGTTCTTGTGCAGCGAGTTCTCACGCAGCAACTCCCGTATCTCTTGGTTCAGTCTGTCTTTGATGTATTCGTGGGGCACGATTTTTTCCTCGCTTCTTCTAGTTCAGCCTTGAGTCGTTGAATCTCATTCATGATCACCAACGCTTCATTCCAAAGTCCGTGCATACGGATAGCAGCCATGGCGAATTCAAAGTCTTCTTTACGTTGCTGTCCGTACCCCCAAGGGTGTGCCGACATCTCGATTTCAAAGGCTTCGTCTTCGTCTTTGCTGTTCACCAGTATTCCCTCCCACCTCGTGAGCAGCGCCAGTTGGGAGGGGGGACACGCCCCCACTCCCGCATGACATCAAGTTTACGTTGTCGCCACCACGATCTGATGGCGCGGAACATTACGCTTCTCTCCGAATGTCGATCTCACGCTGAAGATAAAAGCGAGCCTTCATCAAGTCCTGCAATGGATCTGAATTCAACTTCTTACCGCAGCGGCTTATGTACTTCACCACGTTGCCGAGTCGGTAGTTCAAGTCTTTGGCTTCGATGTAGGTCAACGTATCAACGCCGCCGTCTGTGTAGTGCGGCGGTTGGTTTACCGTATCGAGAAGTTTAATTTCCTTATTTATCCGTGTGTAGTACGCATCTGACCTTGGATCAATTCCTTCCTTGACCAACTTTTCATGCAGTTTGAGAGCGTACGCGGTCTTGTTTTCATCAACTCCAAACCACGGATTCTTTTTCTTCCACGCCTCCGCTTTCTCGTCTCGCTTGATGCGCGGCAACTTCAAGTCAGCCTGAGTCTGCTTTACCGCCTCCACAATCTTCGACGGCTTTTTCTTCTTGTTCTTATTCATCCAACGCACGTAGTACACGTAGGCATCATCGCACTTCACAGCCTTGGCGATATCTTTGACTGACCCACCCTTCTCAGTAAGAGCAAGAATCTTAGCGGCTTTCGTAGTCTTATCTTTCACAACACATCTCCTGTTTCAAAGTATCAACATTGGTTTCATCAATCACTAGCGCAATCCCACCGGCTTCGCGTATGCGTTTCAGGTTCGTTTCTTGAAGCGCAGTTGGTTTATTGCCATTTGCCTTACACTCTATACCATAGAACAACCCTCCTTTACAAACTAAAAAATCTGGGACGCCAGAAGAACCCATACCAGTTCCCATCGGCATGGCGTAGTACGCGCCCACCTCCGCAAGAACTTTCTTGACCTTCGCTTTGACTTTGCCCTCTGGAGTCATCGCAGTTTCTCCGTTACACGTTCAGCACCAACCTTCAACTCATCTACATAGGTACTATCTGCCACCACGTAAAAGTATTTGTCATTCACACGCCACCCTATGTCTTCGAACCCTTCAGGACATTCACGCTTGCTCGACTCGTATGCTGCCCTCAACACCACACCGTTCGGTGCGACTGCGTAGTCCATCTTGTCCCTAGTGGATAGATGTTTGTTATCACATGCCATGATCATAGCGAGTCGTTCTTTGAGCCAGTCCGGTAACTCGCTACGTGCGAAATACCTACAATAGTTTTCTGCTACCCACACAGTTACGGTCTTGCTACCCACGCGCACCGGTAAGTAGTATCTCGCGCCATCCACCGGAACATGTAACTCCAACTTACTCATATAGTTTTGTCCACGATGATCAAGGGCGAGGTCATGTACGAACCGGAGGTCATCGCGCCCAAGTCTGTGTAAACATGCTCACCATGCTGCATACTGTCGGAGGTCGGTACGAGCGGCCCATCTGACTTGGTATGTAGTTTCAACATGGTCAACTGCATCTCGATGTCCCGCCGGATATCTTCGTCAATGTCATTGAACGACTTGTATCGCTTGAACGGCACCACGGCATCGATGTACTTGAACTTGTGTATGACGGGCAACTCACCTGTCTTCATGAAGATGTTCACAGCATCCGCTAACGGTTGCCTGCTTACGGCTCCTACGATGACAGCACCATGGTTCATATCGCTAAGCAGCACCCACTTATCGTTACCGAACATCTGCTTGATATCCTCGGCGCAGGTCAACGCTTTCTTATGCTTATCAAGGTACATGCGGTACTGCGACTCGATGTGCGCCAGAATAAAATCTGGAACGTCCATCTTGTTCATGCCACCCATGTGAACTTTAGTCAGAGCCGTGACTGCATCTTGGTTGAGCGTGATTCGTATCTCGGAACCTATCGCACCGCCGTTACGCAACCCACGACTGATTAAGGCAGACACCTGCTCTGCGAAGTAATTTTTAGCCTCAGCCCATCTGTTATTCAGCGTGTTGATCGGATCTCCCTGCGGGTCTTTAATCTTGCGGATGATATACTTGACGTTGTTGCTCTTGACTGAGTCATGAATGTTGTGGTGCCCGTTTTGACGGGTAGCCTCGTACACCCCACCAAAATGGATAGTGGATTTAGGGTCAGTCGAGTCTGCGTACATGCTTACAACATTCAATCCGGCACGGTTAGTCAGCGTTACCGAACTGATTACACTGCTGTCCGAGAACCGCTTAATCCCACCGACCACCAACGAATCGGTGGAGTCTTTGATGTGGTTGATTGATGCCACGATAATCGGCCAGAACCGACTGGACATAATTTCTTTCTTCGTAACATCGTCATATACATCGGTTAAGAAAAATGGGGGAGCGGACTGTGCATTGGTGTTCATAACATATCTCCTTACTTGTTGACCTTGACTTTCTGAGTACCCACAGGCGGCTTGAAGTTACTGTGACCATGCCTGTCGATGAGCCACAGCGTAGGTGATGTCACCTTCCAATCAACGTCACACTCGATGTGTCCATCGGTGAACACGATCACGCAATCAGCGGTCATGCTGTGCTTGTTCATGTATTGGCTGACGCACGATGCCCTCGTACCACCGCCTCCGGCAGGTTTGAGAAGCGTAGCGAGACTAGCGTAGGTGCTATCGGTAAAGACTTGCTTACCACGTACCTCGGTATCCCACCACAGCACCACAATCTCATCGGGCGGCATGGTGTCGCACAACTGGATGATTTGGGATGCCACAAGATTCAACTGCTCCTGTCCGATACTGCCGGATGTGTCGATAGCCAACACGACGCGCCCGATCCTTTCGGAATACATCGTTGGTAGGTACAAATCATCTGCCAACCTGCGACGGTTCATGCGTGCGTAGGTGTACTCGTCATAGCCGCGCATCGCACTAGTCCAGAAGTCGCGCAGGACTTCAGCCCAGTTAATCTCCGGTTTCATCAGGTCAGTAATTTGTCGTGGCAATTTGTTACCGAACTTGCCCGCCAACATCCCGCCTTGATGGATGGCCTCTTGTACTTTTTCATCGTGTTCCTTCAACTCTTCCGGTGTCATCTCCTCGACGGCATCGAAGTCATGCTCATCTAGCGGCTCACCCTCACCCATGCCACCGCCACCGTTCTTCTCCATGTCCTTCTCAAGGTAGTCGTACACCTGACGCACAGACCACCCGGCAAACATCGGGTGATACAGCGCACCGGGCGGCAACTGCACGACGGACTTGTCTTTAATCTCATGGATCATGTCATTCACAACATAGTCCATCGCCACGTTGGCAAGTCTCGCGTTCTTCTTCATCAGGTCACGATGGCGTGGCAGATGCTTGAGCAACACATGGAAGTTCTCGTGCAGCACAAGTCCTGCGATCTGCGGTCGAGTCAGCGTCTCCATGAAAGCCGCCCCATAACGCTTGTTGATACCATCGGTGTAAGCGGTCTTACATGCCTTGGCATCATGCACCACGCTGCTCTCGCCCATCATGATGATTCCCGCGTACTGGCAGGTCTCACGATGCTTGAGCAAATCAACGTGCGCTCTCTTGAGTTCGAACTCTGCGTCATACTTTCTTACTGCGCTCATAACTCCTCCGATTAAACAAGCAACTCGTAGTTGTCCTTCGCCCACTCCATGATGCGCTTGTTGTTCTTGGCAAGTCGCACCACACGCTTACTCTGCATACACATGGTGAAGAACAGCGACTCAATCTCGACGGACTTCACGCGCTCGATGAACTGCATGAAACTGCTCAGGTCATCCTGCGTCTCGATGGTGTCGATGGCGTTGAATGTCATGAGGAACACGGCAGACTTGTTATCAGGAAGTGGAACTCCCGTAGGATCTGCGATGACCTTGCTCACCGGTATCAAGTCGCGCTCCAACTTCATGAAGACAGTCATGTCCTTGGCTGCTGCTGCACCGATAACACCTGCGAGTGCCGTCTCCGTCACCCGGTCACCTGCCTTCTCACGGTTACGCACCACCACGCTAGACTTGGCGAGACTGCGAGGAGACACGAACGACAACTCACGCTTACTGGGATTGAAGATGTACGGATTATCATCCTGCCCACCATCAAGGTAAGACGCGAGTGCAGACGGGTTCATAGCAACCCATGCACGGATCACGGTAGGTATGTTGTTATTACCCGCCCATGTCAGCCACTCGTTAGCGTTCGGCTTGCGTACTCGTACCCGCATCGTGCGATTGCCAGAGTGTGCCAACTGAGTGTCGCCTACTCCGTCGCTCTCGTTGTTACTCGTAGCAAACACCATGCTACCTTCGGGCAACGGTGAATCACCTACGCAACGCTCAAGCATGAGTCGTGTCCACATTGCTTGCAGCAACTTCGGAGTCTTCATGAACTCGTCAAGCATGATGACCTTCGGCTTGGGACTGTCCAACCTGAACAAGTCAGACACCAACTGCATGAGTCGGGTGCGCTCGTTGTCCGGTACGCTCATCACGGTATCGCCAAGGTCACGCACCGCGCAGTCAACATAGATGTAGTCGTACTTGTCATCAGGATAGTCGTCGCCAACCTTGCGCCACTTGTCACCCATGTCCTCAGCGATGCCACCCAACACGCTCGACTTGCCGACACCGGGTTCGCCCATGGCGATGATGGTCAACTCCTCCGCATACAACGGCACGGACTTACGCAGGTCGTTGATGCTCCACGGCTCGATGAACTGAATAGCCATAACAATATCCTCCAGATGTAGTTACTCTATGTACGGAAACACACTTACCTTACAGACCGAACTTCTTCAGGATGTCGGTCAACTCCTCATGCACGACGGTGCGTGTGGTATCGCTGTCGCGCAACTTGTCGATGGTCAGCCCACCCACAACTCGTGCCAACTCTGTACGCACGGTCTCCAACTCGTTATCTCGTGTGATGTTGAAGTCACGGAAGGTCTCGCATAACTCCTGCGCTCGTGTCAGCGTGGACTCGTACAGTTTCTTCCGCTTGACCTTCAACTCACCGTTCTCGCTGATGGTCTCCACAGCACAGTTCTCAGCAAGTGTCTTCATGATGTCTACCAACTGATCCTTCTGCTGAGTCAGCACCGTCTCGACCAGACTCCGTGCCTGTCGCTCGTAGGTCACCGCCAAGTCATCGACGGCATCCTGCGCGATAGCCACCCGGTAATCCCCGGTCGGCACTTCTGAGCGGTACAAGTTAATCGTGAACTTGCTACGCACTTCCGCTGGGTCGGGGTAGTCGTTCCTGTCGAACATGTCACCCAAGGCGAACGCACGGTTACTCACGATGGTCGGGTACGCTTGGATGAATGTGTCCACCAACTCGTAGAACGTCTTCTCGTGTTGCGTGTACTCCTTCATGAACTTCGGGTAGTCCACGACAGGTAGCAAGCGTAGCGATCCCGCCCAGTCATACGAACGTCGCTGCATCCAGTTGTAGACAATCTGGCGGTAGTTCATGCAACGCTTATGCTCTGGACAATTCGCAAGCAAGTGCTTCACGAACTTGCCCGAGTCACGCTCTGCTTTCTTGGCAGTCGTGACCTCCTCGCTTATCTCGCTGTCCTGCTTCGTGCCAGTCCACACCGTCACCCGCGCATCGACCAACATGGCAGATGTGGCGAGGGAGATAACATGG
>Ga0315903_10004891_pt1 | contig 17690 bp, 43 predicted proteins | sample LakEriMetagenome_7_FD_203524 | JGI IMG/M metagenome (GOLD analysis project Ga0315903, IMG submission 203524) | Freshwater fungal communities from buoy surface, Lake Erie, Ohio, United States - Buoy 2 MA119 | ecosystem: Environmental > Aquatic > Freshwater > Lake | place: USA: Lake Erie, Ohio...
GTTTTAAGGAGGATAATTAATGAAAAAGTTTTTGGGATTGATTGTTATTAGTATGGGGATGTTTAGTTGTTTTGACCATTTTATTATTCATCCTAATAATGCTATGGCTATTAGTGATGATGAAATTAATAAGATTTTAAAGGCTAAAGCAATTGTTAAGACAATGGTTAATTATCCTGACACTCTAGTATTTCATGAATTGTATACTAAAGTTAAAGGTAATATTGTTACTCTAAAGTTTACTTGTAAGAACGCATATGGTGTGCCAGAAACACACGTTATGGATATTAGAGTAGACTAATGATTAAACGTAAAGAAAAATATGAGACTCCAAACTTCATATTTTATCTCACAGAATATGAGGAAGGTAGTCATTATCAGTATGATATTATCTTCTCGTCACAATATGTCTCACCATCTGTGACCAAAGAAGAACTGGAACATTTTTCGGACTTTATTAAAAAGTTTGTGGAGAACAAATAATGAAACAAAATATTATGAAAAAATGGGTCAAGGCTTTACGCTCTGGCAAGTTTAAACAAGGTACTGGCACTCTCAAACAATATAATAGCAAGGGGCAAGTTAAATATTGTTGCTTGGGGGTGCTTTGTGAGTTGTATAATGAAGATATGAAAAAGAAAAAGAAGAAAACTTTACCAGAAACAACTCAAACAACTCAAGATTATAATTCTCGTTTTGTTGATTGGCACAAGTGTACTAATTTTGGTGATAAAGCGTTTGATCTTCCAAAAGAAGTTATGAAATGGTCTGGAGTTGAAACATCAACTGGTTACTTATGGTATGCTTTAGGTGATCTACCTTCTCTTTCTTCACTAAATGATGCTGGTAAAAAGTTTAAGACTATTGCTAATATTATTGAAAAAAATTGGGAGAACCTATGATCTTAACAGAGGAACAAAAATTTGCTATTCATTGGTGCTTTAATTATGCTATGAAATATGTAGACAAGCATAGTCCCATTACAAATCCTTATTCTGATAATAATATTACGGTAAACGGTATCAATATTAATGAAACCATTAAAAATCTATTGGGCGACAGATTGTTTGTCTAGTTCTCAATATTCAAGTTGACAACACCACTTGCCGATGTATAATAGGGTCAATCACCCCACTTTGGAGAAAGTTATGCCTAAGTTTTTGGTAAACATGAATTACGTCGAAGCCAAAAGAACATCTTTCGTTATTGATGCAAAGAACGAAGATGATATTTATGAGGCTATGGGCGAGATCGACAACGATTTTTTTGAAAATCACGAAAATCTAAAGTGGGTATGCTCTGATTATGAGCCTCCTATTATTGATGGAGTAGAACCACTCAACGACAAGAATAAAAATAGAGTTTCTTGTTCAGTTAAGCAACAGGATGCTATTCAAAAAAGGTTTGATAGTGTTATTGAGTATTTTAACCAAACGGAGGCTAATAATGAGTAATTTGAGCGTTGTTGAAAAGGGTAATAAGTTTGTGGTAACTAAGAATGGAGAACCTATTCTGCTACCTAAAACTGATGGACAAACTATTGTTACAGAGTTTGATACCAAGCAAGATGCCGAAAAGTATATGACTATCCTCAAGTCTTTGCGTAAGAAAGGTAACAAGTGATGACTATTCAAGAATTGCGTAATGCTGGATATAAGGTTAGAGTTCTACATAATCGTCTTTATAATGGTTATCATAAGTGGCAAGTAGGGAATAAGCCACTTAATAGTGGGCCTATTGATCCAGACGCTAAAGGAGGGTCAACACAGGTAATTATCGACTCACCTTCTGGAGAACATTTTCAGGGTCTTGCTATTTGTAGCAAGAAAGAGAACTATAATAAAAAACTTGGGGTTAAAATTGCTCTTGGTCGATGTGATGTGGATTTTATGGTGAATAAATGAACCAACAGATTACACAATTTATGAGTAGTGTTGGAGAATATATTCATATGGAATATGATCCAATGTACTATGAAGAATATACTTCTGATCATAATCTATCTAATATGTTTGATTTTGTAGGTAGTTATTATATGGGCGGAAGTAGTGTGCCAGATACCGCACGTTATGTTGTGGAACTTATTCTGATGAGAAAAAGAGAGGGCCAGCGTGAAAACCAGATTTGAACTTGAGGATGAGATTGGTCAACTATATCACTTTGTTGATCAATTAAATACTCTTAGTGAAGGTATTCTTGAACACGGTCTTAGTGAGGACGAAACTGTTAATGCTATTATTGGTATTAGTATTCTGTTGAAACTCCAAGCCGATAAGTTGCACGACACTATGAGTCAATGTTTTAAACTCGATAATTATAATAATGACCAAACCTTTGTCTAAAGAGTTTTTAATTAGCAGAGGAAGTTGCTGTTCTCATAAATGTATTAATTGTCCTTATATTCCCAAACACCTTAAAGGTAGTACGAAGGTTAAGAAATGATCACTTTAATTGGAGATGTGCATGGTAAATACAAAAGATACCATGAAATAATTAGAGAAACTGAGCGGCACCCATATTCTGTACAACTTGGAGATTTTGGATTTGACTATACAACGCTTAAAAATGTTGATCCAAAACACCATGTTTTTATTGGTGGTAATCATGATAATTACGATAAGGTAGAATCAGTACCTAATTACCTTGGTGATTATGGTCATATGATTAACTTTAATGGTATTGACTTTTTCTATTATCGTGGAGCATGGAGTATCGACCAAATATATCGTACTATTGGAATAGATTGGTGGGAACAGGAGCAGGTTAAAATAGAGGGTTTTATGAAGGCTAGAGAAATCTATCAACAAGTAAAACCAGATATTGTATTAACACATGATTGTCCTGAGAGTATTGCTCCTTATTTATTGCCTCCCGGTAGTAGAATATTTCAGCAAACTACAGGATGGGCTTTGCAAGAGTTGTTTAATATTCATCAGCCTAAAATATGGAGATTTGGTCATTTTCATAAAAGTTGGAGAATGACTATTAATGGTACGGACTTTAGGTGTTTGAACGAATTGGAAACAGAGATTTTGACTAAAGACTCCTATTGACAAAGGCCGAATACTGTGGTATGATTGAAATAAACAGTTGATGCCGCAAGGTTCTCAGTCGCGGGTATCTGAGATTAAATCAACAACCGTAAAGTTTCAGCAGGGTTTCTATAAGATTGAAACGCTGCTTTTATTTCCTTTAGATAAATTATCTTTAGCCCATAATGGTTGTAAATTGGTATAATGGAAACAGATTTTTTGTTGATCCATGTTTGTTAAGTCAAAACTAGAACACGGTATTATATGGTCTATATGCCATCCGTATTTACCATAATTTTCCCAAGTCATTCCAATTTGAAATTTAGATTCCAAATAAATTTTTAATTCCTCAGTTGAACAACCCAATAGTTCTTTTGTTTTTTTACCTTTAGTATTTCTTTTCATTGCATGATATATTCTTGTTCTAAGATTCCCCAGTATCCTAAAATTTAAATCTGTTTGTCTTTGTAGTCTTTCCTTTTCCTTTCTTTTCAATTTATAGGCTGGCTTATAATTTTTGTCTTTAATTTTTTTTTGTTTTGGTATTAAACTTTTTTGTAGTTTTTTCTTTTGATACCATCTAAGTTTTCTTGCTCTAAATTGTTCTATATTATTTTTACGATATAGTGTTTTACATTCTTTACAATATGAAGTAAATCCACTTATTTTATTAGAATCTTTATGAAACTCATCCGTCGATTTATTTAGTTTGCATTTCCCACAAGTTTTATTCATATTTCACCATAAACACAGAAAGCCCAAATGTTGTCAAGTTGCAGTTGACAAACACTCAGGCTTCTGGTATAATAAATTGTACGAGTTCAGAAATGTCTGCAACACATCTCTGTAATATAATACACCAAACATTAGTATTCAGAATATCTAAAGCATCAGAATACTATATTAAGAAACAAAGTTATGGACATATACGATATATGACATATCAACAATTCTTACAAAAAGTAGACGATACATTCCTAGAATATCAAGCATCCAGAGGAAAAGTTTCTGCTGCAAATCAGTGGAGATATGGTCAGACTATTATGAATGTATTATATGATGTTTGGCCCGAAAAGTATAATGAGATCAAGGGAACAGATATTGACTGTTTCTATAGTAATAGTACAGTTAATCTCACTCTATCTAAACTAGAACAAGAGTGGAAAGATAATATATGTTAGAAGATATTAAAGAAAATTATGAACGAGCCAAACAATTAGCAAGAGAAATATGGCTTGAGGGCGATAATGAGGGTAGTTGTAATGACCGTTACTATTTTGAGTGTGGCTTTGTGGCCGGATTGAATTACGCCGATTCTGAAAAATATAAGAGTCAAAAGAAAAGACTAGAAGCATTACAAAAATTATCTGATTTAGATCAACAAATGGGACCACAATGAATTTTGATCAAGCAAAAGAGCAGTCTTTCCTAGCCCTGTGGAAAACTATGGAATGTTTTAGTGGGCCAGATTGCTGGTGTAGAATCATTGTGCCTGTTGAACCTATATTTTATAATCATCCAGAAAGCCCAGACATACAACATGAATATGTTATTGTGGACGCTGGAGCATTAGATCAAGAGATAGCGGAATATATTGTAAGATTACATAATGAAAATTACGAAAGAGTACAACAAAGTTGTAGAGATGCTATGAAAGAGACTATGGATAGCCCTATAAATCCAGCACCAGTATCAAGGCCACCAGAAACCAGAAAAATAGTAAGAAAAGAGATAGATTAAATGTCTTGGAATCACCGCGTCGTTCGCAGAACTTATCATAATACTCATATGGATGATAGTATGCTGTATGAGATACATGAAGTGTATTATAATGCAGATGGAACTGTAGATGGAATAACAGAAGAACCTATAAGAATCAGAGAAGAAACAATTGATGATCTACGAAAAACAGTCGAACGATTGACACAGTGTTTGACAAAACCTATAATTGATTATGATACACTACAGGAAATTAAATAATGATTACTGACTGGAGATACCGAATAGTCAAAAAAGAAGGTAAATATGGACTATTCCCAGTATTTATTGATGATAATGGAGATATTGTAAATATTAATAACACACCAGTCTATATTAGTGAATCAATGATAGATTTGCCAACTCTAGAAAACAAAGCAGGAATACCTATCCCTTCTTTGATGCGAGAAGCATTTGATTATCCTGTGCTAGATTATAATACAGGAGAAGAAATTATAAACGGGTGAATTAACACCGGCTTTTGAGTTGATCGCCAAAAGCAACGTCCTTGGGCCTCTCGTTATCTATTCCAGATGAAAATCTGCACCGATAACTGACGCTCAATAACTGGGGCGTTTTCAATACAAAGGAAAAGTTATGATAAATGGAAAAACTCTGATTGATTTAGGGTATAAGCCATCGAAGTGGTTTAATAGTATTATATCTTATGCTAATGAGAATAATCTTAACACAGAACAACTTCATAATCACATTAGTTCAATAATACCTAAAGTTGTTGAGCCATTGTCTAGTCCTATAGGTTTTCATCAAAATATTTTAGCAGAAAACGAAGGGGATGCTAAAAATATAGACAGTGTTATCTCTGCTATGAATGAGATATTAACTACTCCCACTGTGATTGACGCTGCTATTATGCCAGATGCTTGTCCTACTGGAAAGGGCGAAATTCCTGTGGGTGGAATAGTAGCCACAAAAAATGCTATTCATCCTAGTATGCACAGTGCTGATATTTGTTGTTCAGTAATGGCGACAGATTTAGGCTACGCTGATCCAAAGAGAGTATTAGATGCTGCTTTTGAAACTACTCATTTTGGTATTGGTGGTCGAGATAGAGATAACCAATTAGTTAGATTGCCATCTGATCTTAAAGAAAAGATAATGAGTAATTACTATCTAAATAGTAATAAGAGTTTAAATTATGCCCATACTCATCTTGGCACTCAAGGTGATGGAAATCATTTTTTGTTTGTTGGAAAAAGCAAGAGTAATGGTCATACATATTTAGTTACTCATCATGGTAGCAGAGGATTTGGGGCTAATCTTTATAATGAAGGTATGTATAAAGCCCAAATGTTTCGTCAAGAAATAGCGCCCAGTGTTAATCCTAAAAACGCATGGATTCCATATAATACAAAAGAGGGAAATGATTATTGGGAGGCTTTACAGATTGTAAGAGAGTGGACAAAACTTAATCACGAATCTCTGCATGATGCTATTAAAGTTAAAGTATCTAGATTTTTATATTCTGATAGATTCTGGAATGAGCATAATTTTGTATTTAAGAAAGATGATATATTTTATCACGCGAAAGGTGCTACTCCAATGACCAATGATTTTGTTCCAGATTCAACAAATGGACTAAGATTAGTTCCTCTCAATATGAGCGAACCTATTTTAGTAATGAAAGAGTCTACTAATAATACTAGTTTAGGATTTGCTCCTCATGGAGCAGGTAGAGAATATAGCAGAACAGAGCATTGTAGAATTAAACTACAAAATAAAAATGGTTATGAATTATTTGAAGAAGAAACACAGGGTCTTGACGTTAGATTTTTTTCTGGTAAAATAGATATTAGCGAATTGCCAAGTGCTTACAAAAATGCTGAAAAAATTAAAAAACAAATTACTCACTTTAATTTAGGAATAGTTGTGGATGAAATTGAACCTTATGGATGTATAATGAGTGGTCATGTTGATAAGCCGTGGAAAAAAAAGAAATGAATCCATTACTGAAAATGCTTATTAGCGGATCACTTGCTACACTTGTTTCAATTATTGTAACAATGTTATATTATATGGCTTGCTATATTCTGGTTATGGATTTTAAATATAATTATGGTAATGATAACTATTGGGTGTTTAGTCATTGTTTTGTATTACTTATTGTCTCTTGGATATTGAGTTTCGGATTTTTCGCAGCAACAATCGGAGACAATTCATGAAAGGACCACTAATTTATTATGAAATTAAAGAAATGTATGGCACTGATTTATCTAGCACAAAAAAGGCTAGTGAATTACGACAAAGTATCCTAGAAGAAATAGGTTTAGGATTTAATGTGGAACTTGATTTTAAAGATGTTCGTAGTGTCACTAATGGATGGGCCAGAAATGTTATTGGGATTATTGCTAAAGAAAAAGGCGAAGATTTTGTAAAAGATCATATCCTAATTAATAATATGAGTAAGAGTGTGAGAAAAACTATGCTAGAAGGTATAGAAGATATTCTGGAGATTAAATAAATAGCATGAGAAAACTCGCTAGTATACAAAAGATCAAATATATTAAACCGATTGAAGGTGCTGATAATATTGAAACTGTTGGCATTTTAGGTTGGGAGTGTGTTAGCAAGAAGGGTGAATTTCAGCCCGATGATATGTGTCTATACATAGAAATAGACTCTTTACTACCAGAAATTCCAGAGTTTGAATTTCTACGCAAAAGTTGTTGGAATGAAAGTTTCAAGAAATTTAGACTCAAGACAATTAAATTGAAAAAGAAAATCTCGCAAGGATTAGCATTGCCCGTAAATGTATTTCCTAACCTAGCAGGATTGAATGTTGGGACTGATGTTACTGAACTATTAGGAATAGAAAAATACGAACCTCCAATTCCCGCCACTATAGTCGGTGATGCACGATCATTCTCATGGCCTATTAGTAAAACAGATGAGGTTAGAGTTCAGTTAGATGACGAATATAAGTTCATTGAGACTCTCACAGGTCGCCCATACTACATTAGTTTAAAACTTGATGGTACTAGCAGCACGTTTTTAATTGATCCTAAAGATGAAACTTTTCATGTTTGTGGACGAAACTATAGTTATAAGAGAAATGATGACCATAGTTTTTGGAAAATAGCGGATAGGTATAATATTGAGCAGGGATTACGGTCTGTTTTCGATTATGGTAATAATAGAATAGCAATTCAGGGTGAAATTGTGGGACCAGGGATTCAGAAAAATCCTCTTGGACTCAATATTCCAGATTTATACATATTTAATGTTGTTGATATAACCACTAATACTAGATTCTCTTTAGATATGTCAAGATTAATCGTTAAACAACTAGGACTAAAGTTTGTGCCGATACTTGAAGTTGGCTCAAGTTTCAGTTATACCGTGACCGATCTCTTAGAGAAGGCCCAAGGAAAATATATAGACCACTTTCCTTCTGCTAAAAGTTTTCAAGAAAGAGAAGGAATAGTAATAAGGGACGTTTGTGGTACTGTGAGTTTCAAGGCTATTAACAATCAATTTCTACTGAAGGAATAATATATGGTTCGTCTTGGCACGGGTTTATTGATTTTGTTTCTATTATTTACTGGGTGTTTTTATATGAGCAAATACTGTGCCACTTTCCCGCAGAAACAAAATACAAATGATGTTGTTTATAGGTTTCAAGATACTATAGAGTTTTGTGATAAAGACTCTAATAAAATTTTAACAAAATTAGAGAATGTAGAGTTTAGAATATTAAACAAAAATAATATTATGTATGTTGTTTATGATAAAGATAAAAATGTGGTGATATTAGACAAATTACCAGACAATAGTTACGTTAACATATCTACACAGGTGATGAAAAATGAATAGTTTCCTAAAAGGATTCTTTAGTCTATTTGATTGGATAGTTCCACAAACCACGGAAGAACAATTAACCGAATTAGATAATAGTATGCAAGATTTGTATGACCGAATGGGATGGGGAAAATATAACTCACCAACAAAAGCATTTAGTACTGCTACTGATATTAATAGAGTTTTAGAAGCAGAAAAACAATTTAACAATGCTGTAGATAACTATTTGTATAGCACTAAACAAGAAATTATTACATATTATGATCATAATCCTATCATAAGAGATCCGGCAAGAAAAAGAATAAATAAATATTACTGAAAAGGATGTTAAATGAGCGACTTTAAAAGTGTAAAACAATTATGTGAAGAAAACCCAAATCTTAATAATCATGTATTATCTCTAGCAGATGAGATTGATAAACTAGAGAAAGAAAATCAAGATCTGGTAAAAAGACATATTGAATTAGAGAACTCTCTTATTGAATTAAGAAAATACCATAAAGAGTTTCAACAGTTTGCTGCTACTGTTTATGATCCTAATAAATCTACCTACAAAGAATTAGAAGAAAAAGTTAAAAACTTTGAAAACGAAAAAGAAAAAGCCATTCAAGATTTGTGGCATAATGAAATCATTCCACTACAAAATGAAGTTAAAGAGAAAGATAATCTATTAGATATTATAAATCGTAAGAATCAATGTCAAGATAGTAAAGTTAAACAGTTAGAACAGTCTAGTCTTAATCTCACAAAGGATGTGTTTGATGAAAGGAGAGAAAATAAATTGCTAAATACTGTTATTAATTTTGCTGTAGGCTATATTAGTGCTACTCAACCACACACTGATAAGCATCCTATGGAAGTTAAAAGGTGGTTATTTGAGGGATTAAAATGAATCCTCATAGAAAATTTAAAAATCGTGGCCCGGATGGTTTCGGACTAGTATTAATGTTCTTGATACTATGTTTTATTGGATTTGTGGCTATTGTTCTTGAACCTGCCCATAAAAAGAATATAGACAAATTAAAACAACCCAAACCATTAGTCCAACAATATCTATTAAATCAATCTGATCCAGTATGGTTTTATAAACCAGATGAATTAGAATGGACAAAGGGCGAGGTAATATATCTGTGGGGATATCATCCGGTGGTTTATTCTAAACAATTAAATAAAACTTTTAAGTTTCATGAAATAGAGTGGACAGTTGGAAATGAATAAAATATTACAACATATAAACTCTAAAGAATTCAATTCAACCTGTAATATTCTTTGGGCAATAATTATACCATTTTGGATAGTATTAATCCTTTACGGACAAGATATTAAAGCTTGGAGAATAAAATCCTTCCAAAAACAACAACAAAAACAGAAAGAAAAATCTATGACCAAAAACAAACCAGTTGACAGACAAAAGATATTATTAAATGATCTTTCTGGTAATGTAGAAAGTATTCATCCTTGGGGACGCACAGAAATTGTTCCCATGAAAAGCGTAGAGTTAGAATATTTTGAATATTGCGATGAGTGGGTTATGTATGGAGATGTTGTTCAACCAATTGGTCGTAAAGATTATTTTATGCCAGTATTACGGGGCAGACTTGATCTTAATGTTAAAGATCTTACACAAACATGGATTGAGTATAGTGGCTATGAAACTGGCAGCATAGAAAAACCAGAAACATACGAAGATTTTAGAATGGCTCATATTCTAGTAAAAAATGGCAGAGTGATTAATATAAAATATACTCACTACAGGCTTGACTCTAACAAATCGTGGAGTATAATTGCTGTTTGGGAGGCTAAATTTAATGAAAACTTATAAGAAAAAACTAACTAAGGTTGTAGATAAAATTCTGTGCGATTCTTGTGGAGAGGATTGTACTATTACAGAACCAGCAGTCGAGCATGAATATGCTGAACTAAGTGCCACTTGGGGATATTTTTCAGATCAAGATGGCGCTCAATATGATATTCAACTGTGCGAAAAGTGTTTTAATGAAGTGATAGATTTCTTAAAAAAGAAACGCAAACAAACTTTGGGTCCATTCAGATATCCATACAAACAAGACCCCTTAGAAGGAAAGAGTTATTTCCCATCATGAAAATAACCTTTGAATTTAACTTACCAGATGATCAAGACGAATATGACGTTGTTAATCAGGCAAATAAGATGCAATCTTTACTATGGGATTTTGCTCAACAACTTCGTTCTTGGCGTAAATATGGCAGTACCTTTAAAGATGCTAATGACGCACTAGAACAAATTACTAAAGATTTTTATGAATTGGTGAATACTCATGGAGTATATATTGATCTATAATGTTTAGACTAAAAAAAAGAAGCAGAATTGGCTATTGGAATTGTAATAAATTTGCCAATTGGATCAGAGGATCGGAAAAGCCTTGGGCCTTAGAATGGCACGATTGGGACGAATGGCACAAAAATGCTAAAGATAAGCATCCCTACAGATATTGGATCGCTGAAAAACTTCTAAGAAAACTTCAAGACTTTGTTAATCTTCCTATGGATATTTATCATACGGTAGAGATTTATGTTCGTAATAGATTTATTGACAAAGTTCATTATCTTCGTACCGATTTAACTCCAGGCGAATATTATGATCTTGATACTCGTATTCTTCACGCTCTTTTTACCGAACTAACAGACTTGGTAGAAGTTGAGTATGCTAGTATGCAAAAATATAATAAAGAAGAACATAATTATGTTTTCAAAAAAGGAAGGTGTGCATTAGCGGGTTTGGATTACCTAAACTGGGCTGGTCGATTGAAATATGATGAAAGTATGGGTTTCGATCCAGAAGATGAGTATTATAATAAACCTACTCATCAAGCAGAAGCAGCATTAACCACTTTGGAACTTTACAACTGGTGGAAGAATAGAGATAATAGACCAGACCCTCACACAATGTTCACAAAGGAAAAGGACGGCCCACAATATTATCTCAAAATAGATGATACTGAACAAAAATATGAGAACGAAGATACAGATATGCTAGTAAAACTAGTTAAAATTAGAGGTAGTTTATGGACGTAAATCTAGAGAAAGATTTGATTGATAATCAGTGGATAAAAGATAAATGTAGAACCAGCAAAATATATCCACAGAATCTATACGCCGCTATGGCAAATAACCGTTTCTTTTATGGAGATAAAGAGTGGACTTGCTCTTGGCGTTATGCTGGAGGAATAGTAGCAGAACTAGTTGGTGAGGATGGAGACTATTTAGATTATTATTGTTCTGGTATGGCTTCTGATCATATTAAGGGTTGCGTATCAGAAGGTGTTGTTACTGATGAAATTAGATTAGACCTTATGAAAATGGGATGGGTTGTAAAACCATATGAATCTAAAGATAACTAAAGAAATAAACTTAACAGACGTTGAAGTTAGAGATATTATCGTCAGATATCTTTATGATCATCATGGGTTGAGCGGTATATTTGATGTGGATTTTATTTTAAGTAAAAAATCACATCCTCACTATATTACACAATTTTCAGCAAAAGTAAGGATCAGCGAAAATGAATAAATTATACGCATATTTAACTTCAAGACTTGGTAAAAAAACTTGTCCAATTCAATCAATATCTTTAAATTTTGACATTGGAATTAATAATCCTTTTCAAGAGACTCTGACAATTGAATATAAAGATGGTACAATAGAAGAATTTATAGAAAAACCAAAGTATGATAAATTATCTTCCAGGCCTTCCTCCTTGGATAGATAATACATCAGATATTTACGAAGAATTACCATGTGAAAACTCAGAGTGTGATGATGAACGATAACTTAATTTTCTAGATAATTTTATTTCCTTTGCTTATATTATCTTTTGCCCATAACGGTCTACAATTAGTATAATGAAATAATTGTTCTAATTCTTGAATATTTTTTGCTGATGATAAAGGAATTATATGATCTATGTGCCAACCATGTTTTCCATGATTCTCTCTTGCCATACCCTCAGTAAATTGTTTTTCTAAATGAGTCCAAAATTCTTCTGCCGAACAACCTAATAAATTTATTGTTCTTTTACTTTTACTCATTTTATGATAACTTAGGGCCGAATTAATCCTTGTTCTCATATTATCTATAATTTTAAAATTTTTATTATTTCTTCTTTTATTGCTTATTCTATTAATAGCTTTTTCGATTATTTTTTCTTTATTCAAAAGATAATATTGATTATTGTAATTTGCAATTTTTTCTTTATTATTTTGTTTCCATTTTTTAGTTTTTTTATATAATTTATTTTTATTTTTTTCTCTATATATTTTTGCTATTTTGTTATATTTAATTAAATTTTTTTGTCTTCTTATTTTATTAGATAGTCTTTCTTTTTCTTTGTTGTTTTCTCTCCATTTTTTAATCATTGTATTAGCACATAATTTACAATAAGTTCTCAATCCATCTTTACTTTTTGAATGTTTTCCAAAATTTTTTAAAGTTTTTTGTTGTTTGCATTTACTGCACATTTTATATCTTATCATGACATTACCTAAAAATAAACAACCCAAACAATCATCAAGTGCAGTTGACAACTGTTTGGGCGTTTATTACAATAAGTTGATTTGTAGTATCGGAAAATCTGCACAAACTCCAACGCATTTATATACACCAAAAGGATCATCAAAAATGTTACACTGCGAACAGCAACCGTATAATAGTATTTGGATTTGGGCTGATTCTCAGGATGAATTAGGATTAACATTCATGCGTCCGCAGGAGCATTATGAATCAGCCAATAAAAAGTTTCGTAATAATATTTTTACTGTTGGACAACTAAGAAATTGGTATAGTGAAACTTATGGCAGTAATAGTTATCACATCCATTGGATGGGATTCAATTTTCCAAGCAAAGTATTAAGACCTTTTAAAGATGGTATGTTTGATCCTTTAACAAGCGAAGAACAAGGACTCTTAAATCTATTGAAATATAGAAATGATGATTTCTATATTATAGGCGCTCAAAATAAAAGCGTACTAAGACACGAACTGGCTCATGCCTTATACGCTTCTAATGTCAACTACAAGAAAGAAATTGATAATTTTATAAATCAAAATAAAAAACAGCTAACTAAAATAGTTAAATATATTTTAGATAAGGGATATTGCAAAGAAGTATTAAATGATGAATTACAAGCGTATATTACTGACAACGATGATGCAGAAATTATAAACAATTTATGTCCATCAATTATTTCAGGCATCAATAAAATATATAATAAATATAACAAAGCAAAGGTCAAAAAATGAATGAGTTAATATGTGATGAAGAAAAAAGTTACCATGAATGGGTATCTCAAAATCTGGAATACATTCAACAAAATAAACAACATATTGGTGTTATGAAAAAACTATATATGGAAGGATTTGCTGCGGGTTTTGTACATAGAAATAAAGTGAACGCAGAGGAACAACTACAAAAATGAGTCCAATGTACAATCCAGATGATTGGAGTGAAGAATTTAATATAAAATTAAAATATGATCCAATGAGCGAATCTTCAGTAAATAGAATATTAAATCAATATAAACATGATGATATTCTAGATTATATTAAAGAATTATGGAATTTAATTGACTACCAAAGAAAACTTATCTCTGACTATAATAAAGAAATAGTATCATTCAAACATAAAGAAGCATGGAAAAGATACGATTTGTCTGATGAAAAGTTTAAAGATTCTGTTGACAAACCGCCGAAAAGTGGTAATATGAGTTGTTAGGAGCATACTATGTTGTGGACAGAAATTCGGTCTTGGGCTAAAAGTTTGGGCTATGAAACTATCAAAAATAAAGAACCTGTTGAGTATAGTTGGACAAAATTGGATGATAGTAATCCCGATAATAGTGGTGTTGCTCCTAGCGTTAGTAAACTTGCTAAAGCGATATATAACCATTATACAGATAATAAGTGGATAGATCATCAGGAGAAATACAATGAAGAATGAAGGTTTGCCAACAGAACCTGGATTTTACTGGATAATAAATTATAAAGGCGAACTAGACATTGTTGAGATAAAAAAAACTCATTTGTGGTGTTCTCCGTCTTTTCAAGAATTATACGGTGTTGGATATGGAGAAGATACTATAGAAAATATTTCAAAAGTTTGGCAAAGAGTTAAGCCTTATGATTTATCTGTAGAGGAGGAGGAGTTTTAATGAATAAAGTAGAACTATTAGGGTATTATGGAAATGATGAAATTATTAGTTGTTCAGCATGGACAAGTACATCTAGAGATTTATCAGAAGATAAAATAAATCGTATTCCTAAACTATTAAAAATGCTAGCAGATGAGGGTCATCATACTCCATTTGAAAAATCGTATTTACATTTTTTAGTTACAACTGATATTGCTTCTCATATACATATTATTAAACATCGTATAGGAGTCAGCGTAAACGGAGAATCTGCTAGATATAAAGAAATAAAAGAAGATCAATATTTAATTCCAGAGGATTGGCCTAAAGTATGGCAAGAGCAATTAAGATCCTATACAGAAGAAGGAATGAAAAAATATCACGAATGTTTAAATGATCTTGTGAATAATCATGGTGTTGAAAGGAAAAGAGCAAAAGAAAGCGCTAGATTTTTTCGTGGGTATAATACACAAATTACAGCAGATGTAAGTTTCAACTGGAGAAGTTTTTATCATTTTCAATCTTTACGAAACAAACCTAATGCTCAACTAGAAATTAGAGAAATAGCACAAAAAATGCTAGATTTAGTAAAAAATATTGAAGGTAATCCTTTTAGATATACCATAGAGGCTTTTGAGTTATGAAAACCTTTAATATAACCGCACAGGTATATGAAACCCGCGATATTCATAAACAAACTATTCTTTTAAATAGAGAAGTATATAGCGTATCAGCAGAGGGTGCTAAATCTAAATTTGAACATTATCATCTACCTCCTCATTATACTTTAATTAAAATCTATAGCGTTGAAGAAATCTTTCAAGTTGAGTCTTGACTTTGGCCGATGCTACGGTATGATGAATCTCAAGGAGACTCTATGAATAGACTTGGCCTTTGCTGTATTAGCCTCAAACTCAAAGAACAAGGTTTTAGTTTTCAAACTATGACCTATAAGCGTTTCTCTAGTTTGCCGCGAGAAGAAGCACTAGAAATTCTTGGTAGTAGAATCCAAAACAATCTTATGGTTACAGATAAAACCATAAAGTTTTGTGCAGAAAATAATTATGTTTATCGTGTTAGTAGCGACCTTTTTCCATTGATTACTTACGATGAAGCCAATGTAAATCTAGAAGATTTGCCAAATTATGACACTATTCAGGATGAGTTTGATAATATTCAAGAAACAATTTCTCGTACTGGGGTTCGTATTTCTGCACACCCTAGCGAATTTAACGTACTTGCATCAACCAATCAAAAGGCTGTTGAAAAAACAATTACCGAACTTAATTTCTACAGTAGTTTTTTTGATAGAATCGGTCTTGAAGCCAATTATAACAATCCGATGAATATGCACATCCATAATAAAAATGGTACATATTCTGAAATCATAGATAGGTTTAAGAGTAATTTTGATAAACTTGACGACAATTGCAAATCGCGTCTTGTGATAGAAAATGATGACAAATTAAACTGCTGGAGTGTTCGTGAACTAATAACCTACTTCCATGCACAAACTAATATTCCGATTACTTTCGACTATCTTCATCACAAATGTCACCCTGATATGCTAGATGAAGAAACAGCCATTAAGGCTTGTCACGACACTTGGCATGGATATAAGCCGCTATTTCATTATAGCGAAAGTAGACAAGGAAATAATCCCAGGGCGCACGCCGACTATGCAGAAGCAATATTCGACCATTACAGGTTGAAGTTTGATACCGACATGGAACTTAAAGCCAAAGATTTAGCTATTGCAAAATATGAAGAAATTACTAAAGGAGTAGGAGTATGAGTTCGTGGCTTATTGCTTTTACTGGTTGTGTATACGCATATGTTAGTATAGAACAATTCTATAAAGGAAATGTAGGACTGGGAATAGCATAATATGCTGGATATTCTTTTGCTAATGTAGGACTTTATCTATTAGCGTCAAAATAAGGAATAAACAATGGAAGAAACACCAAAAAGACGAGAACAAAAAAATAATGGTGCCTCCACTAGTTGACCGATACAAGGAGTATGATAGACTGTATGGTGAACAAACGGAGAACACCACAAATGAAAATCATAACGAAAACGATTCGCAAAGCGTATCAGAATTGGAGTCCTTGTAGAGAAATTCGTTGTTGGCATTATTGTGGTGCTTTTGATGGAACCAAAATGATTGGTTTCGCTCAAAATAACACTCTAAAAACCCACACTGGTGCTTATCGCATCGGAGAAAATTTTAATCTGCCCAAATATAAGGAACACCCATTTTTCCATGCTGAAAGTCATCTTATTTCTCAACTACTTGATCGCTATAATACCATTGATCCTAATTGGACAATATGTGTTCTTAGAATTAACAGAAAAGGATTGATTCTTGGTAGTAAGCCTTGTGAAAATTGTTCTAAACTTCTTAGTGCTGTTGGATTGAACGATATTTATTATAGCACGGATGATGGGAATTTTTCTGACAGTTTTAATAATACTATTCAAGCGAGCGAGTTGACAATGCCGATGAGCATGGTATAATTCCGCTCAAGGAGGCAACATGAATTGTATTTATTGCAAAACAGATGTTGGTATGGATCGTTACGAGTTTCTTGTGGAAACTGGTAGGAAGATTATTTGTAAAGAATGTAGTGTGGAGAGTCATGCTGTGGGGTATAATGACTTCGCTCACAAAACAGCCCCACAACTTGTGATGGTTCCAGCAAATGCAAAAGAGACTATTCGTATTCTTAATAGAGCAAACAGACGAGCGAGGTAAATAAAATGACATGGCTTGATTTATATAATTTCCTTTATGAAAGAGCAAACGACGTAAAAAATCCTGGCTCTTTTCCTTGGCAGGAAGAAGTTAAAGTATTTGATTGGGAAACTTTAGAGTATTATAATATTGATTTTACAGAATTTTCAAATAAACTTT
>Ga0315903_10004892_pt1 | contig 17687 bp, 11 predicted proteins | sample LakEriMetagenome_7_FD_203524 | JGI IMG/M metagenome (GOLD analysis project Ga0315903, IMG submission 203524) | Freshwater fungal communities from buoy surface, Lake Erie, Ohio, United States - Buoy 2 MA119 | ecosystem: Environmental > Aquatic > Freshwater > Lake | place: USA: Lake Erie, Ohio...
TGTGACCAATTCTTCCTGTGCAGGATCTGATGATGGTACTTCTGTAGTTCAGATCAGCGGCGGTACCGGACCGTTTACATTCTCCATCAACGGAGGAGCTACTACCCAGATGACAGGCTCCTTCAGTTCGCTGAGTCCCGGAAGCTACACTGTAGTAATTACTGATGCCAACGGATGTGTTACTGATTCTGCATTTACAATTTCAGAACCATTGCCTGTCAGCGTCAGCATGAGCACCACTAACGCTACTTGTTCTTCATCTAATGGAGATATCACCATCACAGCAACCGGCGGAAGCGGATCGTACACTTACAGTAACGATGGCGGAATCACCTTCCAGCTGATTAATCAGTTTACCGGTTTATCTGCAGGAACCTACACTCTTGTTGTTCAGGACGTGAATGGATGTACAGGAACCAATGTTGCCAGCATCATTGATGCACCGGGTCCGGATGTATTGTCAATCGCTCCTGTTAACGCATCCTGCTTCAATAATTCAGACGGAGAGGTAACTATTACCGCATCAGGTGGCACAGCACCATTGCTATATAGCATAAACAATGGTGTTACTTTCCAGAGCAGTAACCAGTTCACCGGACTTCCGGCAGGACCTTATTCAATTGTTATTTCAGATGCTAACGGATGTACCTCCACAGGAAGCTCAATAATAAGTCAACCTGCTGAACTTCTGATTTCAACAAGCTCAATTGATGCAAACTGCTTTGGATCATCCACCGGATCGGCATCAGCCATCATCAATGGCGGGACATCTCCATACACTTACATTTGGTCAAATGGATCTTCGCAACCGGTACTTGGCAATACCATCGCAGGCTCTTATAGTGTAACCATAACAGATGCCAATGGATGCACATCAGCAGCTTCAGTCGTAATCAATGAACCTTCCGCTATTGTTGTAACAGAATCCATCACCAATGCATCATGTAATGGCACCGGAGATGGATCCATTTCAGTAACAACTTCCGGAGGAACATCTCCTTATTCCTATTTCTGGTCTGTACCGGGCAATGGAACTCAAATCACTAACCTGACAGCCGGCAACTACAGTGTAACTGTTACCGACAACAACGGATGTACTTCCGTACAGAACTATACCGTTGCACAACCAGCGGCCATCGCTATCAGCTCAAGTGCAACAAACGTAACCTGTTATGGGTTGAACAACGGTACTGCAACAGTGACGCCTTCCGGTGGGACCGCTCCCTATACCTATCAGTGGTCAAACAATGCATCCACCGCCACTGCAATTAATCTCGCTGCCGGAACTTATACAGCGACCATTACTGACAATAACGGCTGTATAATTACAGTTTCTGAATCGATCACAAGTCCGGCTCAGTTGGTTGCCTCAGTTAGCGGAACACCCGTAACCTGTAACGGATCAACTGACGGAACGGCTGCTGTTACTGTAACCGGAGGAACTGCGCCATACAGCTATCAGTGGAGCAATGGTGGCACCACTCCTTCATTAAACAATGTCGGAGGCGGCAACCTGATTGTAAACATTGCTGATGCCAATAACTGTATCACCTCTGCTTCGGTTCTGATTCAGGAACCTGCCGCCCTTGTGGTCAGTGTATCAGGTGCAACAACTCTTTGTATCGGAGAAACAGCCACCATTACAGCAACTGCACAAGGAGGTAATGGATACTATACCTTCACCTGGAACAATGGTATAAACGGAAACACACAAACTGTAAGTCCGTCAAGCAGCACTTCATATTCCGTATCAGTTGTTGACTCTTTGGGATGTCCCGCTACCAGCAATGCGCTGGTAGTAACAGTTAATCCCCCTCTTTCAATCGTAGCTTCTCCCGCAGTAACTATTTGTGAAGGAGACCAGGCGCAGATTTCAGCTGTCGCTACAGGTGGCGACGGAGGACCGTACACTTATCATTGGGCCGGATTATCACAGACTACAGGTACTGTATCGGTTGCACCTGTCATGAATACTACTTACACTGTTACTGTAACCGACGGCTGTACCACTCCAGCAGCAGCAGCAGCCGTTCAGGTGGAAGTCAATCTTCTTCCTGTAGTGAACTTTACACCAGTACCGGCTTCAGGATGTGCGCCTCTTGAAGTATTTTTCAGTAACAGCACCGTTACCACTTCTCCCGGAGCCACTTACACCTGGTATTTCGGCGACAACAACGGCAGTTCTCTTTATGAGCCTTCACACATTTACTATGAACCGGGCAGTTACGATGTGGTACTCAAAGTTGTTTCTATTGAAGGCTGCACCAACTCACTTGAAATCACCGATGCTGTAAATGTTTATCCCGTTCCCGAAGCCTCATTCTATACTTCACCTCAGGTGGCATCAATCCTCAACCCGGTGATCAACTTTATGAATACCAGTTCAGGAGCTACTATTTATGACTGGAGCTTCGGAGACGGAAGCAGCTCTTTCGAATTCAGTCCGCAGCACATGTATGCCGATACCGGAATTTATGAAATTGTGCTGCAGATTGAAAATGATTATGGATGCCGCGATACAGCGTACGGAAGAGTAGTGGTGGAAGGTGCCTCAACCGTTTATATACCCAATGCTTTCACTCCAAATAATGACGGAATCAATGATTATTTCAATGTTCAGGGTATCGGTCTGACCGATGTGAAGATGTCGATCTACAATCGCTGGGGACAAATCATTTACACAACTGACAATACCGCAAAAGGCTGGGATGGTACCGATTTCTATTCTGGAACGAAATGCCCGATCGGAGTTTATGTTTATCAGGTATCAGTCAAATCATTCAAAGGAGATACCAGAGAATACGTAGGCAGAGTTACTCTGGTTGAATAATTTCAACTGATTCAAAGAAAAAAAAGAGGCGCACCATATTGCGCCTCTTTTTTTTGTTCGCTTCATGGCGAAATGAAGCCACACCTCAGGGCGACAATAATTATATTTGCAAAATGAAAACAGCTGTTTTAAAATTTGGCATTATTTCAGGATTGATCTTCTCCACAATGGTCATTATCATGATCCTGCTGGAAGGTGGATCAGGTAATTTTGAATCAGGACAGGGATTCAATTACTTGTTTATGGTGGGAGCCTATTCAATGGTCTTTTTTGGAATCAGAGAATACCGTGATAAAAAATTGGCCGGTATCATTTCTTTTAACCAGGCCTTCAGAACAGGTTTACTGATTGTTTTGATCGGGGCGGTATTTTACACTGCTACCTGGATCATCTACCAGCACTTTATTGATCAGGATTTTACAACCAGATATACTGAGTATATGGTGGAGCAAATGAAATCTAGCGGAAAAAGCACCGAGCAGATTAATTCCGAAGTAGAAGCATTCCGAAAAAACATGGCAGAATACAATAACCCTGCTACAAGAGCTGTGTATACTTTTCTGGAAATATTCCCTCTTGGACTGTTGATTTCAGTTTTATGTGCTTTGCTGATGAAAAAGAAGGTCAGCGTCTGAAAATGTCCTGTTTATCAGCCGGACGCAAACTCCCCAGCCATTCAAAACCCTTCAGCCGCAGTTCATCCGGCTGTAATTCATTAACAGGATATAGAGTTGCATCAGGATCATTGATCAGTGTGATGCTTTTAATCTTACTTTCCTCAATCTGAATCAACATATCACTGCAGTCAGCGCGATTGACACCTGTAAACTGATCCTTACTGTTTCTGGTATAATAAACAGACTGACCGTTACCTTCAACTTTAATACTTGTCAATTTATTATCTGTAAAATAACCGGTCATGTTCCGGCCTTTGATCTGATTGAATCTAACACTGTCTTCCATCGAAGTAATAAATGCGTCATCAAACAACCTGAGTTCAGTGATCCTGGAACCCGCAAGCTGCATATTCATAAACAAAGCAGTAAGCTGATTTTCTTCACTCCATAAAACAGGAGCAGAGTGAAAGGAAAGTGTAGAATCAGCGGAACTGTATGTAAGAGAATCGCATTTCCCCTGTAAATCCGTTTTGAATATTCTAACACCATAAAATGCCGACCATGACTTGTGGAGGCTGACGGTATCCTGCCGGGCAATTAAGGTATCAGCATGCAGGAATAAGGAATCATTTTCAAAGACTCTGGTAAGCATGGCTTTGCCGGTAACCAGCGCATACTTCGAACGATCATCACTGAATGCATAATCACCTGTAATCAAAAGTTTCTGAAGTGTATCTGTAACCACTACATTTCCGAACGCAGTTCCAACACGGCTGATATTGTTAAAAACAAGACTGTCACCTGTAAGTCCGTTTTCTTTTGATTGCACCAAAGCCCTTTCAGTAAAAACTGATTTTTCCGAAACAGTATTGTATTGCCCCTTTCTACATGTGATTACTGTACTGTCGCTGCCGGTAGAATGCAATCTGGTTGGCCCTTCGAAAAAAGCGGTCCGGGTGGCAGTACTGTATTTGAGTGTATCAGCCAGTATGAAATATCGTGGATTGTCGAGCCTGACGGAGTCGCGGAAATAGACCATCCGTTCTTTGCTGTAATAATAACCCCGCTTGCTGACAAGCTTATTGTTCTTGCTGGTAATCACTCCCCCGTTGACATAATCTGCAACATCAGTCCCCAGATTATAATACAAAGAAGGAGTGCGCAACAAGAGATCTCTGTCGCTCAGCAAAACATTTCCAGTAACCACTGCCTGCCTGGTATTACCATCATATTTTAAAAAATCCCCGGTAAGCTGAAGTGAATCACCCTGCACAATTCTGATTTTACCAAATGCATCCAGACTGTTGGTCTCCTGATACAAATAAGCACTGTCGCAATACATAATGGCACCCTGATGCCTGAATCGAACATTACCGATCAGACGGGAAACATTCTTGCCTAAAGACTCATCTCCTTCAAAAGTATCGGCGTTGTCAATCTCGATTTGTGTGGTTTGCTGGGCGTATAAACTTCCCATTCCAAATATGAATAAAAAGCAAAAGAGTGAGGCAATCAGCCACACTCTGTTTGTTTTGGATGGCAATCTGAAACTCATTCTCAGGCGTACTCCGGGTGTCGTGCCAAAGTTTGTTTTCTGTCGGGCCCAACCGATACAATGACAACTGGCACCTTCAGTTCAGATTCAAGAAAACTGATATAATCCGTTAATCCGGACGGCAGCTCGGAAACATCATGAACACCGCTGTCGGGTAATGTCCAGCCCGGTAACTCACGGTATACCGGAGAAACCGGATTGTTTACAATGTCGTAAGGCATATAATCCACCTTTTTCCCACTATACATGTAATGAGTACATACTTTGATTGTATCAAAGCCACTCAATACATCCGGCTTGGTCATGATCAGTTTTGTAACACCATTCAGCATGATGGTATACTTCAGTGCAGGCAAATCAAGCCACCCGCAACGACGGGGCCGGCCGGTAGTCGAACCGAACTCATTGCCTGCTTTTCTCATTCTTTCACCGGTTTCGTTTTCAAGTTCGGTGGGAAATGGTCCGCTGCCGACGCGGGTGCAATAAGCTTTAAAAATGCCGTAAACCTCACCTATTCTGGATGGAGCAACACCCAAACCGGTGCAGGTACCTGCGGTAATTGTATTGGAAGATGTTACGAAAGGATAGGATCCGAAATCAATATCCAGCAGTGATCCCTGCGCTCCCTCAGCGAGAACAGACTTTCCACTATTAAGATAGGAGTTTAATTCGTATTCGCTGTCGATCAGATTAAGTGATTTGATGAGCTCAATTCCTTCAAACCAACCCTTGTCGTAATCGGAGATGCTTTTATCGAATTGATGAAAGCTCAGCAACTCATGATGCTTGGCAACGAGGGCATCATAACGCTTTCTGAAATCAGGATGTTCAATATCGCCTACACGAAGTCCGTTACGCCCTGTTTTATCCATGTAGGCAGGACCAATCCCCTTCAGCGTAGAACCAATTTTCTCTTTACCCTTGCTGGACTCAGAAGCTGCATCCAGCATTCGGTGCGTGGGCAGAATCAAATGTGCCTTGCGGGAAACGAACAGGTTCTTACTGATATCCACTCCCATTTTAATCAAAGCGTCAATTTCCTTTTTCAGGACGATAGGATCGATCACAACACCGTTACCGATAATATTCACTTTGCCGGGATGGAAAATGCCGGAAGGAATGGTATGAAGCACATGTTTGATTCCTTCAAATTCGAGAGTATGACCCGCATTGGGTCCGCCCTGAAAACGTGCGATGACATCATAACGAGGTGCCAGAACATCCACCACTTTACCTTTACCTTCATCGCCCCACTGCAGGCCCAGTAATACGTCTGCTTTCATGATTTTAAATTTAATAAAAAATTTGTCGGCAAAAACAGTTGTTAAGAAACAGCTTTCATCAATGATCCGGCAGCCTCTTCTTCACTGGCAGCCACGTTAAATATGTTGTTCAGCTTGGTAATTACAAGCAATGATTTAATATTCTCGGGAACACAGCAAACCACTGCTTCACCTCCTGCTTTACGGGCTTTTGTAAGAATAGTAATCAGTGTATTTAGTCCGGTACTGTTCATATATCCGAACCCCGACATATTCACCACGAACTTATTTACATCCCGCGAAAGCAACTCATCGAATTTATCGAACATGGCTATAGCCTGACTCTTTTCGATGAGGTTACCCGTAAAATTCAATACAGTATAATCTTTTTTCTCTTCAATCTTGAAACTGAAATCCATATTAGAAATGTTGAATTGTGAATATTGAATTGTGAATCAGTGTAACTGGATCTGTATATTAAAATGAATGTTGAATAAATGACCTCTATCACTCAGTGAAGGATTTGTCAGTCTTTACGGTCAGATAATTTGACTTTCTTTTTTTTATCTTTAAACTCACATTTGCCTTCCTGCATCAGCCTGTTACATTTTCCGTACAGGTTAAGAGAATGATGTGTTACCTGAAAACCGAGAATATCACCCATCATGGTCTGTATCTGTTGAATTCGAGGATCGCAGAATTCAAGTACCCTTTCACAGTCGGAACAAATGAGATGATCATGCTGCTTGTAGAAATAAGATTTTTCAAACTGCGCCAGATTTTTTCCGAACTGATGCTTGGTAATCAGGTTACATGCCAGCAAATGTTCAATGGTGTTATAAATGGTTGCCCTGCTGACCCTGTATTTCTTGTTTTTCATGTGGATGTAAAGCGACTCCACATCAAAGTGATCGTTGATCGAGTAAATTTCATCCAGTATGGCAAATCGTTCAGGTGTTTTCCTGAAACCTTGTTCTTCCAGAAAATCTGAAAAAACCTGCCTTACCTTTTCCTTGATAGTATCCATCACCTGAGCCAAACCGCAAAACTACTGATTTGAATCGATCCGTGTGACACTGAGAATACCGTTGATTTGCCCCAGCTTACCCATCAGTTTCTTCAAATGATCGGTGTCGTGAACAAATAACATGATGGTACCTTCAAACAATCCGTCGTTACTGTCGATGCTGATAGACCGCATATTGACCTTCAGTTCATTGGAAATCACCCTTGTAATATTATTCACCACACCCACTTCATCGGCTCCGGTGATTCTAATCCCCGCCAGAAAGGCGATCTCCTTTTGACCGGTCCATTTCGCCTTTACAATGCGATATCCGTGTTTCGACATCATCTGAATGGCGTTCGGGCAGTTCGTCCGGTGAATCTTAATCCCTTCTCCTACCGTCACAAAACCGAATACATCATCTCCCGGTATGGGATTGCAGCAAGGGGATAATTTGTAATCGATCTTTTCAAGATTTTCATCAATTACCAGCATATCCGCTTTGCCTCTGACATTCTTAACCAGATCTTCGAGAGACTGATTCTCCGGACGAAGCTGGGGTCTCGCTTTGAGTTTTCCGTCTTCCGTAAAGAAATCCTTCAGATCCTTCAGATCAATGGTTTCAATGGCGATGCGGTGATAAAAATCCAGGGCTGTCGGCGCTTTATAAAACAGGAGCAAATCATTCATGCTGAAAGATCCCGGATTGACTTTCAGTGATTTCAGCTTGCGCTCAAATTTTTCCCTGCCATCCTCTGCAAGCATACGCTTGTGCTCCTTCAGCGCAACCTTGATTTTTGATTTGGCTTTGGCTGTGACCACAAAGCCTAGCCAGTCCTCTTTGGGATGCTGCTTGGTGGATGTCAGGATCTCCACCTGGTCACCGGAATGTAGTTTATGACTGATGGGAACAAGTTTGTGATTGATCTTGGCGCCAATGCAACGGCTTCCGATATCCGTGTGGATCTCGTAAGCAAAATCCAGCGCAGTGGAGCCCGATGGAAGGGTTTTCAATTCGCCTTTAGGAGTAAAGACAAAAATCTCATCTGCAAAAAGATTGAGTTTGAAATCGTCAATAAAGTCTATGGCGTTGGAATCTGGATTTTCAAGCATCTCTCTGATTCTGCCCAACCAGTCATCCAGCGCATTCTCAGCCGCCGACTCTTTGTATTTCCAGTGTGCGGCATAACCCTTCTCTGCAATTTCATCCATCCTCAAGGTTCTGATCTGCACTTCAACCCATTTTCCGCTGTTACTCATCACAGTAGTGTGCAACGATTCATAACCGTTGGCCTTCGGAGTTGAAATCCAGTCACGCAAACGGTCAGGGTTGGGAACGAAGAAATCGGTTACAATGGAGTAAGCCCTCCAGCAATCAGCCTTCTCGCTTTCAGGAGGTGAATCCAATATGATTCTGACCGCGAACAAATCATAAATTTCCTCAAAAGGCACCTGCTGCTTCTTCATCTTATTCCAGATGGAGTTAATCGACTTGGGCCTCCCTTTAATTTCAGCCTTAAAACCCTGACGGGCGAACTCTTCTTTCAGCGGCCGGATGAAATCATGAATAAACTTATCTCTGTCCTTTTTGGTTTGCTGAAGCTTGTAAGCAATCGTACGGTAAACATCCGGCTCAGTATACTTGAGTGCCAGATCATCCAGTTCGGTCTTGATGGCATATAACCCCAGTCGATGAGCAAGAGGAGCATACAGGTAGGCTGTCTCTGAAGCGATTTTCAGCTGCTTTTCGCGCGAAAGCGAACCGAGTGTACGCATGTTGTGAAGTCGATCAGCCAGCTTAATTAAAATCACCCTGACATCATCTGAAAGGGTAAGCAACATCTTACGAAAGTTCTCAGCCTGAAGCGATGATGATTGGTCAAAAACACCCGATATTTTGGTCAGGCCATCAATAATTTTTTCAACCTTCTCACCAAAAAGCCCTCTGATGTCTTCAAGAGTAAGATGGGTATCCTCCACAACATCATGCAATAAAGCACATACAATGGCTGTTGCACCAAGCCCGACTTCTTCGGCAGCAATCTGAGCCACTGCTATCGGGTGGTAAATGTAAGGTTCGCCTGAGCGGCGACGCATATCCTTGTGTGCTTCCAGGGCAGTATTAAAAGCAAGTCGGATCATTTTTCTGTCCGACTTGTCAATATTGTGCCGACACGACCGCAGCAGCGACCGGTACCGCTTAAGAATCTCCTTGTTTTCAGTTTCAGGATCCAGTACCTGAACCTGCTGATAAGTCTTTTCGGTTGTCAATACAGTTTGATTTATTCGCTTGCTTCAATAATACCGAAGTTACGCAGAAACTGATTTTTTCTTTTTGGCCAGCAATGAAAAATCACTGTCATAACGACGAATGGTGTTGTGCAGAATGCCCAATTCGGTGATCTCAAGTTCTACTTCATCGTTTTCCTTCAGCCAGCGTGGCTTGAAATTATTGGGATCCTTCAACATACCGGTTCCGTTCAATTCCAGAAAGCATCCTGTGCCAACAGTTCCTGAACCAATCACATCACCGGGATACAAGTAAGATCCGTAGGATGCTCTCTCCAGCAATTCTTCAAAAGTCCAATTCATGTCTCTGGTGTTTCCGTATGAAACTTCTTCACCATTGACCCTACAACGCATTTCAAGATTGTATGTACTGCCGACATGTCCTTCCTGAGTAGGTACCCTGTAGGGTTCAAGCTCATCGGGAGTTACCATAAGCGGACCGATGGAGGTAGCGAAATCTTTTCCTTTGGCAGGACCTAAATTCAGCTTCATCTCTTCCATTTGCAATGTCCGGGCACTGAAGTCATTCATGATGGTATAACCGGCAATGTATTCATGTGCTTCTTCGGCTCGGATGTTAATACCTTTTTTACCGATGATTACCGCCCACTCCAGTTCAAAATCCAGTTTATCAAAATGATCGGGCATACAGTATACATCTCCGGGGCCCATCACCGAGCGGTGGTTGTTATAATAGAAAACAGGATACTCATCAAACTCCGGAATCATTTCCACTCCGCGATTCCTGCGTGCTGACTCAACATGCTGACGGAAAGCATAGCCATCGCGCAGTGAAGCAGGCCTGGTAATAGGTGCCATGACATTCAGACGGTTGATGTCGTTCGATTTAGTACCCATCATTCCTGATTTGATCAACTCATTGATCTCTCTGGCCACCTGCATGACATGCGGACCCGATTTCAGGAAATCCTTCATGTTATCAGGCATCTTTAAGGCACTTTTGATGGATGCCGCCAGACGCAGGTTGTAAACCCTGTTGTTAATGACCAGCCCTAATTGTTCCTTCCCGAACTCAATATACGTTACAAGCTTCATGATTAGTTGGTTTTAAAAAGTGTGTGTATTCTTTAAGGGAACAAATTTAGCACTATTTAGATGCTGACAAAATGTAAAAATCTTCCAACAAGGCCTGCCCCGGATAAAAATCAGACACAGTTGATTGAAAAACCTTAGAAACAGGTTATTTGTTAATTTTGGCATCTTTAAAATTCAGAAATGCCTCAATATCATACCCTGGGACAAATCCCACACAAACGACACACCCAGTTCCGGAAACCGAGCGGTGAACTTTATTCCGAGGAGTTGTTCTCCACTCACGGATTTTCAAGTGTATACTCATTGATTTATCATCTTTACCCTCCCACTATTGTGAAGGAACTGGGTGAAGTTTTTTCGAGAGAGCCCAAAATTTCACATCAGCGTTTTCTTCGTCACTACAGTCTGTTGGGGTTCAAGGTTGCACCTGAGGATGATTATATTATGAGTAAAAAGCCCGTCCTGGTCAACAATGATCTTCACATTTCTCTTGCTGCTCCCAGGAAATCCATCACCGGTTATTTTCTGAAAAATGCTGATGCCGATGAAATGATATTCATTCATGAAGGTAGTGGAACCATGCATTCTCTTTACGGAAGTATTGATTTCAGTTACGGCGATTACCTGATCATTCCCAGGGGCACTATTTTTCAGCTGCATTTCAATGACGAAAACAATCGGTTGCTCATAGTTGAATCATTCAGCCCCATTGAGATCCCGCGCAGGTACAGAAATGAATACGGTCAGCTGGAGGAACATGCGCCTTACTGCGAAAGAGATATACGTAAGCCACAGAACATCAAAACCTATGATGAAAAAGGTGACTTTAAAGTACTGATTAAAAAACAGGGACTGGTCTACACTTATATTTATGCCACTCATCCGTTTGATGCCATTGGCTGGGACGGGAATCACTATCCCTGGGCATTCTCGATTCACGATTTTGAACCCATTACGGGAAGAGTACATCAACCGCCTCCTGTTCACCAAACGTTTGAGGCTCATAATTTTGTAATTTGCTCGTTTGTCCCCCGACTTTATGATTACCATCCACTGGCCATCCCGGCACCTTATAATCACAGCAACATAGATTCTGATGAAGTGCTTTACTATGTGGATGGTGATTTTATGAGCAGAAAAAATGTGGAACGCGGACAGATCACATTGCATCCCGGAGGGATTCCCCACGGACCTCATCCCGGAACAGTGGAAAAATCAATCGGTGCTAAAGAAACCAAAGAACTTGCGGTGATGATTGACACCTTTAAACCATTGTGGCTCACGGAAGAAGCGCTAAAAATTTCTGACGACAGCTACTATAAATCCTGGATGAGCTGATATTCGAAGTCGGATCTCATCATTGCCTTAAAATCTTTGTGCCGAAAAGTTTTCAACCGGTGCAACCTTTTGCATCAAAAACCGGTCGCTCCCATTAGATGACGGATCGCTCTAACTTTCAATAAAATTGCGGGTTTGATGCCAGTCATTAAAAAAATCTTTTCTACCTTTAAGCCCATAAATTAAACAATCATTCATCAACTAGAAAAACCATTACATAACCTTACATAAACCAATAAAAATGAGGAATTTAACACTTACTTTACTATTCCTGATGGTCGGAACCCTGACAGGTTTCTCTCAGACAACCCTTTTCTTTGAGGATTTTGAAAATCTGCCCCTGACTCAGGTGACCTCCAGCGGTGCCCCTGGATGGGCAATTAACAGCCGTCTCCAGGTAACAGGCGTCAATTCGGATTCTTCCGCCATTGTCGCTGCCGGAAACATTTCCTATCTGGAACTTGCATCTTTTGATGCAACAGGTTTGTTCAATGTCACTCTGACATTCAATAACATCTGTAAAGCTGAATTTTTTGACGGTGGTACCGTTGAGATTTCTACAAACGGTGGTGTCAACTGGGTTCAGCTCATCGACAACGATGGTAATCCCGGTGGACAGAACAACTGTAATTATCTCGGCTTTGGTAACTTCCGCTTTCAGGGAAGTAAGTTTCAGGAAGCAAATTATGGTGCATGGTTGCCAGGTCAGAATGTTGTTCCACAAAACACCTGGTGGCAACAGGAGATTTTTGATATCAGCGCTCTCGCAGGCGATAAAGCAGATGTAAGGCTGCGCTTCAAGTTTTCTGACCTGAATAACAACGGCCCCGGAAATACAGCCGGTACCTGGCACGTGGATCTTATCGAAGTAATCGGTGCTGTTTGTGAATTGAATGCACCAACTCTTTCTCAGCTTGCTCCTATTTATCCTCCTACCGTTTACAACCTTGGCCCAATCGTGATCAATGCAGACGCATTTGACCTTTCAGGACTCAGCTCAGTAACCCTTTATTATTCTGAAAATGGTGGAGCATTCACTGCTTTGCCGATGACCAATACTACCGGAACAGAATACACAGCTTCTATTCCTGCTGTTGCTACTGCCGGCACCCAGATCTGCTACTACATCGAAGCAATTGATGCATCGGGATGTGATAATACCACTTTTTACCCTGGTCCTGCAGCTTCAAACACTATTTGTATCACGCTTGAGCAAGGTGTAACCTTCCCTTATTGCGACAACTTTGACGTAGCCGGTATTCCATGGTCCGGATCAGGAAGTGGTACCGGTACCGACTGGCAACTTGGCCCACCTAACTCTGGCGCATTGAACACTGCATTCTCTTCTCCGAATTCCTGGGTAACCAACCTGAACGGGCCTTACGGCAACAACGCTAATGCTGTGTTACTTTCACCTGAGTTCAGCTTCACAGTAGGAGCCGGTGCTAAGTTGGAATTCTGGCATCAGAGAAATTCAGAAGCCAACTGGGATGGTACCCGTCTCGAGTGGTCAAACAACCTGAATGGGCCATGGACGATTCTGGGCTCTGTTGGCTGTGTCGATTGTGTGAACTGGTACAACAACCCGGCGTTGATTTCAAGCGGACAACCAGGATGGGAAGGAAACTCCAATGGGTGGGTTCAATCATCTATTTTGCTCGATGCATCTTTCAATAACCAGCCTCAGGTTTGGTTCCGGTTCGTATTCACATCAGATGCGTCTGTGACTCTCGATGGTATGTCTATCGATAACTTCTGTATCACCCTTCCGCAACCGGATGACGTTGGAGTAACTGCTATTACTTCACCGCCAGCCTCAAGCCCTGCAGGTAACTGCGTTGACGTTGTGGTTACTGTTAAAAATATGGGATTGAATACTCAAACCAATTTCCCTGTAACATATGTGGTTACTCAGGGTGGTACTCAGATAGCAACGGGTACAGGAACTTATAATGGTTCCCTGGCCCCAGGTGCTTCTGCCACAGTGACCCTTCCCTGCTTCAACATTCCACAAGGTGGATTCAATATTTGTGCTTACACTGAACTGCCTGGTGATGGCAACAATCTCAACGATACAACATGTATCAGCCCTGTAGGTGTTCCTGTGGTATCAGTAACCTATACCAGTCCGTTTACAGATAATTTCGACGGCACCAACATCGGATGGTCTACACTGAATCCATCAGGCGCCCCATTAACACAATGGCAGCTTGGGCCTCCCGCATTCGGTGCTACCAGTTCAGCTTTCTCAGCACCAAATGCGTGGGATGTAAATATCAACCAAGCCTATGGAAATAACGCCGCATGTGAATTGGTATCACCTCTCTTTGACTTCAGTAACGCGGTGGATGCCAAGCTCTCCTTCTGGAGAAACAGTGCCTGTGAAAGCGGATGGGATGGAACCCGTCTTGAATACAGTATTGGAGGCGGACCGTGGACCTTATTGGGTGGTGCAAACCTCAACGCACCATGCTGGGTGAACTGGTACAACAGTACACCGAACATCAACTCTTCCGGTCAGCCTGCCTGGATGGGCAACTCAGGAGGATGGGTAAAAACGGAAGCCAACTGCTTACCTGCTATTTTCAACAATAATCCTGCACCGATTCAGTTCCGTTTTGTATTTACCTCCGATGGTTCGGTAACTCAGGATGGATTTTCTATTGATGATTTCCAAATCAGTATTCCAATTCCATTAACTGCTAATCCTGTTCAGGTGAATACCAGTGCTATCAATAATAGCTTTATATTCCCCGGTCAAAATGTTCAGTTCTCAGCTCCAATTCGTAATCCTGGAACCACTCCATTGACATCAGTCATTGCAACTTTGACCATTGATCAAGTCGTTTATGATGTAGATACTATATTCTACAATCCAGCCTTACCATCTGCACAGAGCTTACTTCACAACTTCTCTCAGGGCTGGACCGCTGCTCCCGGTGTGTACAATGTATGTGTCATTACATCCCAACCAAATTTTGGCGTTGACCTGAATCCAAATGATGATACTACTTGCATTACCATTTCTGTCTTCGACACAGTAACTGTTACTTCAGCTAACCCTTACTGTACCGATTTCGAAGCCGGTCCGCAGTGGGTTTCTGTTAACGCTGTTACCTACAACAGCACCCTGAATTCATGGGAGGTGGGTACTCCGGCTCAGACAATCATTAACGGAGCCTACAGCGGTCAGAATGCCTGGACGACAGACCTGACAGCCAACTATCCGAACCGTGATACTTCAGGTCTGTTTACTCCTGTGTTTGCAATTGATGATACCAAATGTTATCGACTGAGTTTCCGTCATAAGTATAACACCGAAGCCTTTGCAGACGGTGGTACAGTTGAATATTCTACTGATTTTGCTCAAACCTGGAATCTCGCCGGACCTGCTTCTACTAACAACCCTGCCTGGTTCAATACAGCCTTCATCACTGCTCTCGGCGGAACTCCTCCGGTTGCTGGTTGGTCAGGAACCCAGGCAACATGGGAGCTTGCTTCTCAGGATCTGCAGTTCTGGAATACCAGCAGCGTGATCTTCCGATTCCGTTTTGCTTCTGATAATACTGTCAACAATTTCGAAGGTTGGGCTATTGATGACTTCTGCTTTGAAGAAGTACCGGCGCCATGCTTCGTAGGTGTTGCTGATCCGGATGCTGCCGGTCTTGCACTTGGACAAAATTATCCGAACCCATTCAACAGCAACACTGCTATTGAGTTTGCAATCCCAGGAGCCGGCCAGGTGAAGCTGAGCATCACCAATCTGCTCGGACAGGAAATTGCAGAGCTGGTTAACGGACAACTTGCTGCCGGAGCTCACAAAGTTGAGATTTCAGGAAAAACTCTCAGCCCCGGTATTTATTATTACACACTCGAGTTCGACAACCAGAAGTTGACTCGTAAGATGGTAGTGACCCAGTAATCACTTCTCCTCTGATAAAAAATCCCGGGCCTTGGTCCGGGATTTTTTTTTGCCTTCCAGATATTTACAAATTGATAATGTTCAAACAACATTCACCTACAATGCCGCCTGTATGTTTGCAGCATGCCGGAAGCGATAAAATTACTGATAGTGGATGATGAGCCTGAAATCGGAGAACTGCTCTCCTATAATTTCAGGAAAAGGGGTTTTGAAGTGTTGACTGCAAGCAATGGTCAGACCGCGTTGGAATCCATGCGCTCCTTCCTGCCTGATGTCATTATTTTAGATATCATGATGCCTTATATGAATGGCATCGCAACCTGCAAGGAAATTAAAAATAATCCCAGACACAGTAAGATACCGGTTCTTTTTCTGAGCGCCACCAATAATGAAGATCTGATCAATGAGGCACTACAGGCAGGTGGCGATAAATTCATCTCGAAACCGATTCATCTCAGCCTGTTGATAGATACTGTTGTAAAAATGCAGGCTGAATTGCTGAATATCAAACAGGGCCATCCTGACTCCTCTCTCAATTGAGGATGAGCTTTTCCTGAAATCTCATTTCCAGCTCTTTTTCAATCTCCAGTGCGGCGGGAATTAAGATCTCTTCTTCAATCTTTCCGTGTATTTTGAGATCACGGGCAAAAAACTCCAACTGGTTAATCAGAACATTATATATGAACCGGTTCACCAATGGGGGATCATAAGTGAGAATTTTAAATCTGATCTCGTCCAGTACCGAATCGTTATCGTGATGGCCTTCCAGAAATTCACGAATACTGAACCTGTTGATCGAGTAAAAATATTCCTTCAGATCCAGGTCATTATTCAACTCTGATACGATCCTTGAAATATGCGGTAAAAGTTTGTCGTCTTCCAGTCTGATATGGCTGATCAAATCCGCTTTGTACTCCAGATAAAAAGAATTGAGCAGCTCAAGCAAAGGATGACCGAGACGATAAGCCTCATTTAACAATCCGATGCTTTGCTCAATCTCATGTAAGGTTTTATTGAGGTACAAACGGTGTGTCCGCCGGATGTAATCAATAATGGTCGACAGCGAATAGCGGTTGAATTCTGAATAATCAAAAGCATCATCTTCTTCAAATGCCCTGACCAGCGTTGCCACAAAATCCTGATTTTTTTTGCTCAAAGAACTGCCGCTTTCATCAGAGAGGGAATCCTGCAATGAAACATAGCGCTGAAGCACCTGCTGTCTGAAAATGGTCTGATCCATGAGATTCGAAAATAACTTACCCTGCAAACCTATCAAATGAGACCTTGAATCACAAACCTGTCAGAAGCAACAGGAGCCAAATTTACGAACAACCTAAATGATTGATTATCTGATTAATATATCGTAAATCGGGTAGTTGTTCCGGATTACAAACAACACATCATGATGTTGTTTGACCCGGTGCCGGCAAATTGCATCGATGTTTCAATGGATTTGATAATTTTGTACCAATTACTTTTCAGTTTCACTTTTTAAAAACTTTTCAAAATGCAAAAAACACATTCAGTACTCAAAACATTTTTCGGTTTTGATCATTTCAGACCTCTTCAGGAAGAAATCGTCAATCACATCATTAACGGAAACTCCTGTCTGGTGCTGATGCCTACCGGTGGCGGAAAATCAATTTGCTTTCAGGTTCCGGCTCTTACGCTGGAGGGAACTGCCGTGGTGATTTCACCTCTCATTGCCCTGATGAAAGACCAGGTGGAAGGGCTTAAATCGAACGGCATCAAAGCTGCGTTTCTGAACAGTTCGCTTTCGCGGGATGAAGAAGAACGAATCATCAGCGAATG
>Ga0315903_10004893_pt1 | contig 17686 bp, 17 predicted proteins | sample LakEriMetagenome_7_FD_203524 | JGI IMG/M metagenome (GOLD analysis project Ga0315903, IMG submission 203524) | Freshwater fungal communities from buoy surface, Lake Erie, Ohio, United States - Buoy 2 MA119 | ecosystem: Environmental > Aquatic > Freshwater > Lake | place: USA: Lake Erie, Ohio...
TGATATCAGCAACCCCAGTTACCTGGGCAATTAACACAATCATTACCGATGAGCTAATTGAGTACTCAACCCATCTAAAGTAATTACGTTTTGCAGCCAATCCTGCTGAGTATCTTGGGTAAAACTTGCCACTTGCTACTAAAAAGTGGAAGAAGGCAGATAGGCCTAAAAAGATAGCAACAGTTAAGCCAATTGGGGTATTAAATAAAACAATTGGATCGGCATATGTGGTTCCTGGTGGACCAGACATATAGGTAGCAGTTACTGGAAGTGAGAAGTCACTACTTAGGGCAAGAACTGCTGCCATTTGTGCAAGGTGTAATACACCTGCGTAGATATTGGTTTTACGTAATCTTTCAACTGTTAATGGTTTACTCATAGTTCAAAGATAGCCTAAATAGGTAAAAATCGGCTTTACTTACACCATGGTGTTAGCAAAAAATATAGCTCAACTTGGATTAGGTGTTTTTCTTTTTTTCGCAGGCAACAGCCACCTTGGCTCAAATCGAAAAGAGTTTGAAGCCCAGGTTCCTACCTGGCTGCCATTAGATCCAGAGTTTGTGGTGGTGGCATCTGGTTTAGTGGAGATGGCATTAGGCCTACTACTTTTTATCACCGTATTTGAGTTTAAAAAATACCGAGCCTTAATTGGTTTAATAACTGCCATATTTTTTATTCTGATATTCCCAGGAAATATTAATCAATATGTAAATCAAATTGATGCATTTGGTCTAGATACTGATCAAAAGCGGTTAATCAGATTACTCTTCCAACCGCCACTAGTTATGTGGGCGCTATGGGTAAGTGGTGGTGTTAAATACTTTTCAAAATTTAGCAAAAAAGCTAGTTAATCTTTACAGCTAAGTGCTGTGCCATCTGTGCCACCGTTAACTTATCCTCTACTTTAAAGCTACTACTACAAACTACACACCGTATTTGCCACTGCCACCAAGCGGTATCTTCATAACCTAATCTATAAGTAGTTACAAATACCTTTGCTGGCAGTACTCGACATCGCATACATCTACTAGGTGTAATTAGCTGATTTACTACCTGACTCTCTGCCCTAAAGCCATTTTTATAGGTAAAACCTAAACCAAATAAATCTACATCTAATAAAAAAGCATCTGGATTAATTGATAACTCAAATTGGGCATCAGCTAACTCTTTGTAGGCATAAAAACCACATTCACACTCTGCCACTGGTGGAACATGATCAGCATTCTCCTTACACACAGCTTGGGCATCAGATAGATACCTATCCCCAGTTAAGCCGGTCAAGGTGGGTAATCTGACAGTAATTAATGCTAACTTATATCCATGCATAATTTGCGAGGGCAGATTAAATGCATCTTGATAACTTAACTTTGATTGCTTTTCTTTATTGGCAGCACTTTCGATATCACCTAATCTGCCAACGATGATAAAGGCAATAATAAATCCAATGGGCACAACTGCAACAAAAAGATAGAGCGCAGTAATTACAATCTGTTGTGGAATTAGACCATCATTATTTTGAGAAAACCCACCTAGCAGGTAGGCAAAAGCTAGAGTTGATAATGCAATTACTGGGTACCTTCTTACCCATCTAATTAACCGCTGCCGCTTGCTACTAACACTCATCCCTAAAGGCTAGACCTAAATGTAAAAAGATAAAGAGCTCACCCTTAGTAGAGATTTTTTTCAAGGTGGGGATGTGTGGCAGTTAATACTTTTATCTAGTGATTTATCAGGTGGTAAGTAATAAGGTAGGGGTATCAGAGTTAAGCAAGTTAAGGGGAGATTAGATGGCTGAGATCGGTGAGCCAGATCGAGTTGTCAGGCGAGAGCGAGATCCAGTAATTACCCCAGCACTTCCGATACCAACACCAGAGCTTGAGCCAGCAAAGTAGCCTTGAAAAACTTACGGAATTTTAAAAACTTTAATTTAAAGGAGTTTGATTCACTCCTAATTGAGAGATTAAATAATTGGTCACTGCCAGTACTTAGAGTCTCACTAGGAATTGTTTTTATCTGGTTTGGCGCCCTTAAGCCCTTTGGTGATTCACCAGCTAATGAGGTTATTACCAAAACTATCTACTGGTTTGATCCAGATATCTTTATCCCGATCCTAGGTTTTTGGGAGATATTAATTGGTATCTGCCTGCTCTACACCCCATTAATTAGAGTTGGCTTATTTCTACTAGCACTTCAAATGCCCGGCACATTCCTACCCTTGGTATTACGGCCTGAGATCTGCTTTATCGATGCCCCCTTTAACCTAACGCTAGAGGGGCAATACATAATTAAGAACCTAGTTTTAATTGGCGCAGCCATGGTAGTCGGTGGCAAATTAGCACCGATTAAACGGGTAGAAAATTAAATTACTGATCTCTACCCACTACTCTCACAGTTGGTACATTTAAATAGAGGATCAAGCTCAGTAACAAAATAACCTCTAATTTCAAACTTATCAAAACAAAGGAGGTAAGATTAGACAGTTTGTAAAAACGTTATTTTACTTTAAATATTTAACAATATAGAATATAAATATAATGAAATCAAATACAAGTAGACCATCTTTAAAGCAGGTAGCGAAACACGCAGGAGTTTCCCATCAAACGGTATCTCGAGTGATTAACGGAGAAAGTAACGTTTCTTTAGCGACTAAAAATAAAGTTCAAAAAAGTATAAATAAGTTAGGGTACGTTAGAAATCTATCGGCAAAAGCTTTAGCGTCGGGTAAATTTAATAACTTAGGTATCTTAAATTTGAATTCAACTCTTTATGGCCCAACGACTTTATATACATCTGTGCAAAAATTCGCACATGAAAAGCACTATAATATTTCTTCGTATCATATTGAGAATTTATCTAACTCACAAATTATTGATGGCGTTAATTATCTACACTCAAAGGGTGTTGATGGCATTCTTGTAATTGTTCCGAGACTTAAAGTTGAAATTGATACCAAAACTTTTAGTCACCTTAAGATACCTATATTAATTAGGGATTCTTCAGAACTACCTTCATATTTAAAACTGAATCACCGAACAATCTCAAGCATCGCAACAACTTATTTAATTGATAATGGGCATACAAAAATTGCTTTCATCGGTGGCCCAGAAACTTGGTATGACGGAATTGAGCGACTATTAGGTTGGAAAAGTACAATGAAATTAAATGGCCTTTCTACTAATCGATATGTGCACGGAGAATGGACCGCAAAGTCAGGCTATATTTTGGCAAGAAAAGTTCTAGAAAAATATCCTGATACTACTGCAGTATATTCAGCAAGCGATATAATTGGGCTAGGCGTACTTAAATATCTGAATGAAAATAAAAAGTTAAAAATGGCAGTAATCAGCAGTGATGAAATGCCAGAATCTGCCTACTATTTTCCATCCTTGACAACTGTTAGGTACGATTATGTTGAATTAGCTAGACGACTTTGTAACGCTACAATTTCTTTAGTGCAAGGTAAAGCATTAGATTATTACTCTGGAGAAATTGAAGTAAAATTACTAGTTAGAGATTCAACTCGCTAAACTACAAAAATTATTTTGATTCTCGCCCACTCCAACGTGTCACTCTCGCCATTGAACGTTGCAATATAGCATCAAAAATTGAAGCGAGTATTCCAAGCTGAATAATTCCTAGAAGTATGACCTGTGGATTAAATAATCTTCTTGCTTCAAGAATTCTATATCCGATTCCGCTTTGAGCTCCCATAAATTCTGCTGCTACTACTAGTGTAAAAGTTAATGCCACTGCAACTCTCAATGGTCCAATTAATGCTGGAATTACTGCAGGAAATATAATTCTTCTCCTTATGATATTTGTCGAGGCTCCAAGAGTCTTAGCCGCTTGAATATAAAGTTTAGGAACATTTCTAATAGCCTCACTTACATTTACAACTACTATCATAAATACGCCGATAGTCACTAGCAAAAGTTTTCCTGGTTCTTCAATTCCAAACCACATTAAAAAGAAAGGGATCATCGCGATTACAGGAACAGGACGTGAGCTTTCAATTATGGGGTTGAGAAACTCACCCGTTCTTCTTGAAAAAACAATCATTGCTCCAACCACGCAACCTAAAATCGTACCAACAATTAAGCCAAATAAAACTCGAGCTGTTGTAGCAAAAATATCTGTAAATATCTTGAATCCTAGAAATTCTACAGATTCAAAGACTTGAGTTGGTGGAGGAAATTTGATAGCACCAATAATTTTCAACCCATCTTCAGATAGTAAGTACCACAGCAACAAAGTCAAAAAAACTGATAAAATACTCAATGGAGGGGCAAATTTTAGCTTTAACTTTTTTGTTTTCATTATTTGCCTTCCATAAATTTTCTAAGTTCTACCCTCAAATTAATAAACTCCGGTTTACTTCTGAGCGCAAAAGTGCGCTCTTCACCAAAGTCACATTTTACAATTTTAGCAATAGTACCCGGTCTAGAAGTCATCACAACTACTCTATCCCCTAAAAAAAGCGCTTCTTCTAAGTCATGAGTAATAAAAATAATAGTTTTTTTGTCTAAATTAAACAACTTTCGCAATTGTTCTTGTAAATTCTCTTTCATTATAAAATCTAGTGCACCAAATGGTTCATCCATCAATAACATGCTTGGATTTGAAGCATAAGCTCTTGCTAAGTCGACTCTTTTGCGCATTCCACCCGAAAGATTTTTTGGCCAAGCTGTCCTAAACTCTTGTAAACCAATTAAATTTAAATATTGATCAACTGAACTATTAATTTCCTTTTGAGATTTTTTTTGTGATTTAGGTCCAAATGCTATGTTTTCTTGTACGGTCATCCAGGGGAACACTGCATCTGATTGAAAAACAACAGCTCGTGATTCGTCTGGACCGCTAATTTCTTTTCCTTTAAACATTACATAACCAGATGTGGGTTCAATTAAACCTGCAGCAACATTTAGAGCGGTAGTCTTACCGCAACCTGACTCGCCAACGATACAAATAAATTCGTTTTCAGAAACACTCAAATTAAAGTCTGATAGCGCTAAGAGATCCATTTGCTCTGTATTAAATTTTACACTCACGCCCTTAAATTCAAGAAAAAGGTTATTTTGCAAAACGCATCCCTTCATATTTATGGCAACGCTAACACAGATATTATAGAAAATCTATGGACTCACGATTTATAAGCAATTGGGCCTTTCTAAAACATAATGCACGCAAAATTGTGCTAGTTCTGGTTCGAGCGCGCTAGGCACGATTATGCAAATTCCAGCTCATGAGTCGCTCAAAATAACCCAAATAGTACAAATAAGACAGGATTATTGTGAATCGATCCCACATAATACCCACTAATCTACGAATTCTTTTTTGGCAACCTATTGACTCACGATATGAGTTTCAATACGGTTATGATGTGAACGTTCATTTGGTTGCAAACTTGAATTCCGATTGGGTTGTGATTTTAAGTGGTCGTTCATCCAACTCTATGCAGCATAAAAGACCTCTCAGAGTTGTATGTTATGCGCTTACCCAATCACACGAAAGGTTAAATAATGAAAAATTCTAGATATAGAAAGTTGTGGGTAGTGTTACTTACATTTTGTGTAGGTAGTTCTGTAATGCTGTCAAATCCCGCAACTGCTAAAACAAATAAAGTTAAAGTAGCACTAAGTTCTTTCCAAGATGTTTGTTCGATTTACGTTGGAATAGAAAAAGGCTTTTATAAAAAACGTGGAATTACTTTAGACATTAAAAGAACTGATTGGCCTGGTGCTAATGAATTAGGTGTTGGTGGACAAGTAGATATGTGGACTACATCTGATGCTGATGTAATTCAACAAAATAATTCTGGAGCAGATACCACACTTGCATTTCCATTATTTTATTTCGGAGGTGGTGGTCTTATGTACGATCCAAAGAAATATTCTTCATGGAAAACTTTTGATCAAGTATCAAAAACCAACAAAGATCTTAATCAAAATATAAAAACTGTATTGACACAATTAATTGGCAAAAAAATTGGCGTGTCTTCTGGTGGAGGAGAGTATGCAACTTTTGCTGAATTAGTATCTGTCGCAGGACTAAAAATTGACCAGTTCCAAATTGTGGATCTTGCGCAAGAAGAACTACCACCTGCATTAATAGCAGGTTCTGTCGATATTATGATTGCGGGAATCCCGCAGCGGCTTGCCGTTGCAAAACAAGGTTACTCAACATTAATGGATCAGAGAGCTTTGCCCTCTTCAATAGTCCATGCTGGATTTGGGGCTAAAAGATCCTGGGTGAAGAAAAACTTGGCGCTTGCGAAAAATATACAAGCAACAATTTTTGAAACTTTAACCTGGATTGAAAAAAATCCAACACCTTCATTTAAGACAATTTCAAAGTGTTTAGCTGAGGGGGGTACAAAAGTTGAAGCCTCCGATCTAACTGGCGTTTGGAATGTAATGGAATTCTTTCCAAGTGATCAGAAGTGGTATGTCAAGGAGGTCGTCACAAAAGGCGGCAAATTCTATTGGCAAGATAGATTTAGTACTGTGGTTAAAAATCTTAAGGATGGGGACAAAATCAAAAAAGATTTTGCTGTAAAACTTAGCGATCTTAACTACGGTTTAATCACTTCTAAAAAATGAAATAATAAATTACACAATGCTTACTAGAAAGTTGATAGTAAGCATTGTGTAATTTTTAATCTGGAATTTGGAAAGGATAGTATGCCTTCTAATGGAGTAGTTTCAGCTCTTTCTTCTTTGGAAAAGTTGAGTATTGTAGATTTAACTCATACTTTAATTGAAGGTATTCCTCATTTCCCTACTCATACTTCGTATAGACATGTACCTTGTGTAAACCCACTAGATCCTGCATTAATGTTTTCTCTTGAATTACATGAACATACAGGAACCCATTTAGATGCTCCAATGCATTACCTCAAAGAAATATCTAATTTAGATATTACAAAACACTCTGTCTCTGCAATTCAAATTAAGAATATGTTTGGAATATGTAAAGTACTTAATATAAAACCCGATCAAGATAATTTGATATCAAAAGATAGCGTGATGGCTTGGGAAGTTTCCAACCAAACTTCAATCGCTTATTACGATTTTCTATTTTTTTATTTTGGTTGGGAGCATAAATGGAGTGCCGATGAGTCGAATATAGAATTTACCAAAAATTGGCCTGGTTTATCCAGAGACTGTTGCGAGTATATCCTAAAAAAGAATCCAAAAATTAAAGGCGTTGGCACCGATTGTCTCGGATTAGACAGTTGGAATAGTAGTGATATTCCTGCTCATGACTTATTTTTGCAAAAAAATATTTTGATTTACGAAAATCTAAATAACTTATCAAAACTGGTAGATGTTGATCAATTTTTATTTATAGCTTTTCCACTAAAAATATTTAAGGGCTCAGGTTCACCGATTCGAGCAATTGCCTTTATAGATAAAAAAGGCAATGATGATTGATCGTCCAAAGATAAGTGTTGAGGAGTTTAACTCCCGAAAAATTCTTCTTCAAAATTTGATGGGAAAGTATTCTATAGATGTACTTTTTGTTTATGGTGATGATCGAGCAGTCTTTGGTGCCAATCACACCAGGTGGTTGACTAATTACGCACCTCATTTTGAACCAATACTTACTGGAATTCCAAGCAAAGGAGATATTCACTCTGCAACGGGTGCAGAGAGTGAAACCTTTTATCAAAATACTGCCAAGATTGGCCAAATCCATGTGGTCAATGAGTTTAATATGCCAGAGGAGGAGTATCCCTATACCAAGCCAGTCTCCTTTAAATCTTATCTAGATTCTTTAATCTCAGAGGTTGGTAAAGGTAATTTAAAGATTGCCTTAATTGGTAAGGCAAGCTTTCCTTATTGGTTGGTTGAGTTAATTACTGGCTTTAAATTTGAAGTAGTAGATAGTGATAAGTTTGAATTAGATTATCGCCTACTGCGCGCAGGTAAATCAGAGGCCGAGATTGCAGTTTTAAGTTATGGCATGCAGATTGCTGAGGCAGGGCTTGAGGCTGGCATTAACGCATTAAAGGTTGGTGTGACAGAGCGTGAAGTGGCAGCTGAGATTGAGTATGTCATGCGCAAGCTGGGATCAGAGGGAAGTGGTATCGACACAATCGTAGGCTTTGGCAAAGCAAATACCTTTCCAATATTAACTAGAACTACATCTAATAAATTATCTGCTGGAGATTTAGCCTTATTAACAATTGCACCACGTTATGAGGGATACCACGGTGTAATTGGTCGGCCAATTGCCATGGGTGAGCAACCAAAAGAGATTAAACATGCCATTGAAGCTGCAATAAAAGCATCTAATGCCTCAGAGCAGATGTTAAAGGTGGGCGCAATTGGTCGAGATATCGCTAAGGCAGGTCTTGATGTATTAAGAGCTGAAGGATTAATTGAGTTATGTCGATACTCAGGTATTCATAGCATCGGCACCTCAGAGTTTGAGCCACCGATTTTGACCTCAACCTCAGATTTTGTACTACCAAATAACAGCTTTATCTCAATTGATGTTCCGCTATTTATGTCAAGTTGGGGAGGATTTAGAGTAGAGACTGCGTTTTTAGTGAGGAGTAATGGAATTACTCGATTGTGCTCAAATCCATTGAAGTATATTGAAATATGAACGGAGTGAAATAAATGATCACACCAACAGTGAATAGAAAAAAAACGGTTATCCATGCAGGCGTACTCATTGATTCAATTTCACCGACAGCCATAAGAGATCAGTTAATTTTTATTGAAAATGGAATTATTGTGGAAGTTTCAAGCATAAATGGTGCTCTTTTAGAGTCAATTAAAAGGGAACACGATTTTTATGATTTTAGTAAATATACGGTGATGTCTGGATTAATTGATGCTCATATACATTTTTTTGGGGTGCCTAGTACAAAACTTGATGATCTAATGACAGCCCCTGAGGCATTTCGCAGTTTACGTGCGGCAAGAGAAGCTAAAGAAATGTTGTATGCGGGAATAACAGCCGCAAGGTGTTGTGGGTCCTCTATCTCACCTTCTTTAAAGCGCGCCATTGATTTAGGCTTAATAGAAGGACCTCGTCTTGTTGTTGCGGGACAATTTGTCTGTGCTTCAAATGGAACATGGGACCATATAAAAGTTCCAGTTCAGGCTATGCGTGAAGCTGGAATGCTAGCAGATGGCCCTGATCAACTACGGCAGAAAGTTAGAGAGCGTATAAGGGAGGGAGCAGGATTAATCAAAATCGGTCTATCTGTTGGAGCAGTCGGTGATGAATATCATGCATGGGGTGATGATCCCGATAAATCAGTAACATCATATTCTTTAGATGAAATTAGAGCTGCAACTGATGAGGCTCATAAAAATAGAATAAAAGTGAGTGCACATTGTATAGGAAATGAAGCTGTACTGAATGCTATTGAAACAAATGTAGATACAATTGAACACGGTTACCCGATTGATGACTACACTAGAAGCATCCTGGCAGAAAGAAAAATTATTGTCACTAGCACAGCTGCACAATTATATTGCCATAATAAATCAGCAGATGAATTCTTTTACTCGGAAGGAGAAAAAAAGTTGTTTGCAATTCATGAGGCTAGCATGCGAAATAATTTTGAGCAGGGTCTTAAATTCGGTATGAAATATGCACTAGGTTCCGATTTAATAGGTCCACCCACCCATCCGCAGACTCTTTTTTACAAAGAGTTTGAAATTGTCAATACCTGGGGAATGTCTAATATGGAAGCGATTATCGCTGGAACTCGAGTCAGTGCTGAAGCTTTGGGATTGGATGATCAAATAGGAACAGTAGAGAAAGGCAAAATAGCTGATCTAATAGTTCTGGATAGCAACCCTTTGCAGAGAATACAAGCACTAAAAAATGTTATTTTCGTGATGAAATCCGGAACTATAGTGCGCAATGACATTATAAAGGAAAAAGAGGGTATCAAGTGACGCTTACCATTCACAATATTATTACTGGCGAATTAGAAAGTTCTTTATCGGTTAGCCTATTAAATTCAGGTGCGCATCCCAAGAATGATCCAACTAAATTATTGCCTTTTGGCTACCGACACGATATCAAAAGACTTGATGGATCTTTAAATTCAGGAGTTATGGTCCCAGTCCCAGTTTGGCTTATTAAAGGGGCTGATAAATTAATTCTCATTGATACCGGACTAGGCTCAATTGATGAGGTAAACAATGTTCAATTAAAGTATGGCGTTGGATTCGTAGCAACTAGAAACGATAATCAAGACTTAACTAAGGGCTTAGCAGCTCTAGGAGTTGAGCCCAAAGACATAGATATAGTAGTTCTAACCCATTTACATTTTGACCATGTTGGTAATAATCATTTATTTGAGAATGCAAAATTTATAGTTCAAAGAGATGAGTTACCTCAAGGAATTGTGCCACCACACTTCTGTATGTTTTACTATCCAGAATATTCTTATAAAACTCTGGAAATTAAAGATAGGTTAGTAGTTATTGATGGAGATTATGAATTGGCTGATGGAATTCGACTATTAAAGATTGGGGGCCATACTCCCGGTTGCATGGTTACATTAGTTGATACAGAAATTGGCACAGTATGTTTGACTAGTGATGTGATGTACAACTACCGCAATTTACAGTTGAACTGGCCCATGGGCTCTTATTGGAATTTACAGGAATTGATGCAAGGATACGATCGAATACACAGAGAATCTTCGATTATCATTCCGCAGCATGATTGGGAATTTTTTGAGCATTTTCCAAAAGGGGTAGTAGGGTGAAAAATTCTTTTTTGGGTAAGAAGGTTTTATTGGCAGGTGAAACTTGGATTAGTAGATCAATACATATCAAAGGATTCGATGAATTTAGTAGTACAACTTTTCATAATGGAGCACTAGATTTTTTATCAGTTATGCAAAAACAAGGTATTGATGTAGTGCAAATGCCAGCACATCAAGTTCCTGACTCATTTCCGAGGAGTTTGGAGGAATTGAATGACTATTCCGCAATTATTTTGTCTGATATTGGATCAAATAGCCTACTTTTATCCAATGATCTTTGGCTAAAAAGTAAGTCGATCCCAAACTCACTAGATATTTTATCTAAATGGGTAACCTCTGGTGGTTCACTTTTAATGGTAGGAGGATACTTAAGTTTCCAAGGGTTTCAAGGAATTGCAAATTTTTCAAACACCAGCCTAAACACAGTTCTACCTGTATTAATTAGTCAATTTGACGATAGGGTGGAAGTTCCTCAAGGATTTAAACTTAAAATTGAAAAAGAACATATGATTACTCAGAATTTTTTCAAGAAAATTAACAAATTTGAGCAGGATCCCCCTAAATTGCTTGGTTACAATAAAACCTCTCTAAAGGTGGGGTCTGATTTACTTTTGTCTATAAATAATGACCCGCTGCTTGCCGTCTGTGAAACCGGAAGTGGTAGAACTGCGGTTTGGACTAGCGATATCGGTCCACATTGGTGCCCACCCGAATTTATTACATGGCCTGGCTACGAAGAGCTTTTATCAAATCTAGTTTCATGGCTCATAAGAAAGATTTGATAGCATGCTTAACAAAATTAGCCGCATACCCGCTGCTCCTATTGGTGCCTATCCAGAGGATAGTATTGAGATCAATTTGAATAGAATTGAGGCGGTTCGACTCAAGATGAGAGAGAGAAAAATAGATAGTTTGGTAATTTTTTCAGATAGAGAACATTGCTCAAACCAGGAATTTTTAGTTGGTGTAGGGCCAAGATTTGAAGAGTCTTTACTAATCTTGGATCAAACCGATAAGATCTTTTTTATTCACGGGAACGAGTGCGCCTACCTAGCGCCCAGCTCAGAGCTAAAAGTTAAAACCATATTATTTCAGGACTTTAGTCCAATTGGACAACCTCGCGATAAATCTAATGGGCTAGGTGAAATCTTGCTTCAGGCAGGCTTAAGCGCTGGACAAAAAATTGGATGTGTTGGATGGAAGTCTTATTCTAAATCTTTACATCCAAATTTGGAGAATATTTTGGATATTCCTGCATATTTAGCTGATCAATTACGACTAATAACTGGAAATCATTCGGACGTGATAAATGCCACCGAAATTTTTTCTGATTCCACTTCTGGCCTAAGAATAATCGTAAGTGCATTAGAAGTGGCACAATTTGAATATTCTGCAAGAATTGTGTCAAATTCCGTTCAAAACTTGATTGAGAATTTTTCAGTTGGAAAAAGTGAGAGATTCCATGAGCAATTTTTAGTAGGTAATGGTCAAACACTAAGTTGTCATAAAATGATTAGTTTCGGAGACAAGGTTAGAAGAGGTTTATCGAGTCCTTCTGATAAGATTTCGAGACTTGGCGATCCTGTTACTGTAGCTTTTGGAGTATCAGGTGCATTAACTGCAAGGGCCGGCATGGTTGCTCATTCCGCATCAGATCTAGGTGAAGGAACGAGGAATTTTTATCCAGATTTTTCTCAGAATTATTGGGATGCTGTGTCAATCTGGTATTCGAGTATAAGGCTTGGAGTTTTAGGCAAGCACATATACGAGTCAGTTACTAAAGTTATCAACCCAGACTTATTCCACTTAATGTTAAATCCGGGGCATAATTTGCATATTGAAGAATGGTCACAATCCATCTTTTCTCCAGATGATAATAGTGAAATTAGATCAGGAATGGTTTTGCAATCTGATCTAATTCCTATATCTACTGGACCATTTTGTTATAGCAATGCAGAGGATGGAGTTGCTGTAGCAGACGTAGCGCTTCGAAGAGAAATAGAATTTAAATTCCCAGATATGTGGACGAGAATAAATAAAAGAAAAGACTTTCTCAAAAATCAAATTGGAATAGAATTAGATGAATCAATATTACCATTGAGTGACACGTGCGCACTATATGCTCCATATATTCTTGCCTTTGATAAATGTTATACTATATCTTAATTTTTTTTTGGATATTACAAAGTTCTTATTTTATTATGTAAGACCTATTAATTTTTTATACTAATTTAAATTGCGCTTTAAACTTTAAGTAAGTCTTTTTTCAGGACTAATAATAATATGTTTAAAATTTTTACTCCTATAAATATAATATAGTCCATGCGCTGCCTAAGAAGCTTATTCATAAAATAAAAATCACGTTTCTACTTTTAGTGTTAACCATAAATCTTCGAGTCTGTGTAAGTGAAAAATTCAATGTTAAATAGGAAACAGTTCAATTTAATAGTACTAATAATCCATTTATAAGCAATATTAGTGTCTTTTATTACCAACCACTCTCACAGGTATTGCATTCATATTGTTGATTAAGCTAGATAACAAAATAGCCACCAACTTCAAACTTATCAAAATCAAAGTTTTCAACATCAGGAAAGCCATAGACGATATTTTTACCTGAGTGGAATTACAGGCTGGACAGATTAGGCGAGTTCTCATTGGAAGGGAAAAAAGTAGCAACTACCACTGTTATCTTGATAAAGAGTGCGCCAAGATGAGTATCTTTACCCCATGGAGAATAATCAATCACCCAGTAATCAATTCCCAATTGTTCAGGCAACTAGGGATGGCTTTATTAGATTTGCCGATTTCTCTGGGGTCTCAAGTAGAGCTCAGTACTGGTACTTCGTCCTATCTACCACCATTGCTTCATTAATTGCCCAAATTGCTTTTGGCGATTTTGGCAGCAATCTGGTCTCACTTATCACCCTGCTGCCAACAATCGCAGTTGCAGTTAGAAGAATGCATGATGTGGGCAAGAGTGGTTGGTTTATCTTAATTCCCATCTATAACTTAATCTTGGCAGTATCACCCTCAAAACCTGCCAACAATATTTTTTAACGCTCTGGCAAAAACTTAGGTGTAGCAACAAGATTACTTTTTGCTACCACTTTTCTTAGTAGCAAAGGCAAATATGGCAAGGCCAACAACTAATGCACCAGCGCCCACCCCGTAGGAGATAACATCACTTGCCCGGTTTGAATCTACAAATATACCCACAAACACTACGGCAATAATTGCAACTACCACACCAATTAACTTAGATTTTAAATCATCAAGATCTTGTACTCGAAGCCAATCTGGCACTTGAATATTGGTATCAATAAATAATTCATAGAGTCCAAAACCAATTACTAGCAGTACTGTGCCAAGTAATATGGCATCAATTGCAGTAAGCACATCAACAATCACATCTTTTAAGGTAGTTTGATCAGATACTGATTCAATTACCACAGCTACCATCTCAACGGAACCTTGCACCATAAGTAAAAGTGCGCCCAAAATGGCAGCAAAGGCAGGAATTACTACTGCATATCTTGTTAACTCAAGTAAGCGCTTCATACCTGTAATGGTAGTGGATTTAAAAAAATTAATCCCACTACTAGCTCTTTTAAGGCGCAGGGGATGAGCCAACAATCTTGATCTCACCCTTGGCATTTGCCCTAACTAGAACTCCCTCACCTGAGTCCACACCACTACCAACGATGGCGCCAATATTTACAAAATGACCCACCATTACCAATAAACCATCTTGATTGCGGTGATTAACAATCTGTTTTCTAACTGCAGCAGTTTGTGGATGTTTTACTGGGTCTGGTGCATTAAAGAGTGAATCTAGATTTTTATTTAATCTGACACTACCAATCGCCATTAACTTTGCCGTCTCTTTGGCCCGGCACCATCTACTACTTTCCACCCGATGTATTTTTATCTGCTTTGATTTTAACCAGATACCAATATCTTTGGCATCTGCTCTGCCTTGATCAGATAAATTACGTTGGGTAGAGCAATCATTTAATTTAAAGTTTGCTGGATCTCCGACTCCTGGCGCTAAGGCATGACGCAGTAGTAATACATAACCCTTGGCATTATTTGTTTTTAACTTATCCCAAATAGCTAACTCATTGGCAAAAGCAGATTGCGTAAATAGGCAGGTGATTAGAGCAATTACCACCGATATCTTTAACTGCTTCATAGCAAGCCAAGATTAACTTCTTATCCTGAGTTTTTTACTACCAACTACTCTCACAGCTCATGCATTTGTGGAGTGGATCACGCCCTGTAACACAGCAGCCACCAACTTCAAACTTAACAAAGTCAAAGTTTTCAATATCAGGCATGCCATAGATGATCTCTTTTACCTGGGTAGAGTTACAAGCTGGACAGGTCAATCCTACTGTTTTGATTTAGTGGTAATCAGCTCAGGAAATCAGTCTAAAATCTAGATTAATAGCAACTTATTTTAGAGACTCTCACTGTATCTGCGTCTTCCTCATAAGTATTAAACACTAATTTAGATTCTTCCATAGATAGAGATGAGCTGACACTGTCATTTGTGTATCCGATTTGGACCTTATTCTTATCTAAAACAGAAACTTCAGCATATAAGTTTCTATCACACCCGTTTTTAGCCACAACCATAATTCCGGTACATGACCTATCGTAAGTACATTTGTATTCATTGCTTTCGAGCCAACGCCATGCCACATTTGGATCATCTGGCCAACTATCAAACCCAACAGGTATCCAACCTGTTAAATCTTCTTCAATTACTGGATACGGGGACTTGCCAGAGTCATTTGAATCCGAACTAGAACCTAAAATATAGAAAATTGTAAAGACTGCAACTAAACCAATCATTATATTTCTGCGCTTCTCACGCTTTTTAGCTTTATATTTTAGAATGATTTCTTCTTCACTTCTTACTGTTTGATTTGCAATTAGAGTTTGTGTTGGTTCAGTACCTGCGCGCTTTGCACGTTCAATTTTTCCTAGCTCAAGTTGTCTTTCCATTAATTTATCGAGCCTAAGTAGCTGAATCAACTTCTTCATATCAGTACTCTAAACCTGATTTGGTAGATTTACCAGAGTAAGCACTTTACATTTGGGTCACCATGAATCTCATTATTTTTAAATACACTTAGCTAAATTAAGCCTAATTAATCAAATTTTGCCTAACTGACTTTTTTGTCCATTCCTATCCACCACCAACACACTCCCATTAGGGATCTGTTCCCATCCCTCTTGATTCCAGCCAGAGGATGCCACAACCACCTGGCCATTATGGGTGGTGTATTTAAGGTGGTAGTAATCAGGTGAATCTTTAAACTTACTTGGGATTTTATCCTGGTTATATATACAAGCTGCCATAAAGGTAGTGTCATTAATAATCATCATATTAATAGCTGAGTATGTGCAATTGTTTTTAATGTAGGAAAGTCCTGCCTTAACACCATCGATAAAGCCATGTTTTTCTATTTGGGTTAGAAGGTAGAGAAAGTAACGCTCGGAATCGGTTGTGCCCTTGGCAAGAGATAAATACTTCTTATCTATCAATGGATCTAGGCAATCAAAGGGGGAGATAGAGCCATTGTGAATAAAGGTTATATCTTGGTAGGTAAAAGGATGGGTGTTATTTTCTGTTACCGGCATGCCTTCAGTTGCCCAGCGAAGATGAAGCAGTGCGGCATTTGATTTATGTTTTTCTAACCTATCTTTAAAGTGCTCACTCTTTGTAGCGGCAACTGGCTCTTTGTAGAGCTCTGCTTTGTGGTTATCAGTTGTGGCAATACCCCAACCATCACAGTGATCCTTAGCTAAGGAAACAAACTCGTCAAAGTTTTTACCCACCGCTTGCCCAAAGGTAGTAGCTGTTGTCGATGAGTAACCAAGTAGGCGGCACATAGTTATTTAATCCTAATCTATTTAGCCAAATAATTAAGGGGCCAGCGTTGCTGGCCCCTTAACTTTACTTCTTTTTCTTTACTGCTTATTTATGTCCTGAGATCGCAGCTTGCTCCTCTGGGGAGAGAACAAGTTTCTTGCGACCAAATAGACCAAATAGCACTAGACCAATTACATAAACAATGGCAATCGCTTGGATTGCAGTTGTTAGCGCTGGGTTTAATGCTTGACCAACAAAGATCAACAGTGCAAGTAGGGCAGCAACTAGTGCTCCTGCAACTCCAACTGGTGATTTATATGGCCGGTTTAGATTTGGCAGATTGCGCTTAAGCAGAATGTAGGAAACCATCTGCAGGAAGTAGGCAATTACTGCCCCCCATACTGCGATGTTTAGTACTACAGCTCCTGCTGACTCGCCACCATATTGGGCCCAAAGCAGGGCGGCGTAACCAATGAGCGCACCTGCAATTAACGCAGTCCATGGAGTTTTGCGGCTACCAGTAAGGGACAAGACCTTTGGATAGTAACCAGCGCGAGACAGAGAGTAAATATTTCTGCCGTAGGCAAACATAATTCCTTGCAATGATGCAAGAAGACCAATTAAGGCAAATGCTGCCAAGATTGCTGCTACATCTGAGTTAGGCAAGATTGCTCTAAAGCCATCTAGAAGTGGCTCACCTGATTCACTTAACTCTTTAGCACCTGTAATACCTGGGTTTAATACCAGAACTAAGGATGCAGTAATTACTAATGTGGAAAGACCACGGATACCAGCCTTTGGAATATCTCTGGCTGGCTCATGTGCTTCCTCTGCTGCAAGTGGTAGCTCTTCAATTCCTAGGAAGAACCACATAGCAAATGGCATCGCAGCAACTATTGCCCAAAGTCCCATTGGCAAGAAGGTTGAGTTACCCGCCTCTGGTGCGATATTGGTCAGATTGCTAAATGAAAACTCACCGGAGAAGATTGCCATTACGGTGAAGATTGCAAGTACTGAGAGTGCAATAAATGTTACCCAGATAGAGAACTTAAATGAAA